>Ga0070704_100000800_pt1 | contig 15585 bp, 15 predicted proteins | sample KBSK5252metaG_FD_65467 | JGI IMG/M metagenome (GOLD analysis project Ga0070704, IMG submission 65467) | Corn, switchgrass and miscanthus rhizosphere microbial communities from Kellogg Biological Station, Michigan, USA - KBS K5-25-2 metaG | ecosystem: Host-associated > Plants > Roots >...
TTGGAATCCTTGCAGTCGATGTCCCGGACGATCTCCCCGATCGCGGCCAGCGCGGGATCGGCAGGACCGAAGCGGTCGAGCAGCACCTGGAAGGTGCAGCGCTCCCCCACGTGGGTGTATTCCGCGTCGAGCATGTCGAAGCGAAGCTCCCCGGGAAGCGGCTGATAGCCGCGCGGCGCCACGAATTTGATCCGGGCCTCCGGATCGATGAACCGGCGGATCAGCCAGGCGCTGGCCATCCGGTCGACATGGACGTCCCGGCGGGTGACCCAGGTACGCCCCGGCTCGACCCGCTCCGGGGCGGTTGAAGCAGCTCTGGCGGCCGTTGACTCGCCGGAAGGAAACATGGCGCGCACCTCCTCGTCGCTGATACCCAGAACGAACGTCGCCTCGCAGACCATCGCTTCCCCTCCTTCCGCTCTGATCTCCTCCTGGAGCCACTGGAAGTCCTCCCTCGCCTCTTCGGTGGCCGGCAGGACGTATACCGAGCCCCGGAGCGGGACCGCCCCGATCCGGTGGAGTCGCCGGCGTACTTTGACGCGGAGATAGTCCGGCTTCTGGGGAAGCTGGTGGATGAAGAGGAGCCAGGGAGCGTGGGGGGCGGATGATACAATAGAATCAGACATTGATTCTATTGTATCATCGATTCGTGGAGGGCGCAAGAGGAGTGATCAGGGGTCAGCGGTCAGGGGTCAGTGACTGCTGCGCGCTCGGTCACTGACCCCTGACCGCTGATCCCTGATCACTTCAATGCATCAGCCCCGCAGCCTCGGTGAATTTCTTCAGCATCTCCGCCTGTTCGGGGCTCAGCTGCTCCGGGATCGTGACCTGGACATTCACCAGCAGGTCACCGCGGCGTTCCCCCTTCGCGATGCCCTCACCCTTGATCCGGAATTTGCGTCCGGGCTGGGTGCCGGGCGGGATCTTGAGGACCACCTTCTTTCCATCGAGCGTCTTGACGCGGAGCCTGGTGCCGAAGACGGCTTGCGCGAGGTTGATCGAGACGTCACACAGGAGGTCGAGTCCGTCGCGCCGGAAAAACTTGTCCGGTTGCACCTGGAAGGTGACGATCAGATCGCCGGCAGGCTTTCCTCCGCCGCCCGATTCCCCCTGCCCCTTCAGGCGGATCTTGAGTCCCGTCTCGGTGCCCGGCGGCACCGTGATCATCACCCGCTTCTCGTTACGAGTTTCTCCCGAGCCGCCGCAGGTGGGACACTTTTCCGAGGGGATTTTTCCCCTGCCACGGCACATCGGACAGGGGCGATTGACCGCGAACCCGCCCTGACCGAACGAGATCGTACCGCGACCGCCGCACTCCGGACATTGCGAGAGGGTGGCGCCCGGCGCAGCCCCGTTTCCGGAGCAGGTGGCGCAAGTCTCGTTCATCGTGAGTGAGATCGGCACCTTCCCGCCCAGCGCCGCGGTGCGGAAAGGGATCTCGAGCGTCGCCTCGACGCTTTCGCCCTTCGGCTCCTCCCGCTTCGCCCCCCGTCCGAAAATCGACGAGAAGATGTCGCCCAGCCCCATCGACCCGAAATCGCCGAAGTCGAATGTCTCCGGGCTGCCGGGCTGGCCGCCCCGGTGGTCGGCAGCCTGTCGCTCGGCGCGGCGCGCCATGGGATCGAACGCGCCCAGCCGCCGCATCATGTCGTACTTTTTCCGCTTATCGGCGTCGGAAAGCACCCCGTGCGCTTCGGAAATCTGCTTGAACAATTCCGCGGACTGCGGATTGTTCGGGTTCGCGTCGGGGTGATGTTTTTTGGCGAGCCGGCGGTAGGCCTTCTTGATCTCCTCCGGCGTCGCCTTCTCGGAGACGCCGAGGAGCTGATAGAAATCCTTCTGCGCCACTTAGTGCTGTCCCCCGGAGGAGTAGACCTGCACCCGCGCGGGGCGGACCAGCGATCCCTTGAAGCGATAGCCGACCTGGAAGGTCGCCGCCACGACATGATCCTGTTCCGGCGTCGGCGGCACCAGCGCCGAGACTGCCTCGTGAAACGCGGGATCGAATGCCTGCCCCACGGGGTCAATGCGCTCGATCCCGGCGGCCTCGAGCTCCTTGCGCAGTTTCTTGTCGACCAGCTGCACCGCCTCCATCACCGCCGCCGCGGGGGTACTCGGATCGCTGGCGGCGACCCGATCGACGTCATCGAGAATGTCGAGCAGCTTCAGCACCAACGCCGCCTGAGCGCGGTCGGCGAGCTCGATCCTCTCCCGGGCCACCCGCTTCCGGAAATTGTCGAACTCCGCGGCAAGTCTGAGGTGCCGCTCCTGAGCCTCCCGCAGCTGGTCCTCCAGCCGGCGGATTGCGCCTTCGGGCGGCTCGGCGGGCAGCACTTCCGGAGCGGTGCCGACGGGGGGCGCCTGCTCGGGTAGCGCGTCTTCTTCAAATCCCTTTTGCATCGTCACTTAACCTGGTCCAGGTCGGGGGCTGAAATGGCCCCGTAATCTAGCAACTCCGGGGCCTCATGCGCCTGCCGATTTGGCGCGGCGGAGCAGGCCGAGCAGGGCGAATTGGGCCGCGCGGGCCCGGATATCGTGGCGGGACCCGGGGAATACATAGTGCGCGGTCTCGACGCCCCGGGCATCCGCGAATCCGAACCAGACGGTGCCCACCGGCTTCTCGACCGAGCCCCCATCCGGTCCGGCGATTCCGGAGACGGCGGCGGCGATCGACGTCCCGAATCGCTCACGCGCCGCCCTGGCCATCGCCGTCACGGTCTCAGCGCTTACGGCACCATGCTCCAGGAGGATTCGCTCGGGGACGCCGAGCTCCCGCTTGAGCGCATCGGCATAACAGATCATGCCACCCACGAACACCGCCGAGCTCCCCGGCACCTCGGTGAGCCGGGTGCCGACGAGTCCCCCGGTACAGGACTCGGCGACCGCAAGGGTGAGCCCGCGCTCCCTGCAGGCCTCGAGCAGGACAGCGGCGAGGTCATCCTCGTCGCGTCCGTAGGCGTGGTCGCCAAGGCGTGCCTCGAGGTTTCCCGCCGCGGCCTCGAGTGTTGCATCGGCGGCGCCGGGAGAAGTTTCCCAGGCGGTGAGTCGGAGATCGACTCCCTCGAGGCCGGGGAGATAGGCGAGCGTCAGCGGTCCGAGGGCATCTTCGAGGTCGCTCACCCGCTCGGCGAGAGTGGATTCCGGAATACCGGTCGTCCGCACCACTCTCGATCGCACCACGCTTGCGCCGGCCCGCGCGGCGAGCCGCGGCACCACCTCATGGGTGAGCAGTCCCTTCATCTCGGTGGGAACCCCCGGAAGCATGATGACTTCTCCGAGGTCGCCCGTGATCCAGAGACCGGGCGCGGTGCCCCAGCGGTTCTTGAGCACCAGCGCACCGCGGGGCACTTCCGCCTGTCCGCGATTCCGCTCGCCGAGCTTCCGCCCCATCCGCGCCCAGCGCTCGGCGAGCTCGTCCCAGATATCCTGATGGAATTCGAGCGGCAGGCCGTAGAGCTCCGAGACGGCGTGTTTGGAGAGGTCATCGCGAGTCGGCCCGAGCCCGCCGGTGGTGAGCACCAGGCGGGAGCGTCCCAGCGCGTCGCGTACCGCTTCGCGTACCGCGCCGGCGTCGTCGGGGACCGAGGTGCGCCGGATGACTCGGATCCCCGCGGCGGCGAGCGCCTGGCCGACGAAAGCGGAGTTGGTATCGACCGTGAAGCCGAGCAGCAGCTCCGTGCCGATGGTGACGAGCTCGAGATGCATGCGGAAAGCTACTGCCGGTTCAGCGGGTGGGGTCTGAAAACATTCCGCGATAGCGGTAGAGGTAGATGATGAACGAGTAGATGGTCACCACTAGGGCGATCCCCAGGGTGACGGCGACGAAGCCGCCGTGAAACTGGTTCCACCAGAGCGCGGCCCGCTCCTGTTCCCAGCCCATCGGCTTGATCGCGCTCTTGAACGCGAACCAGGCGATGGTGCCGCCGATGAAAATGCTCTGCATCACCGTCTTGAGCTTGCCCGGCCCCTGTGCCGCCACCACCACGCCCCGGCGCTGCGCCCACCACCGGAAAATGGTCATCGCCACCTCCCGCCCGAGCATCAGGAGGCAGACCCAGAGTGGAATGCTTCCCCAGAGAGGAATGTCGTAGAGGTCGTGCCGCTGCCGGGAGATCCACCAGATGGGAACCAGCGTCGCCAGGAGGAGCAGTTTGTCCGCCAGCGGGTCGAGCATCTTGCCCAGATCGGTGACCTGGTTGTTGCGCCGCGCCAGCCGGCCGTCGATGACATCGGTCACCGCCGCGGCGATGAAGATCACGAGGCAGGCGATCTTGGGCCAGTATCCTTCGATGAACGGCAAGAGCGCGATGACCGGAGTGATCGCGATGCGGGCCACTGTCAGGATGTTCGGAAGGGTCCAATTCATAACGATGAGGGTTCAGTGGCCAGCGGTCAGAGGTCAGCATTTTTCACTGACCACTGAGCACCGACCTCTGTCCACTTACCCAAGCGTCTTGAGCACGAGCTTCGAAATCGCGCGCAGCGTATCGAACACCCCGTCCCCGCGGAGGGCGACGCCCTCGAAGTATGGCACCCGCTCGATCCAGGTGCCGTCCATCTCCTGGACCAGCATCTCGCCGGGGCGCGCCGGATCGGCGAGCGGACGCTGCCGCGCGGGATCCTCCACCGGCCAGCCGGGATTGAGCGCGTCCTGCAGCTGCGCCAGCGGGGCCGAGTTGGGGAGATCGCGCTTGTTGTACTGAATGACGAACGGGAGCCGGGTCAGGTCGATCCCGTGCTGCGCCATGTTGTCGTAAAGATTCTGCATCGACTCGATATTCGCCTCCATCCGCTCCATCTGGCTGTCGGCGACGAAGACCACCCCGTCGACGCCCTTCAGGATGAGCTTGCGCGAGGCGTTGTAGTACACCTGCCCGGGCACCGTATAGAGGTGAAACCTGGTCTTGAAGCCGCGGATGGTACCGAGGTCGACCGGCAGGAAATCGAAGAAGAGGGTCCGCTCGGTCTCGGTAGCGAGCGAGATCATCTTCCCCTTGCTCGCCGGGGCGACCTTCTCGTAGATGTACTCGAGATTGGTCGTCTTCCCGCCGAGCCCGGGCCCGTAATAGACGAGTTTGCAGTTGATCTCGCGTGACGCGTAGTTGATCAGCGACATGCGGGCGCGGCCTCAGCTTCCGAAGAGTCGGTCAATTTCGTCCTCGGCTTCGCCCACGAAGCCGGTCTCCACGCGGCGCTCGCTCGCGGAGTCGCGCGCGAACATCGCGATGAACAAGGCGGAGAGCGATTCTACCACGCTTCGGACCCGGAGCTTGACCAGGCCGAGCGTGGTCCGGTTGTCGAAGAGCACGACGAGGATGACCCGCCGCGCGATATCCGCCAGGTACAGCGAATCTTTTTCGCCCTGGTGAAAGAGTGCTCCGAACTCGTTTTCACCCAGCATCCTCGCCAGCTGATCGTTCGCGCTGAAATCGGCCGCCGTGAGCGACGCGAAAGCGACCGGATCGAAGTTCGGCGCCTCGCCGGCCGTCGCCAGCATCTGTCCCGTGCGATCGACCAGGAGCGCGGTACGGGCGTTGGCATCCCGAAGCAGGCTGTTCAGTAACACCCCGATTCGCGCGGCGTCTTCTTCCCGGAACGACCAGCTCGAGGCGCCGCTCATCCCAGCGCCAGCTCCAGCTCCCGTACGACGCGGAGTCCCCGGCGCCGGAGGACCGGATGCCGTTCCCACGCCAGGTAATCGCGCAGAAGGCTGATCGTCTCGGGAGTCGCCCGCCCGGCCAGGTACCCGAGGGCCGCATGCCGCCGCCTGAGGCTCGGGCTGAACAACGCCGAGCGGTGCTGCCCCAGATATTGCTGCGACAGCGCCCAGCCCGCGACCAGCCCGGCCGCGGACGCGAGAGCCACCATCAGCGAACGGGGCAGCGAACGGGACGCGGTCACGAAACCTCCCGTCGCGCGTCGAGCGCGTGACTCAGGGTGACTCCATCGATGTATTCAAGGTCTCCGCCGACCGGGAGCCCGCGGGCCAGCCGGGTGATCCGGACACCGGTTCCCGCCAGCAACTGGTGAATGTAGGTAGCTGTCGCCTCACCCTCCAGGGAGGGATTGGTCGCCAGGATCACCTCGCGGACGGCACCGTCGGCGACGCGCCGCCGCAGCAGGTCGAGCCGAAGCTGTTCCGGGCCTACACCCTCGAGGGGCGAGAGACGGCCGCCCAGGACGAGGTATCGTCCCCGGAATGCGGTGGAACGTTCGACCACCGGCACCGCCGACGGCTCCTCCACCACGCAGAGGATGGCGGGATCGCGGCGCGGGTCCGCGCACACCGGGCAGCGATCGTCCTCGGTGAAATTGCCACACTCGGGACAGGGATGCACCCGGGCGGTGACCGCGGTCAGCGTCGCGGCGAGACGGTCGGCGCGTTCACGAGGTTGTTGCAGGAGATGGAAGGTCAGCCGCTGCGCCGTCTTCTGGCCTATGCCAGGCAGCCGGGCGAGCTCGGTCACCAGCTCATCGATGACGCCCACCGGCCTCAGAGCGCCGCGAGCGGGTTGGGGGAGAGCTTCCGCATCTCGGCCTGGACCAGATCGCTCGCGCGCCGCTGCGCCTCCGCGACCGCCCCGACGATCATGTCGGCCAGGAGCTCGGCGTCCCGCCCCTCGAATGCTTCGGGGTCGATCACGAGCGAACGCACCAATCCCCGCCCGTCCACTCGCACCCGCACCAGCCCCGCACCTGCGGTGGCTTCGATGGTGCGGTCGGCGAGCTCGGACTGGAGTTGCTGGAGGCGCCCTTGAACCTGCGACCCGAGTTGAAACAGCTGCTGGAGATCGGCCATGTTATCCCTCGTCTACGATCTCCAAATCTAACTCATTGGCCGCCGTGTCGAGGGCCGGATCGACGCGGCGGAGTCGCTCCAGGCGCTCGGCGCGCAAGACCTCATCGGTGATGCGTTTCGGGCGCTCCGCGGGACCCCCAGCGGCCGCCTCGACGACCAGCCGGACCTTGACCGGACCGAGGAATCTGGATGACAGGATTTCTTCGACGAGTCCGATCTGGCGACGGACGCCCTCCGACAGCATCCCCTGCTCGGCAGTGGACGACAACCGGACCTCTCCAGCGGCAGCGGCGACGGGAGTCGTGGCGGCAAGGGATTGGCCGAGGAGGCGGCTGCGTTCACCCGCGGCAACGAGGATGTCGGGCCAGGTCGCGAGGAGAGCTGGGAGAGTAAGCTGCTGGGGACTGGGTGCTGGGGACTGGGTGCTGGGTGCTGGGGACTGGGTACTGGGTGCTGGGGACTGGGTGCTGGGTGCTGGATGCTTCTGACTGCGGGCTGAAGGCTGAAGGCTGATGGCTGAACCCTGCGGGCTCCCCGCCAGCATCGCCTCAATCTCCACCACGCGATCCATCAGCGTCCAGCGGAGGAGCAACGTCTCCACCACGAGCCGTGCGCTCGAGGAGCGGCGGATCGAGCCCTCCGCCTCGGTAAGGAGTGCCAGCATCCGGACGATATCCGCCGGGAGCAGCACCCCGCGCACCAGCTCGATCGCCGACCGCATCACTTCGGTGAGTCCGTCCGGTGTGGCGCCGGTCTGCACCATGAGCACCGCGCGCAGCAGGTCCGCCGTGCCGGTCATGAATTCGGCGAGGTCAGCCCCGGCGTTCACCAGTCCATCCACCAGCGGGAACACCGCGCCGGTGTCCTTTTCCGCCACGAGCCGGAGCACCTCCGCGTACTGCTCATCGCCGATCAGCCCGAGCACCTGGCGCACGGCCGCGGCGGTGATCGGACCCTCGCCGAACGACAGGCATTGATCGAGCACGGAGAGGGCGTCGCGCATTCCGCCATCGGCGTAGCGGGCGATCAGCGCGAGGGCATCGTCCTCCGCGGCGAGCTTCTCCTGGTCGAGCACCTCGCGTAGCCGTGCGCGGATCGGGGCCGGACCGATCCGGCGAAAGTCGAATCGCTGCAGCCGGGAGAGCACCGGGGCCGCGGTGGAAGCGATCTTCTGCGGCTCCGTCGTGGCAAAGACGAAGACCACACCCGGCGGCGGCTCCTCGAGGATCTTGAGGAGGGCATTCCACGCTTCGCGGGTGAGCATGTGGGCTTCATCGACGATGTAGACCTTGTGGCGGCCCTCCTGCGACGCGGCATACATCGCCCGCTCCCGCAGATCGCGCGCATCGTCGACGCCGCGATTGCTCGCCGCATCGATTTCGACCACGTCGAGATTGGCCGAGCCACTCCAGACCCGCTCGCAGCTCGGACAGGCTCCGCACGGCTCCCCGGTGGGATGCTTGGGATCGAGACGTTCGCAATTGAGCGCCATCGCCAGAATCCTGGCGGCGGTGGTTTTCCCCGTCCCGCGCGGTCCGGTGAGGAGATAGCCATGACCCACCCGGCCCTTGGCCACTGCGCCGCGAAGCGCGGTCGCGACGTGATCCTGCACCAGCAGGTCCGCGAAGCGGCGGGGGCGGTATTTGCGTGCGAGAGCGATCACGGCGGCTGGTTTCTGGGTTCTGGGTGCTGGGTGCTGGATGCTGGAAAAGGAACCGGGGACCGATGCTCGAGGGCGGGGCGGTTACCAGCCACCAGCCACCAGCATCCAGCCCCCAGTGAGGTACCCCAGGCTCCCCGAAGCTGCACCGGACATCGCTTAGCGCTGCTACCGGCAAGGTCCTGACGCAGTTCACGCGCCGGCACCCTTCGGACCTGGGGCGCGCGGAATTTAACGCATTCGGGGAAGCAATGGCTAGTTCAGCCTTCAGCCAGCAGCCTTCAGCCTTCAGTCGCTGATGGCTGACGGCTGATGGCCGATCGCTGCGGAATCGCTACGCGATCCCCCGCTGCCTCCTTTGCATCGCCCGCAGCTCCCAGGTTTCCGCCACGACCGCTCCCAGGAGGAAGACCAGCGCCGAATAGTAGAGCCACACGACGAAGAGCAGCATCGCGCCAACCGTGGCATCCAGCGTCGCGGCGCCGTACCCGGTGGCGCCCCGGAGATAGAGCGCGTAGAGCTGTTTGGCCACCTCGAACGCAAACGCCATGAACAGCGAGGCCACCAGCGCGGCGGGCGCGCGCACCCGGCGGAGCGAGGCATGCCGGTAGAGGAAGAAGAACAACACGATCAGGAAGACGTAGCCAAGGCCATAGGCCAGCCACTGCTCGACCGTCGAGAGGACACTGTCGGTTCCCGGCCGGCCCCGGTTCTCGAGATAGCTCTGCAGCAGCGAAAGCCCCACGGTGAGGAGGACATTGGCGAGGAAAAAGACCAGCGTCAGCACCACCATCCCCAGGTCCCGGAGCTTGTTGAGCAGAAAGCGCACCAGGAAGTTCGACTTGGGAGGGCGGATCGAAACGTCGTAGATGGCGTTGAGCGCGGTGCGAATGCTGGCGAAGAGTCGCGTGCTGAACCAGACGAACGCCGGCAGCGCGACGATGGAGAGCGACTGCCCCGCGCTGGTGAGCTTTCCGAGGATGACCTCCACCGCCGCGAAAGGATCGGCGCCGGCGGCGGTGGAATGCGGCGGGAGAAATCGCTCGAAGAGGGCCTGGGGATCTACCGGCCCGCTCCCGGTCATCACCTCCAGCACCTTCGCGAGGCCGGCAAAGAGCAGGAGGACGAATGGAATCGCGGTGAGCAGCGCGTCGAAAGTGATGGCGCTGGCCAGGAAGGGGACGCTGTTCTCGTCGGCTGCCTGCAGCGTCCGCCAGGCGAATCCCCGGACCGTCCGATACCAGGCGTATTGCCGGGCGTCCTTCAGGCGACCGGCTCCTCGTCCTCTTCCGCGAGCTCCCGGCGCCGCCGGGCCCGTGCCTTGGCCAGGCGTTGTTCCAGCTCGGCGCGGGCGCTGGGGACCCTGCGCGGCGGCGGCTCCTCCGCCGAAGCCTCCTCCTCGTCGTCCTCATCGGCCGCTTCCGAGGATGCCGCGGTTTCGCTCTCTTCCTCGTCGTCGGCCAGATCCGATTCCAGCAGCGCCTCACCTTCTTCGCTCAGCTCGTCGAACGCCTCCTCCGCTTTTGCCTTGAGGCCCTTGAGCCGCTCGCCGAGCAGGGCGCGGGTCTTTTTCCCCGAGTGAGGGGCGAGCAGAAGCCCGAGGCCGGCGCCGACCACACCACCCACCAGCAGCCAGAGGATTCCGCCGGCGTCGCCGCCGCGCTCGATGACCACCAGGCCGCGATTGCTCTTTCTGGACATCCGTGCCTCCCCGAGATGGCTACTCCCCCGCCTCCGCGTCATCCACTGCCCGGCCTTCGGCCTGGTGCAGCTGGTCCCAGCTCAGCGCGCGCGCCTGCACGTGCTTCGATACCAGTCCGGCAGTTCCACCGACCTTGAGCTGATCGAAGAGGAAACCGAACGTCTTTTCCAGATCGGCGGCGATGGCGGCGCGCACCTCCGCCGGGAGGTCCCAGCACTCGCGCTTGAACGGTCCGATCGCCTTCTTGCGAGCCCGGTAATAGAACTGCTCGTCGGTGTCGTTCGGCTTCCGCTCGCCGGCCGCGTTCGCATCGAGCCACCGTTTCATCCGGGTCGCAAGTTCGGCCGGGAGACGGGGGTGGTCGAAGACGATATTCTGGAAGTTAGTCGCGAGATGGATCTCCGTCGCCTCCACCCGCGGAAAATTGCCGAAGGCGTCGGGCGGCAGCGTGCTCGCGCCGTGCTGCACCGCTCCGCCAAGACCATACGACTCGCGCGCGGCAGTAGAGAGCGCCTCCAGCGCGGCGAGATCGAGCTTGACCTCGGCGATGCTCCCGTCGGGCAGCACCACGCCGCCGTGAGAGGTACCGGTCTGCACCGAAATCTTGCTGAGCCCCGCGAGCGATCCTCCGAGCGCCGCGAGCGAGCGATTGTACCCGCCCATGAACGCATGGAGCTCCTCGACGGTGCTGTTCTTCATCCCCACTTCGCCGATCTCTCCGCCCACCGAGACCGTCACCTTGCGGGGCTCGATCCCGCGGATGAATGCGGTGATCTCGGCGGCGCGCTCGTAGTTGGCCCGCTGCTCCAGGTCGAGCGTCGGCTGCCCCAGGTCCACCAGCGTGGAAGTATCGATGTCGATATTGAAGAACCCGGCCCCCACTTCCTCGGCGATCAGCTTCTTCACTTCGCCGACCTCGCCCTCGGGGTCGGCGCTGTATTTCTTTGCGTTGACCTGGCAGTGATCGCCCTGGATGAAGACCGGGAGCCGGTAGCCCTCGCGGAGAGCCGCCGCGGTGACGACCGCCACATACTCGGCCGGCCGCTGCTCGGTGTACGCAATCTCCGAACGGGCGATCTCGAGGATGATCGCGCCGGCGTCGCGGGCCCGAGCGGCCCGGAACACCGCACGGGCGGTATCGTAGCCGAGCATCCGGATGTTGATCGCGGGGACGGTGAACCCGCTGCATTCACCTCTGCCGCGCGCCAGATAGAGATCGTGGATCGATCCGGGCCGGACCCCGACGGCCTGCCCCAGCTCCCAGATCAGCTGCCGCGCTTCGAGCTGATCCCGCTCGTCCCCGAACACCGCCTCCCGGACGAGGGTGTCCATCGCCTCGGATTGGAGCTTGGTCGGGTCGGAAACGGTGAGTCCGGAGGGGCCTCTCACCACGGCTGATCCGAAGTGACGGGCGGCGCGCTGATCGACGGCAGTTGGCATCGTTTCGGTCCGCCCCGAGAGGTGAGCTAGGTTGAAGTGCCGGCCCAATTTACGCGAGCCCTCGGGGAGGGTCAAACAGGACTGTCACTGCCCACACGATGACATGATTTTCCACATGAACCAATTATGTGTAAGTCATGTGGAACAAAGACTTGGTTGGGACAGTGAATGTTGACAACGGGGTGAGGAGCAATCCCTTTCCCAGCATTGAATTTGGCCTGCTCGCCCGGGGCTTCTTCCCATATCCACGTGTGGAAAAGCTCACGAATTCACAGGAATGTGGAGTCGCCGAATCCCCTAGAAATTGCTCACCCTTCCCCCTCAAGAACGTGTGGAAAAGCGGTGCGGGACCGATCTTCGACCACCCGCCTCTAGAGGGAAAATCGATGTGAATAGCGTAGACAACCATTTTCAACACAATCCACTTATCTGCCCAGCGAAGCGCGAGTAGCGAACGACGAGAACAGTGGGTAGCGAATAGCGAAGCGCGAAGAGGAAAAGCCTTTTCTCCTCGCGCTTCGCTACTCGCCACTCCCTTGTCAACGGTCCTCGCTAGAGCGTGGTGCGCCCGTTTACATTCTGGCACCTTTCAAACGAGACCGCTCCGATTTGGCCAGAAAGACTGTCGCTATCCGCCGCACCAAGATCGTCGCCACCTTGGGTCCGGCGTGGGAAGAGCCGGATCAGATGCGTGCCCTTCTCGACGCCGGCGTCAATGTCGTCCGGATCAACTCCAGCCATGGCACTCCCGAAATCCGCACCCGCTGGATCACCGACCTCAAGACGGTGCTCAAGGACCGAGCGACCGCGTGCGCGATTCTGGTGGACCTGCAGGGTCCCCGGATCCGGGTCGGAAGTCTCCCCGCGCCACTGACCCTCGCAGCAAAGGAGGTCGTCACCTTCGCCCCAGAGGACTCCGCCGGTGAGGGAGAGATCCCCACGACGTACGAGGGACTGGCGGGAGACGTCCGCCCGGGGAGCCGGATCCTGCTGGACGATGGCCTGATCACCGTCGATGTTCTCGAGGTTGCCGGATCGCGGGTGCGGGGGACGGTGCGCTACGCCGGCGTCCTCAAGGCGCACAAGGGCATGAACCTCCCCGGAATCGAGGTCACCGCGCCGGCGATCACCGAAAAGGACCGCGAAGACGCCCTGCTCGCCTCCGAGCTCGGAGTGGACTACATCGGCATGAGCTTCGTGCGCCGCCCTGACGACCTCGAGTCAATGCGCCAGCTCCTGCCCAGGTCGATCAAGCTGATCGCCAAGATCGAAAAGGACACCGCGCTCAAGCATCTCGAGGGCATCGTCGAGAGCGCCGACGCGATCATGGTGGCTCGCGGCGACCTCGGCGTCGAGCTCCCCTTCGAGCAGGTGCCGCTGGTGCAGAAGCGGCTCATCCGCGAGGCAAACCGGCACGGCAAGCCCGTGATCACAGCTACGCAGATGCTCGAAAGCATGATCACGGCGCCCCGGCCGACCCGCGCCGAGGTCTCCGACGTGGCAAACGCGATTCTCGACGGCACCGACGCGGTGATGCTTTCGGCGGAGACGGCGATCGGCCGCTATCCTCTCGAGGCGGTGAAAGCCATGGACCGGATCGCGCGCGAGGTGGAGAGTCACCGGCGGGAGGGTAGCGACGAGCCGGCCTGGGAAAGCTCGGCGGTGCACCTGCGGCAACCGCATGTCACCGCGCGCACCGAGGACGCCATTTCGGTGGCGGTCTGCGCCGCCGCCGAGCTGCTCAAGGTTCCCCTGATCGTGTGCCTCACCTCGAGCGGCTTCACCGCGCGCACCGTCGCCTCCTACCGCCCCACCGTGCCGATTCTCGCGGCAACGCCCGAAGAAGAAACCTTCCGGCAGCTCGCATTGGTCTGGGGGGTGATCCCGGCGCGGATCGATCACTATCCCGACTACGACAAGACCTTTCCGGTGGCGCAATCGATCATCCGGCGGATGGGGCTCGCGGAGCCGGGTGAGCGGGTGGTGGTTACCGCGGGTGTTCCGTTCGACGTGGCGGGCACCACGAACTTCCTCAAGATCGAGTCCGCATAGCGAAGATGCGGCTCACCCTGCTCGGCACCGGCACTTCATTCGGCGTGCCGCAGATCGGATGCGACTGCGCGGTCTGTCATTCCAGCGACCCGAAGGACAACCGGACGCGCACCGCGGCGCTGATCGAAACCGGCGGCGCCACGCTGTTGATCGACACCCCGCCCGAGCTCCGGATCCAGATCCTCCGCGCCGGGATCAAACGGGTCGATGCGGTGCTCTACACCCACGAGCACGCCGACCATGTGGCCGGCATCGATGATCTGCGCATCTTCTCGAATCAGCGCCGCGCCCCCCTCCCGGTGTTCGCGTCGGCGCCGATGGCGTCCCATCTTCGGGAGGGCTATCGCTACATCTTCGACGAGGGGCAGGACCCGTACGCCGGCACCTCGAAGCCCCGGCTCGACCTCCACGAGGTGGTCGCCGGCAGGATGCAGGAGGTCGCAGGTGTCGCGGTCCTGCCGCTCGCGTTCGCGCACGGGCATGGCACGGTGCTCGGATTCCGGATCGGTCCTCTCGCATATCTGACCGATGTGAAGCAGGTTCCCGAGGCAGCGCGTGAGCTGCTCCGCGGCCTCGACGTGCTGGTGCTCAACGCGCTCTGGTGGCGGCCTCATCCCACCCACCTCAGCATTCCCGAGGCGATCGAGACGGCCCACGCCATCGGGGCAAGGCGCACGATCCTCACGCACCTCACTCACGAAACGGGTCATGCCGAGCTGGCGGCGCGGCTGCCATCGGGGGTCGAGCCCGGATTCGACGGACAGACGCTGGAGATTTCCCCATGAAGCTTCATTACGGCCGGATTCTTTCTGATAAACTCGACGGCGAGCACGGCCTGCCCCGGGCCCGCCTTGCCGACCTCGCGCAGCGCTTTCCCGACATCCTGAGCGAGGTACGCGCCCGTCGCCGTGAGGGCGAGTACGGATTCCTCGCGCTCGGCGAGCAGGACGAGACCGTCGCCGCCATCAGGCGTTTTGCCGAAGGGGTAGGCCAGGCCTACGATCACGTGCTCGTCCTCGGCATCGGGGGGTCGGCGCTCGGGACCAAGGCGCTGGTGAACGCGCTTCGGCCACCGGCCTGGAACGAGCTCGACGACGAGGCGCGCGAGTACTTCCCTCGCATCACGATTCTCGAGAATGTCGATCCCACCACGATGGCCGCGGCGCTCCGGCGCATCGACCCGCGGCGGGTGTTCGTCAATGTGATCAGCAAATCGGGCGGTACCGCGGAAACGCTCGCCCAGTACCTCGTGGTGCGGGCATGGCTCGATGAAGCGCTCGGGCCAGACGCCGCAGCGCGTCACCTGGTGTTCACCACCGATCCCTCCAAGGGGCCGCTCCGGGAAATCGCGCTCCGCGACGGCATCGCCGCCCTCGAAGTGCCCCCTGCCGTTGGCGGGCGATTCAGCGTCCTGACGCCGGTCGGTTTGCTTCCGGCGGCCCTCGTCGGCATCGACATCGCGGGATTGGTGTCCGGCGCCCGGCGTGCGGTGGAGCGCGCCGAGCGGGAGACGCTGCTGCAGAACCCCGCCGCGCTGATGGCGGCATTGCACTGGGCGGCCGACGCCTGGCTCGGAGCCCACATCCACGTCCTCATGCCCTACTCCGACCGGCTTCGGGAGACCGCTGCCTGGTATGCGCAGCTCTGGGCGGAGAGCCTCGGCAAGCGGGTCGATCGCCGGGGAGCGGTGATCCACGCTGGGCCGACGCCGGTTGCGGCAACCGGGGCGACCGATCAGCACAGCCAGGTGCAGCTCTACATGGAGGGGCCCTTCGACAAGGTGGTCACCTTCGTCCGGATCGAGCATGCGACGGAGGAGATCACCATTCCCGGCCGGGCCGGCCTCTCGGAGGAGCTCGCCTATCTCGCCGGGCACACCATGGGGGAGTTGCTGCTGGCGGAGCAGGAGGCCACCTCCGCCGCGCTGGCGCG
>Ga0070704_100000802_pt1 | contig 15581 bp, 16 predicted proteins | sample KBSK5252metaG_FD_65467 | JGI IMG/M metagenome (GOLD analysis project Ga0070704, IMG submission 65467) | Corn, switchgrass and miscanthus rhizosphere microbial communities from Kellogg Biological Station, Michigan, USA - KBS K5-25-2 metaG | ecosystem: Host-associated > Plants > Roots >...
CTGCCGCTGGCGCGCGTCGCGCGCCGCATCGAGCGCGGGTGGCGGCAGGGATGACCGTGCTCGACGTGCGCTCGCTCGAGGTTCGCCGCGGCGGACGGACCATCGTCGCCGGCGTCTCGTTCGCCGCATCCCCCGGTGAGATCGTCGCGCTGATGGGCGCATCGGGCGCCGGCAAGAGCACGATCCTGCGGGCGATCGCCGGACTCGATCCGATCGTTTCAGGCACCGTGGCGATCCCGCGGCCCGTCGGCATGGTGTTCCAGTTCCATCACCTGTTCGCGAACATGAGCGCGCACAAGAACGTGTGGCTGGCGCCCGTCCACGTCTTCAAACGCCCGCGCGTCGAGGCCGAGGAGCGCGCACGGGAGCTGCTGGCCTCGCTCGGCGTCGGCGATCGCGCGTCGGCGATGCCGCACGAGCTCTCCGGCGGCGAGGCACAGCGCGTGGCCATCGCGCGCGCGCTCGCGATCGAGCCAAGGGTGCTGTTGATGGACGAGCCGACCGCCTCGCTCGACCCCGCCCGCCGCGGCGACCTCGCCGCGACGCTTCGCAGCCTGGCTCGCGATGGCCGCACGATTGTCGTTGCCACGCACGATGCCGAGTTCGCGCGCGCCTGCGCGCATCGCGTGCTCGCCGTCGAGGCCGGCCGGGTGCGTGATGTATCGTAGAGGCCCACGGATCCCGGATCCCGAATCCCGGCCTGGATCCCCCCAAACGGCCTGAATCCATGCTGGATACCGATGCCATCTACATCGAGCGCGACACCGACCGCCAAATCCGACACCGAAACAAGCTCTATTACCGGTTCAATCACTGGCCGATCTGGATTCTCGTCTTCTTCATCGCGCCAGGGCCGCTGACCTTCGATCTCTTCGAGGGCGGTTTCGATCGACGCCTCCTGACGTGGCTCGCCGTCGTGCTCGTCGGAACGGCGATCGCCGGCCTGCGCGGCCGCCTGCCCGGGTGCGAGCCGCATCCCTACATCATCCGCTTCACCGAGGATCGCCCCAACCCGCTCTATCGCCGCATCTGCTACACGACCGCGTGGGGTGAAGTCGTCGCGTTCGCCGTGCTCAACATCGCGGGTCTCGTCTGGGCGCTCATGACGGGCATGTGGCGGCTCAAGGAGATGTACGCCGCCGCGTACTTTCCGATTGCGGGAACCATGTGGCTGCTCGGGGCGCTGGGACACCTGCCGCGCGTGAAGCCGTCAACGAAGGGCGAAGGGCACGAGCGCCGCTACTTCTACGGATCGGTGTGGGCGGTTGCGTGCGCGCACCCGGTTCTGTGGCTCCTCTGGAAGGTCGTGCCCGAGACACGCGCGGGTGACGCGCTCAAGCTGATCGTCTTCGTGGCCATCCTGGCGATCGTCGGCTACATGTCGAGGCTCGGGCTGCTGCCGCGGACTCGTCCGATTGTGCCGGGCGAGCTGGCGGTGTCGGATTAGGGGGCAGGTGGCAGCGATCAGGCGGCAGGAAGGTCACGAAGGGTGGGACGACTACGCGCCGTTCTACGACTGGGAGAATGCGCGGACGCTCGGGCGGCGCGACGTTCCCTTCTGGCGCACGCTGGCCCTGCGGTCGGAAGGTCCGGTCCTCGAGCTCGGCTGCGGGACCGGCCGTATCTCGATTCCGCTGGCGCGCGCCGGGGTGTCGCTCGTCGGCATCGATCGATCGGATGCGATGCTGGCGCGCGCGCGGGAGCGCATCAGGCGCGGCCGGCTCGGCTCGCGCGCCCGGTTGCTCCGCGGCGACATCCGCGCGCTCCCATTTCGTCCGTCGACATTTCCGCTCGTCGTGGCACCCTACGGTGTGCTGCAGTCGCTGCTGCGCGAGCGCGACCTCGCGGACACGCTCCAGGCGGTGGCGCGCGTGCTCAAGCCGGGGGCGACGTTCGGCATCGAGCTGGTCGCCGATCTGCCGTCATGGGACGAGTACAAGAAGCGCGTGAGCCTGTCGGGATGGCGCGGCGGACGGCGCGGCGCGCACGTCACGCTGGTCGAAACCGTGCGGCAGGATCGCGCACGGCGCCTGACGATCTTCGACCAGCAGTTCATCGAGCGCCGCGGCGCGCGGCGGCGGACGCACGCCTTTTCGCTGACCTTCCGGACGCTCTCGGTGCCGCAGATGACGCGGCGCCTCGAAAAGGCCGGCTTTGAAATCTCGGCGGTGCTGGGGGATTATCGCGGTGGCCCGTGGGATCCGCGTGCGGATGTCTGGATGATCCTGGCGCGCCGGTGCTAAAATCAGCGGTCGCTTTTCCCTCGTATTTTCTGGAGTTTCCGCATGTCTGGCCATTCAAAGTGGCACACGATCAAGCACAAGAAGGGGGCCGCGGACGCCAAGCGCGGCAAGGTCTTCACCCGCATCATCAAGGAGTTGACGGTCGCCGCCCGCAACGGCGGAGGGGACGTCAACATGAACCCGCGGCTCCGGACGATCGTCGCCGACGCGAAGGCGCAGAACATGCCTCGCGAGAACATCGAGCGCGCGATCCGGCGTGGCACGGGTGAAGAACCCGGCGTCTCCTACGAGGACGTGACGTACGAGGGCTACGGGCCCGGCGGCGTCGCGCTGATGATCGAGACGCTCACCGACAACAAGAACCGCACCGTCGGTGAAATCCGCCACCTGCTCGCCAAGCACGCCGGCAACCTCGCGGCCGAGAACAGCGTCGCGTGGATGTTCCACCGCAAGGGTCAGATCGTCGTCGAGAAAGGCAAGGCCGACGAGGAGAAGCTCCTCACCGCCGCGCTCGACGCGGGCGCCGACGACATGAACGACGACGAGAGCGGCTGGGAAATCGTGTGCGCGCCGGAAAACTTCGAGAAGGTACGCGACGCGGTGAAGGGGATCGGCGTGGAGCCGGCGAGCGCCGAGGTCGCGATGATCCCCCAGAACTACGTGAAGCTCACCGGCAAGGAAGCCCAGCAGATGCTGAAGCTGATGGAGGTCATCGAAGAGCACGACGACGTGCAGCACGTCTGGGCGAACTTCGACATCGAGGAGAAGGAGATCGAGGCCTCCCTGGCGTGAGAATCTTCGGCATCGATCCCGGCTCCGAGCGCACCGGCTACGGATGCGTGGAGTCGGATGGACGCCGTCACATCCTCGTGGCCTGCGGCGCGATTGCCGCGTCGCCGGCCGACACCTTTCCCAACCGTCTCGCGCGCATCCACTCGGAGCTCTCGGCGCTGCTCGCGTCCTGCCGTCCCGACTGCGTCGCGATCGAAAACCTGTTTCATGCGACCAACGTCCGCAGCGCGCTGAAGCTCGGTCACGCGCGCGGCGTGGCGATGCTCGCGGCGGTCGAAGCCGGGTGTGAGGTCGTCGAGTACACGCCCGCGGAGATCAAGCGCGCCGTTGTCGGCTACGGCCGCGCGGAAAAGGGGCAGATCGGGCAGATGGTGAAGCTGCTGCTCGGTCTGGCCGCCGCGCCGTCACCGCACGACGCCGCGGACGCGCTCGCAGTGGCGATCTGTCATCTGCATTCGATGCCGCCGGGCCGCCTGAAGGCGGCCGCTATGTACACGGACGTAGGGGCCGGCTTGAGCCGGCCCAAGAGCCAGCCGAAATCGTGGCGTCAGTACCGTCCTCCCTCCCACGGATGATCGCTTTCCTCCGGGGACGGGTTCTCGACAAGCATCCCAATCGAATCGTGATGGACGTGAACGGTGTCGGGTACGAGCTGTACGTGCCGCTCTCGACCTTCTACGACGTCGGCGACGTGGGGGCGGACCTCGCGCTGCGCGTGCACACGCACGTGCGCGAGGATGCGCTGCAGCTCTTCGGATTCCTCACGGCGCTCGAGCAGCAGCTCTTCGAGCGGTTGATCGCCATCAGCGGCATCGGCCCGAAGCTGGCCATCGCCGTGCTATCGGGCATCGAGAGCCGCGAGCTGGTCGCGTCGGTGCGGCGCGCGGACGTTGCGCGGCTCACGAGGATTCCCGGCATCGGCAAGAAGACCGCCGAGCGCATCGTGCTCGAGCTGAAAGATCGACTTGCTGACGTCGCGTCGGCGGATGCCGGCGCAACCATGGAAGCGGCATCGGTCGATCGCCTGCGCGACGACCTCGTCTCGGCGCTCGAGAACCTGGGCTATCATCGGCCGCTGGCCGAAAAAGCTGCGGATGCGGCGCGCGCGCGCGACGGCAGCGCCGCGTTCGAGGACGCGTTGAAGAGCGCGCTGCGCGAATTGATGCGATGAGCGAACGTGTGGTCACCGCGGGACGCGTCGACGAGGACGTTCAGTACGAGGCGGGGCTTCGCCCGCGATTGCTCGACGAGTACATCGGCCAGGATCGCGTCCGCGAAAACCTGCAGGTGTCGATCGCCGCGGCCCGGGGGCGCACGGAGGCGCTCGATCACGTCCTGCTGTACGGGCCGCCGGGCCTGGGCAAGACGACGCTCGCGTACGTGATCGGCAACGAGCTCGGGGTGCCCGTGCGCGCCACGGCGGGGCCGGTGATCGAGCGGCCGGGCGATCTCGTCGCGATGCTCACGAACCTCCAGCAGCACGAGGTGCTGTTCATCGACGAAGTGCACCGGCTCGCGCCGGCGATCGAGGAGATTCTCTACCCGGCGATGGAAGACTACGAGGTGGACATCGTCATCGGCCAGGGACCGAGCGCACGGTCGGTGAAAGTGCCGCTGCAGAAGTTCACCTTGATCGGCGCGACGACCCGCGCGGGCCTGCTGACCGCACCGCTCCGCGCGCGCTTCGGCATCGTCCACCGGCTGGATTTCTACGCCGACCGCGACATCGAGGAGATCGTGCGCCGCTCGGCGCGCATCCTCGGCGTGCCGGCCGATGACGAGTCCGCGCAGGAGATTGCGCGCCGCTCGCGGGGCACGCCGCGCATCGCCAACCGTCTGCTGAGGCGCGTCCGCGACTACGCGCAGGTGCGCGCCGACGGCCGCATCACGGGCGAGGTCGCGCGCGCGGCCATGACGCTCCTCGAGGTGGACGATCACGGCTTCGACGAGGTGGACCGCAAGCTGCTGCGGACCATCATCGACAAGTTCAGCGGCGGGCCGGTCGGGGTGAACTCCATCGCGGCCGCCATCAACGAAGAACGGGACGCGATCGAGGACATCTACGAGCCGTTCCTGATCCAGGCTGGCTTTCTCGACCGCACGCCGCGCGGCCGGGTCGCCACGGCGCGCGCCTACGAATATTTCGGGCTCACAGCGCCCGGGAGGGACTCCGGACTGTGGTAATCGATCCTTCCGCGCGGACGGTTCGCCGCGCGCGCATTTCCAGCCTGGCGACCTACGTGCCGCCGCGGCTGCTGACCAACGCCGATCTCGAACGGCTCGTCGAGACGACCGACGAATGGATTCTCCAGCGCACGGGCATCCGCGAGCGGCACATCGTCGACGCGGGCGTGGCGACGTCGGATCTGGCGGCCGAGGCCGCGCGCGAAGCGATTCGCCGCGCCGGGCTCATGCCGGCCGACATCGACTTCATCGTCGTCGGGACGACGACCCCGGACATGATGTTTCCGAGCACGACGTGCCTGGTCCAGACGAAGATCGGCGCGCCGCACGCGTGGGGCTTCGACCTCGGCGCCGCCTGCTCCGGGTTCACGTACGCGCTGACGACGGCGGCGCAGATGGTGTCGGCCGGCGGCAGCAAGCACGCGCTCGTGATTGGCGCCGACGTCATGTCGAGCATCATCGACTACACCGATCGCACGACGTGCGTGCTGTTCGGCGACGGCGCCGGCGCGGTCGTCGTCGAAGCCTCGGATGACGACGGGATCGGCATCATCGATTTCGAAAACTACGTTGACGGCAGCGGCGGCGACGCGCTGTGCATGCCCGCGGGCGGCAGCCTGCGGCCGGCATCGCGCGAGACCGTCGATCAGCGCCTCCACTACGTGAAGCAGGACGGGGCGACGGTCTTCAAGTTCGCGGTCCGCAACACGGAAGAGGCGGCATCGAGGATTCTCGAACGCAACGGCGTCAAGCCGTGTGAGATCGACCTGTTCGTATCGCACCAGGCGAACCGCCGCATCATCATGTCGGCAACGGAGAAGATCGGGATCCCGCCCGAGAAAGTGGTCGTCAACATCGAGCGGTTTGGCAACACGACGGCAGGTACGATTCCGCTCGCACTCAACGACGCGGTCGAGCAGAAGCGGCTCAAGAAGGGCGATCTGCTGCTCCTCGCATCGGTCGGCGCCGGCTTTACGGTTGGCACCGTGCTGATGCGTTGGGGTCTCAAGGAGTAGCTCCTCGTCGCGCTGGCGCGACTGCATCACGAACACGAGCACGACGCCGACCGCGACGAGCACGCCCGGGATGATCTCGGCGAGCTCGAGCACTCGCCGGCGCGTCGGCCGATGAACTTGATGAATGTCGTACGCTGTTGATCGATGGGTGTTGTCAGGCTGAGATCGTTGACGCCGGCGCAGCAGGCGCGGCTGGCCGGCATACGGCGCATCGCCGAGCTGCTCGATTCGGCGTTCGTCGTCCCCGGCACGAACTACCGCATCGGCCTCGACCCGATCATCGGGCTCATCCCGATGATCGGCGACCTGGCCTCTCCACTCTTCACCATCGGGCTGCTCTGGCAGGCCTACGACCTCCGCATTCCGAAGGTCGTGCAGCTACGGATGATCTTCAACGCCGCGATTGACGGGCTGATCGGCGCCGTTCCGGTGGCGGGCGACCTCTTCGACTTCGCCTGGAAGTCGAACCAGTGGAACCTCGAGCTGCTCGAGCTGCACGCCTACGAAGAGCGGCACGCGGCCGTCGGCGACTGGGTGTTCGTCCTCGCGATGATCGTGCTGCTCATCGCGATTGCCGCCCTTCCGTTCCTTCTCGCGGGCTGGGCGCTCTCGTGGCTCGCCGTGCACCTGTTCTGATGGCGAAGAAGCGCAGCACCCGTCCTGCGGGTGGGGCAAATAAGGCGCGTGGGAAGCGGACGGCGGCACCCGGACGCGTGTTCCTGCTGTCGCCCGCCAATCTCGGCGGCATTCGCGCGCGGATGATGCTCAAGCCGAACGCGCAGTTCGAGCTCGCGCGCCAGCTCCAGAGCGAAGCCGGCGCACCGCTCGGCGAGCTCTTCAGCTTCGTGAGCGGCCTCTACTTTCGCGGGAAGCTCGCGTATGCGCGGCGATTCGCGCGTCCCCCGGACCCGACCGACCCGGTCATCGCGGGCGGCGTCCTCGTGATCACGTCCAACACGGGGCTGCGATCGGTCGACACGATCGTCACGGTCGATTCGTTTCGAACGTTTGCCACGGGGGACATCGACCTTCGCAACCAGACGTACCGCAAGCCGCTCGAGCAGTCGGCCAGGGCGCTGAACGAGGCGATCGGCCCCGACTGCGAGGTGGTGCTGCTCGGCAGCGTCGCGTCGGGCAAGTACGTCGATCTGCTGTTGCCCATCTTCGGCGACCGCCTGATGTTCCCCCCCGACTTCGTCGGCCGCGGCGACATGAGCCGCGGCGGGCTCATGCTTCGGTGCGTCATGGCGAGTTTCGAGCTGCCGTACGTGCCGCTCGAGGGGGCAATCAGGCACGGCCAGCGTCCGCCAAAGCTCGAACCGTTGAAGAGGCGATAGCACGTGGACGAGACCATCCATGACGGGACCGCTTCAATGGGCCGAGTACGTTGGACGGGCGGACGTGGTTGAATTTCTTCGTGGCGCAGGTCCGCATACCGCCCGAGGGTGACGCGACGCTCGTCGTCGGCCAGGCGAAGCGCGAGGTCCGTCTCACGAATCTCCACAAGCCCTTCTGGCCCGAGCGCGGCATCACGAAGGGGATGCTGATCCAGTACTACGCGGACGTCGCATCCGTCCTGCTGCCGCACATCCGCGACCGCGCGATGGTCATGAAGCGCTACCCGCACGGCGCCGCGGGCGAGTTCTTCTTCATGAAGCGCGCGCCGTCGCCGCGGCCCGACTGGGTCCGGACGTGCACGGTCTCTCACCGCTCCGGCAACGTCATCGACTTCCCCGTGATCGACGATCTGCCCTCGCTGCTCTGGGTCATCAACCTCGGATGCATCGATCTGAACCAGTGGTACGCGCGATGTGACGATGTCGATCGGCCGGACTACGTGCACTTCGACCTCGATCCCGGCGACGCGACGTTCGACCGCGTGCGCGAGAGCGCGTTGATCGTCCGCGACGCGCTCGAGTCGCTGACGATCAAGCCGCTCGTCAAGACCAGCGGCTCGAAGGGACTGCACGTCTACGTGCCGATCGTGCGCGGGCCGAAGCAGAAGACCGTGTGGGAGTTCGCGAAGGCGTTTGCGGTGGAGCTCGCCTCGCGCCACCCGTCGCTGATGACCTCGGCGTACAAGGTCGCGAGCCGGCCGAAGGGCCGCGTCCTGATCGACTACAACCAGAACGCCTGGGGCCGTACGCTCGCGAGCATCTACTCCGTGCGTCCCACAACGCTTGCGACGGTGTCCACGCCTCTCGAATGGAGCGAGGTCTCGCGCGGCGTCCTGATCGAGGACTTCCGCCTGGACAACGTTCGCGACCGGATTGCGCAGGTCGGCGACCTCTGGAAGCCGCTGCTCGTGGCCCGCGGACGCACCGACCTGGGAAGATTCGTATAGACGGTTCCGCGGTTGTTCAAGATCGGCGCAGGGATCGTCGCTTCTTCGCGCCTCGATTGAACACCGTGTCGAAGGATTCGACACGGCTCCGATCTTGTGCCGTCAGCGCTGCGCTGGATTGGCACAGGCGGTCGCGCGCAGTGCACGTCCAGAACGCCAGCGGCCGGACGCAAAACACTGACGCCACACAACTTCTGACGGATGCTCTGTGGCTGGCAATTCGATTGCCTGTCTCGCTCCCGGTTTCCCCATGGCCCTGGCTTTTGACCCCTCGTTTGCCCTTCGGCGCAAGGGTGCGCCGCTTCCGGTCCCGACGAAACGTCACACGTCGCCGCCGGCGCACACGCGCCCGGCGCTTGGCGCCATTCTTCGAGAGCGCGAGCTGATCACCGAGGACCAGCTCAAGGCGGCCATCGAGCAGCAGAAACGCTCGGACCGCCGCCTCGGGCAGGTCCTCATCGACATGGGCGCGACCACGCAAGACGCCGTCCTCGGCGCGCTCAGCATTCAGCTCGGGCTGCCCGGCATCCGCATCAACGCGTACACCGTCGATGCCGACGCCCTCGGCGCGCTTCCCGAAAAAGTCGCGCGGCGTCACGGCGCGTTCCCGATCTCCAAGGTCGGCACGACGCTGACGGTCGCCGTGGCCACGCCGCAGGATCTCGAGACGACCGACGACCTTCGTTTTGCCTCGGGGTGTGAAATCCGCACGGTGGTCGCGCTCGAGGACGAAATTGCCAGCGCGCTCGATCGCTATTATCAGACCGACGGCATCCCGCATCAGCTCGCGCAGGACGCCGAGGAGGTCGTCGTCGAGACGCCGTTCGTCGATCGCCGGTCCGGCGGCGATCGGCGGCAGGGGCGCGGCGGCGGCCGCCGCGCGACGGACCTGCTCTACGCCGAGGCCGACAAGTTCGACGAGGCCGCGGAGCGATCGGCGGTCACGATCCTCGACCGCGTGCTGGCGCGCGCCGCGAGCGAAGGCGCGAGCGACATTCACCTCGAGTCGACGACGGACAGCTTCCGCGTCAGGTTCCGCGTCGACGGAGCGTTCCGTGAAATCGCGACCTTCGCGCCGCAGCTGGCCGCGCCGGTCGTCGCGCGGCTGAAGGTGCTTTCCGGCATGGACATCGCGGAGCACCGCCTGCCGCAGGACGGACGCTTCAGCGCGACGATCGGGTCACGCCGGCTCGATCTGCGAAGCTCCACGTATCCGACGATGTACGGCGAGAAAGCGGTGCTGCGTTTGCTCGATCGGTCAATGCTGCGTCTTCAGCTCGAATCGATGGGGATGCGCGGACGGGTGCTCGAGCAGTTCCGCGCTCTCATTCGCCGGCCGGAAGGCATGATTCTCGTCACCGGACCGACGGGCAGCGGGAAGACATCGACGCTGTATGCGAGCCTCGCCGAGCTGGTCGAGACGGGCAAGCACATCATCACGATCGAGGATCCCGTCGAGTACGCGCTCTCCGGCGTCAACCAGGGGCAGACGAACGAGAAGGCGGGCTTCACGTTCGCGCGGGGGCTGCGCGCCATCCTCCGCCAGGATCCCGACGTCATCATGGTCGGCGAGATTCGCGACCCCGAAACGATGTCCACCGCGGTCGAAGCGTCGCTGACGGGTCATCTCGTGTTCTCGACGCTCCATACCAACAGCGCGGTTGCCACCGTCGCACGCGTGGTCGACATGGGGCTCGAGCCGTACCTGCTCTCCTCGTGCCTCGTCGGCATCGTCGCGCAGCGGCTCGTGCGGCGCATCTGCCCGACGTGCCGGACGGAGATGCCGACGCCGCAGGGCGTCGCGCATCTGTTTCCGGATGGCGCGCCGCCGACCATGCATCGCGGCAAGGGGTGCCAGGACTGCCGCGGCACCGGCTATCGCGGCCGCGTCGCCATCCACGAGCTGCTCGCGATGAACGAGGAGCTGCGGAACCTGATCCTGGAGCGCGCGTCGGAGAGCAAGCTGGCCGACGCGGCGACCCGCGCCGGCATGGTTCCGCTGCGCGAGGAATGTCTCGCGCGCGTGATGGAAGGCGAGACGACGCTCGAAGAGGTCGTCAGGCTCACCCAGGACCGCTCGTAGGGGCCGACCGTCAGGTCGGCCCGCTACTCGCCCAGCAGCTCGCCAAGCGGCTTGAGGTCTTCGATGCGATCGCAGAAGGCCTTCACGACCACCAGCATCGGCACCGCGAGCAGCGTGCCCCAGATTCCCCAGACGAAGCTCCAGAAGATGAGGCCGATGAACATCGCGACCTCGTTGGTGCGCGCCGCGCGGCTCGTGAGCCACGGCGTCAGCAGCCATCCTTCGAGGCTCGTGATGACGATCGAGACGCCGGACACGGAGATCGCCATCGCGATCGTGCCGAACTGCAGGAAGCCGGCTATCGCGGTCGCGCCCGCGACGATGACGGGGCCGAAGTAGGGAACGCTGTTGAACACGCCCGCCGCGGCGCCCCAGAGTCCCGCGTGATGCACGCCCATCCACTTGAATGCCAGCCACGTCACGACGCCGACAATCGCGCTCGTGACGATGCGGAGGAGCAGGAACTTCGCGATCTGGGCGTCGATCTCGTTGAGGATCTGGACGGTGATCTTCTTCTTCTCGAACGAGGGCCCCGCGATTTTCACGAGCTTGCGCTTCACCATGTCGCCCGAGACGAGCAGGAAGAAGACGAAGAACACGACGAGCGTCGCTTCACCCGCGAACGCGAGGATCCCCGCCGACCCCCAGCTCAGATACGCCCGGATGTCGACGGCCGGCTCTTCGATCTGCACGCGCTGCACGCCGGCGGGGACCGGGTTCCGGGCTCCCGCTTCGTCCGCGGTCTTCTGCAGTTCGTCGGCGGCCTTCCGCACCTGCTCGATGGTGCCGGGCGACGCACCGTCGTGCCGCAGCGCGACGCGCAGCTGCGCGGCGGCGCGCGGCACGGCCGCCACCATGGCCATCGCGTCATCCGAGAGCGCGTAGCCGGCAGAGAGGACGCCGCCCGTAAACATCACCATCACGAGCGCGGCGGCGATCACGCGCGGAAGGTGTGCGCGCATCAGGAGCGTGACGATCGGCTGAAGCGAATAGCTGATGAGCACGCTCAGCACGATCGGGATGAAGACCTCGCTGGCCCAGGAGAGCAGCGCCACGCCCGACGCGGCGGCGATGACGACCAGCGCCACGCTGCGCAGCTTGACGTCGATCGGCACCGTCGTTTCCGGCTCGGGCTCAGGGATGCGGCGAAGCAGTTCCTGTACTCGTTTGGGCATCTGGTTCCTGCGGCGCGACCACCAGGCCGGCGCGAAACTGCAGCGCCTTGTTGATGGCGACCGCCGCCTTCGCGCCCTCGGCGGCCGCGACGATGACGAATTGCACGTCACGCGACGCGTCGCCGATGACGAAGAGACCTGGAATGTGGGTCTTGCCGAGATAGTCGGTCCTCACCGCGCCGCCGCGATTCATGTCGCATCCAAGACGGGCGGGAATGTCGCACTGCTGGCTCTGGTGGCTCGAAAAAAAGATGGCGTCACAGCGGACCGATGCGCCGTGGGCAAAGGCGATCGCGCGCACTGTCGGCCCGTCGTGTTCCAAGCGCGCGATTGCGGAGGTGTGAATCGGGATCCCCTCTTCCTCGAGCCGGCGGCGGTCGTCGCGGCGGACGCGTTGCGCGCCGTTGGTGCAGAGCGCCACGTGCGCCGTCCAGGTTTTCAGCGAGAGCGCGAGCCCGGCGCCCGACGCGCCGGCTCCAATGACGGCAATCGTCTGGTCGCGATGCTCCCAGCCGTCGCAGTACGGGCAGTGATGAACGGTGACGCCGTAGCAGTCGTCGAGCCCGGGAATGTCGGGGATGTGGTCGCGTACGCCAGTCGCGATGAGTGCCATACGCGCGCGGACTTTTTCGCCGTTGTCGAGCGTCGCCTCGAACATGTCGTCGAGGTGAACGAGGTCGGTGACGGTCGCCTGCCGCGGCTCCACGCCGTAGGGCTTCAGCTCCTCGCGTCCGAGGCGCAGCAGCTCGAGCGGCGGCACGCAGTCGCGCGTGAGGAAGCCGTGCAGCGCCGACGATCGCGCATTGCGAGGGCTGCCTGCGTCGCACAGCAGCAGCTTGCGCCGGCATCGTGCGAGCACGAGCGCGGCGCTCAGCCCGGCCGGGCCGCCCCCGATAATGATGACGTCGAACACCTCAGGCTGAACTGCAAGGAGATGGCCACGGCCGCCTGGCGCAGGCCAGGGCGGGTGGGGCGGGGTAGGGCTGGTGGGTTGAGTGGACGTCGCCGATTTTGACTTCGAGCTGCCGGATGCGCTGATCGCGCAGCATCCGCCGACCGATCGCGGCGGATCGCGACTGCTCGTCCTGCGCCGCGACAACGCGGTCGAGCACACGATGTTCGCCGAGCTCGGGCGCTATCTCGCCGCAGGCGACCTCCTCGTCGTCAACAACACCCGCGTCTTTCCTGCCCGGCTGCTGGGCCACCGCGTGCCGAGCGGCGGCGCGGTCGAGTGCCTCCTGCTGAACCGCGAGCCGGATCCCGGCCCGCATGGCATCCAGGAATGGAGCGCCCTGGTCCACCCAGGTCAGAAACTCAAGCCGGGCGCGCGTCTGCTCTTCGAGCGCGACGGCATCCGGATCGACGGCGAAGTCATTGCGAGGCACTTCCAGGGACGCCGGACCGTGCGCCTCTCGACGGACCACGCTGGCGGGCTCGCCGATGCGATCGATCGCATCGGCCACATCCCGCTGCCGCCGTACATCAAGCGAGACGACGAGGCGGAAGACCGGGAGCGGTATCAGACGGTCTACGCGCGCGAGCGCGGATCGATTGCGGCGCCCACCGCTGGTCTGCACTTCACGGCGGCGCAGTTCGACGACCTGGCTGCGCGCGGCATCCAGCGCGTGGAGCTGACGCTGCATGTCGGGTACGGCACGTTCAAGCCCGTGAAAGCCGATCGCGTCGAAGAGCACGTTGTCGACGCGGAGCGATTCACCGTGTCACCTGAAACCGCGGCGGCGTTGACCCGCGCGAAACGTGAGGGGCGCCGCATCATCGCTGTTGGCACGACCACCGTGCGCACGCTCGAGTCGTTGACGATCGCGCCGAACGGTGACGTTCAGCCGGGCAGCGGCGAGACGACGCTGTTCATCCACCCGGGCCACGAATTCACGTTGGTCGACGCGATGATTACCAACTTCCACCTGCCACGGTCGTCGCTGTTGATGCTGGTCTCCGCGCTTGCGGGTCGTGAGCGGATACTCGGCGCATATCGTGAGGCCGTGCGGGAAGGCTATCGGTTTTACAGCTACGGGGACGCGATGTTGGTGCTGTGACGAAAAGGGGGAAGGGGGAAGGGGGAGGGGGAGGGGAAGGGGAAAGGGAAAGGGGGAAGGGGGAAGGGCGAAGGGCTGGTCCAGTCATAAGGACGAAGGCGCAAGGAATTTAGGCAGGAGTCCGTCATACGACGAAGGTGCGAGGGATCGGCAGTCAGTGCTGGACGCGCTCGAGGGAGCCGATCAAGCCGTGCAGCATCCGACCGATTTCTTCGGCGTCAGCGATGAGGATGTCGCCTTCGGTTGGAGTCACGATTTCCACGCGCTTCGTGAGTTCCACCTGCGTCTGCAGCTCGTTGCTTGAACCGCTGGAGTACCAAAGGTCGTGAATGTACTCGGGCGTGTAGTGCCGGCCGAAACCTTCCGCGATGTTCGACGGAATCGATACGCACGACTTCCGAATCTCGTGGCCGAGAACGAGTTGATCGTCGCGCTTGAACCGTCGCGTCATCCGGTAACAGCGCTCGGCGAGGTTCATCGACTTCTGCCACACAATCAATTCGCGATACGACGTCAGTCTTGTCATGACGACTCATGGACGCACGCGGGATGCCGCTCGAAACTCCCAATGATTTGACGTGTCGGCGCCAAAACGTTGCAGAAACCGCCGCGCCTAATCCCTCGGAACTATTCACTTTTTGCCTTGACCAGCCCTTCCCCCTTCCCCCTTCCCCCTTCCCCCTTCCCCCTCCCCTCTCGTACTGTTCCGGCATGCCGTTCTCCTACGACGAGTTCAACCTGTCAGGCATCAGGACCTATCCGCTCGCCTCGCGAGCGAGCAAGGCGAAGGCGGAGGACTTCGCGAGACCCGTCGCGCGCGGCGCCTCCTTCAAGGCCTGGTTCGACTCGCTGCCCGCCATCCTCGGCGCCGCGGATCTCAGGCGCGTCGTCGATGCGATCGTGGCGGCGAAGACGCGTGATGCGGGCATCGTGTGGGGCATCGGGGCGCACGTGATCAAGACCGGCGTCTCGCCGGTGCTGATCGACCTGATGGAGCGCGGCTGCGTGTCGGCGCTCGCGATGAACGGGGCCGGCATCATCCACGACTTCGAGATTGCGCTGTCGGGCGCGACGTCGGAAGACGTGGACGAGGCGCTCGGCCCGGGCAGGTTCGGGATGGCGGAGGAGACCGGCACGCTGCTCAACGAAGCCATCCGCGTCGCGCGTGCCGAGCACAAGGGGCTCGGGCAGGGCGTCGCCGGCTTCCTCGCGCGGCGCAACCCGCCGCATGCGTCCAGGAGCCTCGCGGTCGCCGCGCATCGCCTCGGCATCCCGCTCACCGTGCACGTCGCGGTCGGGACCGACATCATCCACATGCACCCGGCGGCGTCGGGCGCCGACATCGGCGAGACCAGCCTTCGCGACTTCCGCTACTTCACGTCGTGCGTCGCCCGCCTCGCGGGAGGCGTGTATCTGAATTGCGGGTCCGCGGTGATTCTGCCGGAGGTGTTTCTCAAGGCCGTCGCGCTCGCGCGCAACCAGGGGGCGACGCTCGAGGGGCTGACGACCGTCAACATCGACTTCATGCGGATGTATCGTCCGCAGACGAACGTCGTGACGCGCCCAATCGCTGGAACGAACGGGGCGGGAATTTCCCTTCTGGGACATCACGAGATCCTGATCCCGTTGATCGCGGCCGCGGTGATCGAAGGCGGGTCCGCGGTGCCATGATGCGATGATGGCACCG
>Ga0070704_100000803_pt1 | contig 15575 bp, 12 predicted proteins | sample KBSK5252metaG_FD_65467 | JGI IMG/M metagenome (GOLD analysis project Ga0070704, IMG submission 65467) | Corn, switchgrass and miscanthus rhizosphere microbial communities from Kellogg Biological Station, Michigan, USA - KBS K5-25-2 metaG | ecosystem: Host-associated > Plants > Roots >...
GGCGCTTTTGGCTCGCTATTCGCACAGGGATTCCACCTCTCAGCGGCCGAGCGCAAGACGCTGCTCGTCGCCGGAGCCGCGGGCGGCATGTCGGCGATTTTCGCGACCCCCGTCGCGGCAGTGCTGCTCGCGGTGGAGCTCCTGCTGTTCGAATGGAAGCCGCGCAGCTTCATCCCGGTCGCCGGCGCGTCGGCAGTCGCGGGCGCGCTCCGCGTGCCGCTGATGGGTGCAGGTCCGGTGTTCGCCACCCGTGGGCACGCGCCCCTGGCCATGGTCGGGCTGGCGAGCGCACTCGTGCTCGGCCTGATCGCGGGATTCGGCTCGGGCGGCCTGACCCGCCTCGTCTATGCGTCGGAAGATTTCTTCGGGAAACTTCCCATACACTGGATGTGGTGGCCCGCGATCGGCGGTCTCGCGGTTGGCATCGGCGGTCTCTTCTATCCGCGCGCGCTGGGCGTGGGATACGACGTCATCCGCGATCTGCTCAATGCCCGCGTGATCGGGATGTTCCTGCTCGGCCTGCTCCTTACCAAAGCCGTCATCTGGGCGATCGCGCTCGGATCGGGCACCTCGGGGGGCGTACTCGCGCCGCTGATGATCATGGGCGGCGCCCTCGGTGCGCTAGTCGGTCCGTGGCTGCCCGGTGCCGATCCCGGCGTATGGGCCGCACTCGGTATGGGTGCGATGATGGGTGGCACGATGCGCGCGCCATTCACAGCGATCGCCTTCATGGTGGAGGTGACGCACGATGTGAATCTGCTGCCCGCGCTCCTCGTTGCCTGTGTGGCTGCGGACGCGGTCACCGTGCTGCTCATGAAACGATCGATCCTGACCGAGAAGATGGCACGGCGCGGGCACCACGTGATGCGCGAGTACATCGTCAACCCGCTGCACTTGATGCGCGTCGGCGCGGTGATGGAGAAGGATGTGCCCACCGTCCCCGCAGCGCTGCCCGTCGCCGGATTGTTCGAGCGACTCGCCGACGAGGATCCGGTCCTCGGGCGGCGCCAGGAATGGGTAGTGGTGGATGACGACGACCGGCTCGTCGGGCTCGTCACGCGCGGCGATCTGGTGCGAGCACTCGAGCGCGAAGATGGTGAAGGCGCCACCGTTCTCGACTTGAAGGGCCGGCCGCTCATCGTCACGTACGCCGACGAGCTGTTGGAGGAAGCGACGGCGAAGATGATCGCTCACGACATCGGACGTTTGCCGGTCGTGGACCGGGCGGATCCGACGCGCGTGATCGGCCTGCTGGGTCGTGCGGGGGTGATGGCCGTCTGGTTACACGCGACGCGCGAGGAGCAGACACGCGACTCCGGCTGGTTGAGCGGCCGGATCAAGTGGCTTCGGAAATGACCGAGACACGCACGTATCATCTGCAGGGCTACAATCCAACGCCAACCGCAGCGACGGTCACGGTTCGCTTGTTCGACAAGCCGGAACGCGTGCGCCGGGCGCTGAAGGGCCTGGCCACATTCTGGGCCGCCGCGATCGGCAGCATCTTCATTCCCGTTGCGCACTTCGTGCTGGTGCCGTCGTTCGCGTTGTATGGCGCGTACACGTTCTTCGATCGGCTCAGTGCGGCCCAGGTGGTGACCGCGGCCGAAGGGACATGTCCCGACTGTGGGCGCGCGCAGAAGCTCGAGACCGGCGGACGGTGGCAGGTGCCAACCGAAGTCGCGTGTCGGCATTGCCAACGGGCGCTACGGATTTCCTAGAAGCGGTATCCTGCCGCAAGGTTGACGTGATTGGCCGTGAAGTCGCCAGCGGCGTATGACGTGTTGAAGTGCCGGAATTCGAACCCAAACACCATCGGGCCACGAGGACGCCATTCCACATGGCCCTCGCACACGAAGTTTTTGAGCCGTGCGCCGGCCGCTCCCCCTACATCGGCATCGTCGGGATCGTCGATACCGCAGCCGCCACCAAACATCCATTCGGTACTGGGGCGAAGATTGAGCTGGCCCCAACCGCCTTTCGTTTGGACTGGGACGCCCCCCGCTCCAGTGTTTTGCCCAATTCCGCCCCCGCCGAGACCCGTCAGCGCCTGTCCGACAAAGGCTTCGCCCACGAGCTCGACCATTCCGAACTTGAACCGGCCGTCGGCAGTCGCGGCGTGCGACACGAGCAGCGAATCGCCGCTGAGCGTGTCCGTACCCAGGAACCAGCCGATGTGCGCGCCGATGCCGATCTCGCTCGGGTCGTCCCCCGGTCCCCAGGCCAGGCGCAACCGGGTCTCGAGTGACGGGCGCGCGGACCGTTCGGCGGAGTCGGGCTGTGTCGTGAATACGGGCTGCGGCGTGCCGGTACCGGGGGCGAGTACGGCACCCTGCAACGCAAGACGCAGCGTCGTCCCGAATTCGCCGGTCAGCCGGACCTGGGGAATCCAGAGCCAGAGATTGCCGGCACCGGCGAAATCGGGGAACCCGATTGAAGCGAGCGAGCGCGGGCTGCGATCAGCCACGAGCGGACTTTCCTGGCCGATGAGCAGCTGCATAGAGGAGCCGTTGCCGGTCCACGTCAGTGTGGCCAACGCGCGACGCAGTCGCAGCAGCGGAAAGGTGCGGCCGCCGGAGCTCGGCTGCTGGCCGCCGAAGAAATCGACGTCGAGCTCACCGGCAAAATCACCGCGCAACACGTCGGGCTCGTTGACGAACACGCCCAGTCGCGTCTGACGTATGGTCCCGCCCACGCTGCCGAGGCCGATCGTGTCCGCGGCGGCGATCTGTGGCACGTCGCTGTTGTTGACGGCGGCAGAGTTGTAAAAGCCGTTGACGAGGACGAAGCCCGTGAGCTCGACTGTGCGCCGGGGTTGTGCCGCCGGTTGCTGCGTCGTAAACAAGAGAACCAACAGACTCTGCAGCACGGCGCGGCTCCTGGCGTGTTGGGTAGCAATACAGTAAGCTCCACGCCCTCAGATGCAACGGTTCATCGGTGTCACCGCCCTCCTCAGTATCCTCGGGCCTTTGAATGGAAGCGCGCAGACGGCGGGTGCACGGACTGTCGAGGTCAGCGGCCGGATCGTCATCCTCGAAAAGGGCAACAAGACATCGCCCGACCTCGGCGACGCGGTGGTGTATCTCGAAAGCCCCGCGACCGCGTCTCCCCCTGCGTCGGCGCGTCCCCTCACCGTCGACATCGCAATCACCGACAAGACCTACGCGCCGCACGTTCTCGTGGTACCCGTGGGCTCGTCGGTGCGCTTTCCCAATCACGATCCGTTCAATCACAACGTCTTTTCGCTGAGCGAAGGGAACTCGTTCGATCTGGGTCTCTATGGGCGTGGCGAGGCCAAAAGCCAGACGTTCCTGCATCCAGGTCTGGTGCGCGTGTACTGCAACGTCCATCCGCGCATGGTGGCGTACGTGCAGGTGATGGCGAACCGCTATTTCGCGCAGCCGAACGCCGACGGCAGCTTCACGATCTCGGACGTTCCCCCGGGCTCGTATCGCCTGCACGCATGGCACGAGCGCATCCCGGCGGAGCTCGTTACGAATGTCACGGTCGGCGGCGCGGACCCGGTGCAGATCACGCTGGACGCGCGGGGCTACCACTTGGAGCCGCACCGCAACAAGTACGGGAAGAACTACCCCACCAATGCCGGACGCGAGCGCTACTAAACCGGCGTTCGGCCTGACCGCGAAGATTTTCCTCGCCTCGGCGCTGTTGGTCGTGGCCGTGCTGGGGATCACCTTCGGCGTCACGTCGATCCAGGCCAACCGGACGGCCGATGCATCGATTCATCGGGCGCTGATGGCGACGCGTCGCGCGGTGGACGACTACCTCAGCGGACGCACACGCACGCTCGGCCGCGCCAGTACGGTGGCCACGGACGTGCCGCAGTACCGCGAGCGGCTACTCAACAAGGGCAACCGGGCCGACGCACTCGATCAGGCGGACGATGTCCGCGATCTCATCGGCGCCGCCTGGGTTCTCGTTACCGACCGCGAGGGCATCCTCATCGCGCGGACCGACTACCGCGAGCAGTACGACCGCGATCTCTCGATCGCACCGCTCGTGGCCAACGCGCTCAGCGGGGAGCAGACGAGCGGCGCGTGGCTGGACGATCTTCGTGGCACGATGTTCATGGCCGTCGGTACGCCGCTGCGCGACCGGCCCAACAGCGCGCCGCTGGGAGCGCTCGTCGCCACCTATCCAATCGACGATTCGCTCGCCCATGCGATCAAGCAAAACAGCAACTCCGACGTCGTATTCTTCTCGCTCGACACACTCGATCAACCAGTCGTCGTCGGCAGTACGCTGCCGGCCCAGGAGATCGGCCCGGTACTGCGCGATGCCGTACAAGCAGACACGCTCGCCGCCGATTCGGCGGGCGCTGGTATGGCTCTCGCCGCGACGCTGGGCGGGGAGCATGTGATCGGACTCGCCGGCCCGATTCGCTCGCCGAGCGGGGACCTGCGTGGTGGCTTCGTGGCGCTGCGCTCACGCGAAGCCGAGCTCGCGGCCTTCAGCACGCTGCGGCGCACGATGCTGTTCGCCGTCGCGCTCGGTGTGGTGCTGGCCCTGATCTTTGCCTTTGTGCAAGCGCGCCAGATCAGCGGGCCGGTGCGGCGGCTCGTTCGCGCGACGCGCCAGGTGCAGGACGGTGATTACAGCGTGGAGATCGATGTGCAGTCGCGCGATGAGATCGGCGTGTTGTCACGGGCGTTCAAAAGCCTCGTGGAGGACCTCAAAGAAAAGGCGGCGCTGGTCGACTACATGATGGCTGCCGCTGGAAGGGAAGCGACGCGCCCAATCACATCGGTGCCAACCGAGGCGCTCCGTCCGGGTGCCCTGTTTGCGGGACGCTACGAGGTCAAGGAAATCCTTGGCTCCGGTGGCATGGGTATCGTCTACCGCGCGTTCGACCGCGAGCTGCAGGAGCCCGTCGCGATCAAGACGTTGCGGCCGGAAGTGATGGGCGGCGGCAGCAGCGCGCTCGAGCGATTCAAGCAGGAGATCCGGCTGGCGCGGCGCATCGCGCACCGCAATGTCGTGCGCACGTACGACCTGGGCGAGGTCAACGGGATGTACTACCTCACGATGGAGTACGTCGAGGGTACGTCGCTCAAACAGCTCATCGACTCGCGCGGCAGGCTCCCGGTCGCGGTGGCGCTGACGGTGGGGAAGCAGCTCTGCCGCGCGCTCGAGGTCGCGCATGCCGAAGGGGTGATCCATCGCGACATCAAGCCGCAAAACATCGTCGTCGATCCGACGGGGTTTCTCAAAGTGACGGATTTCGGCATCGCGCGGCTCGCCAACCCGCCGCAGGGGCAGGGGCTCACCGAAGCCGGTGTGTCGATCGGCACTCCCGACTACATGTCACCCGAGCAGCTGTCGGGCGCTGAGCTCGATCCACGCAGCGATCTGTACGCCGCGGGCGTCGTGCTCTTTGAATGTGTGACGGGACGCGTGCCCTACGTCGCCGACACGCCGTGGGCGCTCGTGGCCAAGCACCTCGAGGAAGATCCGCCCAGTCCCCGCGCGCTCAATGCCGACGTGCCCGAGACATTCGCGGCGGTGATCCTCAGGGCCATGGCGAAGGAGCCAGGTCAGCGCTTCGCGTCGGCCGCCGAAATGCACGACGCGCTGGCGGACGTCGGTTAGACGCCCCCGAACCACGGATAGCCCTGCTCCTCCCAATAGCCGAGCGGGCGCTCGGCGGTGAACGTCATCGAGACCAGATACTTCGTCATCTTGTAGCCGAGCTTGGTGGGCGAGTAGAGCCGCAGCGGCGCGCCGTGCGCGATGGGCAGCGAATTGTCGTTCATGCCGTCCGCGAGAATGGTCTGCGGATGCATCGCGCTCGCCATGTCCCAGCCGTTGGAGTAGCCCGAGTCGAACGAGTCGAAACGGATGTAGCGTGCGGCCGGCAGCGGCTGGCACCGCTCGACGACGGCCGATACCGGAACGCCATGCCAGGTCGCGATCGCGCTCCATCCCTCGACGCAGTGATGCTTGACCGTATACGTCGTGCGCGGCATCCCGCGCAAATCGTCGAGCGACAACGACAGCGGATTGCGGACGAGCCCGGCCACCTGCAGGCGCCAGGCTGACGGATCCTTCAGGCTGGGCACCTCACGCGAGATGAAATAACTCGGCAACTGCGACGTCCTCTCGGTGACGTCGTACTGGCGCGCGAGTCGACGGGGCGAGAAGAAGATCTTTTCTCCCACCCAGTCGTTGATGCGGCTGACGTCGAGCAACAGCGGGCGGATGGCATTGCCACCATCCCATCCGCACGCCGCGACCACCGACACCAAGCCACCGGCCATCCCCAGACGCAGAAAGCCGCGACGATCGATTTGTGCCGACGTGCCGTCGTGCCGACGTGCTTCGTGATCAATCATGACTCGGGAACCTCCCGCGATACCATCCCGTGATCATCGCGCGCAACGATGCGGGATCCACGACAAAGACGAGCACCACATGGGCGATGAGGAATACGACAAAGATCCACACAGCCCAGAAGTGCCAGTAACGGGCAGCCTGAAAGCCGCCGAATAGCGCCGTGAGCCATGACAACTGCGTCGGCTTGTAAACGGCGAATCCAGTCAGGACTGAGAGCACGCCAAGCAGAATGATCAGGGTGTAGGCGAGCTTCTGGAGCGGGTTGTGCTTGCCTTGCGGCGGATGGTCTTTGCGCAGGCGCAGATAGTACTTCTGCATTTCAATCGCGCCGCGAAAGTCACGCGGGCGAAACAGGAGCGAGCGCCATTCACCGCTGTACGCGAGGTAACAGAAATAGGCGAAACCGGCCGCGATCAGCGGCCACATCAGCGCGAAGTGCCAGTTCAATCCGCCAGCCAACCAGCCGCCGAGCCGGCTCCAGCGCGGAAACGCGACTGCATCGAACGGACTGACGTAAAACGGTCCACCGCGGTCGCCGAATCGCGCGTACGCCTCGTAGATCTGCAGTCCGCTTGCGATCATGCCGAGGAGCAGGACGAACGTCGCCCAGTGGGTTGCGCGCACGATCCAGTGGTGCCGCTTTACGACGGGGCGGGGGGGGGCAGGGGAGACGGGTGGGACGGGCCGTGCAGCGTTCGAGGGAGCCGTCATACGCTAAGTATATTGTTCGCCATGCGCTCAGCAACGCTGTTGACGATCGTCGTTTTGCTCGCCGCGTGCCGCAGCCGGAGCGCGGCTGTTGCGACTCGCGACGCCGACACGTTGACGCTCGCCAGTGCGTCGCAGCACGACTCCACCGACAGCGCGCTGCTCACTCCGCGGGTCATTACCGGGCCGACCGTGCTCGTCTTCTGGCTGCCGGCAGCCGATTCGTTCTCCGCAGAGGATCAAGCGCAGGCGCTCGACGAACTCAACAACACGACCGAGAGCGTGGCCCCGACGCTGCAGCGGAATAGTATCACGCTGCTCCCGACGAACGCGGAGACGATCTACGTCGCACTGCCGAATCGCCAGCGGCGGACGATCGTGTTATCCGGCATCGACTATCCGTTTGGGTACGTCCTCGTGGCGCCCGGCCTTGCCGAGCGCATTTTGGCCGGGGTCTATGACGAGGATGAGCTGCTCGACGAGGTAGAAGCCTACTTCGATCTCCCGCCGTCCGATGATTCGACCACGGCCACCCATCCGCGGATCTCCACCTGATGTTGTTGGCCGTTCTCACGCTCGCGGCACTGCAGGGCATCACCTGGGAGCCGGCGCGGCCGCTGCAGGGCTCGCTCATCGTTATCTCGGCACCGGACGGTCTGACCGGTCGCTTCGCCGGTGAACCGCTGCACTTCGTGAATGGCCGGGCCTTTGCGGCCGTGCCGCTCAGCGCGCGAGACAGTCTCGAGCTGGAAGTGCTCACGTCCAGTATCGAGCTGGACGTGCTCACACGAGGGCCCCTCAAGAAGAGCGAGGTGTGGCTGCCCGTCGAAGAGCGCGAAGTGCCGGGCAAGGGAGAGCGACTGCGGACTCCCGAGCGCTTCACACCGCCGCCGGACAGCGCGCTGCTGGTGCGCATCGCTCGCGAGCGTGGGTTGGCGCTGGAGGCTGCGCGGAGCGCCCACGAGGCGCCGCGCCTCTGGAAAGCACCGTTCCTGCGGCCGCGCACGACACGCGTGACGAGCCCGTTCGGCGCTGGTCGCGAGGTGAACGGCGTGTGGCGCAGCACGCACGCGGGAATGGACATCGCGGGTCGTAAGGGCGACACCGTGCGCGCAGCCAATCGCGGCGTGGTCGCACTCGTGGGCGACTTCTTCTATGGCGGCCGGTCGGTCTACGTCGTTCACGGCGTCGGCCTGCTGACTGCCTATCATCATCTCAGCCGCGCGCTCGTGGCCGTAGGTGACACCGTCGAGCGCGGCCAGGTCATCGGCCGCGTCGGCGCGACCGGGCGCGTGACAGGACCGCATCTGCACTGGGGCGCGCAGTACGGCTCCATTTCCTTCGATCCCGCCGATCTGTTGAAGCTCCCTTGAGCAAGGCACTGCTGCTTCGGGGCGGCAGCGTAGTGACGATGGACAGTGCACGCCGCGTTCTGGAAGCGGATGTGCTGGTTGAGGACGGGCGGATCAAGACGATTAGGCGGTCGGGCGGTCAAAAGGCAAATGCGGCGGTCGGGGAGGGGCGGTCAAAACCGACGATCATCGATTGCGCGGGTCTCGTTGTCCTTCCCGGTCTCGTGCAAGCGCACATCCATCTCTGTCAGACACTGTTCCGCGGACTCGCGGATGATCTCTCGCTCGAAGACTGGCTGACGCAGCGAATCTGGCCGCTCGAGGCGGCGCATACCGCGGAGTCGATCCACGCGTCGGCGATGCTGGGCGCGGCGGAGCTGTTGCTGGGTGGGACCACCGCCATCCTGGACATGGAGAGCGTGCGCCATACGGGCGCGGCATTCGAGGCGCTCGAGGTCATGGGTATCCGCGCCACTGCGGGAAAGTGTCTGATGGACGCCCCCTCGACTCCGGCGGCGCTGCGGGAATCCACCGATCAGGCGCTAACGGAGAGCGCGGATCTATGCGCGCGCTGGCATGGGGCTGCCGAGGGACGGCTCCGCTATTGTTATGCGCCCCGGTTCGCGCCGAGCTGCACCGGTCCTCTGCTGCGCGCCGTGAGTGATCTCGCTGAAAAAGCCGGCGCCGTGGTGCATACGCACGCGGCTGAGACACTCGTGGAGCTGGACATCGTGAAGCGCGCAACGGGACACGATGAAATCGCGTATCTCGACTCCGTTGGCATTTCCGGCCCGCGCGCCGCGCTAGCGCATTGCGTGTGGGTGGACAAGGATGGGATCGGGCGTCTCGCGCGCCAGGCGACCAACATCGTTCATTGTCCCAGCTCCAACCTGAAGCTCGGCAGCGGCATCGCGCCGATTCCCGAGATGCTGGCGGCCGGCTGTCGCGTCGGGATCGGCGCGGACGGCGCGCCGTGTAACAATCGACTCGACGCCTTCGCCGAGATGCGGCTTGCCGCGTTGATCCAAAAGCCGCGCCTCGGCCCTGATGCGCTGCCCGCGGCGCACGCCCTGGAGCTCGCGACACTCGGCGGCGCGCGCGCGCTGGGACTCGAGAACGAGATCGGCTCGGTGGAGGTCGGAAAGCGCGCCGATCTGATCGTGCTCGACCTCTCGGGCCCCCACACGCAACCGGAAGAGGGCGACGTCGTCTCGCGGATTGTGTACAGCGCACGTGCGGCGGACGTGCGTCACGTCATCGTCGACGGGCGAGTCGTGGTGAAGGATGGCGCACTCCAAACGGCGAATGCGACGGAGATCGCCGGCGCCGCGAACACGCACGCCCGCAAGCTGAAGCGCGCCGCCGGACTCTAGCCGTCTGCGCCGTTTACGCGAAAGCGCTGAATGGTTTGAGTCAGCGAGGCGGCGGCGTCGGAGAGGTGCTGCGAAGTTAGCGTGAGCTCGCTCAGGGCCGCGAACTGCTGGGCGGTCGCCGCCGAAGTTTGCCGCGCTCCGCTGGCCGCCCCGTCGGCAATCGCGGCGACTTCCTCCATCCGCCGCAGCACTTCGCGCATCCTCTTCGTCTGATTCTCGGTTTCCGCGGCGAACACGGTCGCGGACTGCACCGTCGTATTCAGATCGGCGAAGATGGCATCGAGGGCGCCCTGAACGGTCGTCGCCACGCTGCCGACCCCCTGCGCGGCTTCGCGACCGCGCTGCATGGCTTCCACGACGCGCCTGATCTGGTCTTGCGTCGCGCGCACCTTGGTGCGCACCTCCTCGGCGGCGCGGGCGCTCTGCTCTGCCAGCTTGCGCACTTCGCCCGCGACCACGCGGAAGCCCAGTCCGTGTTGACCGGCGCGCGCCGCTTCGATGGCCGCATTGAGCGCGAGCAGATCGGTCTGGCTGGCGATCCGCGTAATGCCGTCGACGAGCTTGCCGATCTCCCGCGACTCCCGGTCGAGCTCGCCCGCGAGCTCGGATGCGTGGTCCATGTGCAGCAGCATGTTCATCAGCAGCGTACTGGCCTTCGCGACTTCGTCGCCCCGCTTATGGGCCTGCACGGCGATCTCGGTGATACGGCGCTCTGCCTCCTGCGCGCGGGCATGCAGCGTCGTCGCGAGGCCCGACGCGGTCTCCGAATCCTGGCGGCCGTAGTCGATGAGCTGGCGCTGACGCTCGGTTCCCTCGGATAGTTGAACCGTGTTCGTCGAGATCGACTGCGACGAGGCCTGAAGTTGGCGCGCGGCGCCCGCGAGTTCGCCGGCCATCTCCGCCAGTGCCCGCCCCTGCTCGGCGATCTGGCGGATGATGTCGGCGATCGCGGTGGTCGTGCGGTTCACGCTGGTGCCGAGGTAGCCGAGCTCATCGGCGACGAGCCGGCCGGCAGCGTCGTCGATCTGGCGCGTGAGATCGCCGCGCTCGATTTCGCCCAGGACGCCGCGCGCCGCTCGCAGCCGCTCGACGATCTTTACGAACATCGGCACCAGCGCCACGCACACGAACACCAACACCAGCGCTTCCTGAATGAACACGGACCACGGCCAACCGTGGCCCAGGACCTGCGCGGCTGCGGTGACGAGCGCGAACGCGACCAGGTTGGTGATCAGCGCGCCCCACGCTTCACGCCGCTCGAGAAAGAGCGCCGCCTGCAGCGGAGCGATCGCGTAGGCGGCGTACAGCACGTGACCGTTCGGGCCCATCGCGAACAGGACGGCGGAGATCAGCAAAGAGCCCACGACGAGATTGACCTGTGCGTACCAGGGTTGGAACGGGACGCGCCGCGCCAACCGGCGCACGCCGGCATTGGCGGCCGCGAAGACGGCCGCAAACGCGAGCATGAACCAGGGAGAGATCGTGATGAGCCCCGCGAGCCACACCCCACCCAGCAGGACGAGGCCGAGCCCCACTAACCCCCAGCGCGCCCGCGTGCTGGCGAGCACGTATTGGCGTTGCTTGGCGAGTCGCTCCTCGCGGAGCTGAGCTCCGAGTGTGATCACAACCGGAAGAGGTAGCTGGCCTTCAGGAAAAAACCGTCACTGGTGCGCGTCATCCGACCAGAGTTGAAGGCTTCGGGCTCGGTGAGCGACGCCCCGTAACCCAGGAACAGCACCGTGCCGGGGATCGGGCGATACGAGAAGAGGACGTCATTACGGAATTCGGCGTCGTTGCGGCCCGTCTGCGCAGCGCCGTTCACGACCAGCGGAAAGCCGTAGCGCGGATCGCGCAACGAATCGACCTTCTGCGCGGTGTACTGGCCCACGTAGCGGAAGAAGATCGCGCGGTTGAGCTGATACTCGAGCTTGAGACGGGGAATGTTCGCCGTCGAGAACCAGCTGCCGTCCACGGCGCGATGCAGCGTCTGATGAGTCCATTGGCCGTCGATCCGAATCGACGTCGTTGGTTTCCACGCGACGCTCACGAACGTGTTCAGCCCCCGCGACTCCGCAGCCTCCGCGAAAATCACGCCCATACCGGCGCCCACATTGCCGCTCACGGTCAGCGCCCGGCTCGGTGTGCTGAACCCGGCATTCCCGCCCCAGAGTCCATACAACCCGTGAGGTATCACAAACGGGACGAGCGTGCCGGCCGAGTCGACTTGATAGCTTGCGTAGTCCGGTTGGTCGAACCGCTGATGAGAAACCTGGTAATTGGCATTCAGCCCCCAGCCGCCCCGCAGCGTGAAGAGCCACTGCTCGTTGAGGGTGCCTTCGAGTGTGCTGCCAAGATCGAAGAAATCGTGGTAGCGCCACAGCGGCGAGAGCAGGATGAACGTGGTGGCGTTCTCGAGCCACGCGCCGGGTTTGCCGTACCAGGTGAAGCGATTGGCGAAGCGTCCCTGGACGATATTGACGCGGTTGACGAAGCCGCTCTGCGCCTCGAAGTCGGGGCTGATGCCGACGAGCGCGGTATGATTGCCGTAGGAGTATCCCGTGCGGTCGTACAGCGTGGTACTCCACAGCACGCCGTTGCGAGCCCCCGAGCCATCCCGGGTCCATGAGCCGGCGATCTGGGCGTCCGAGTACCAGATCTTTTTCCAGATGACGCGCGCATCGAGGCCGAAGACGCGGTTGTATGCGCTCTCAACAATGCGATCGGTGTAGGCGAGGCCCAGAGTCGAGCTGGCGCCCAGATCGCGACGCAGGCGCAGCAGGTTCACGACGGGATGCAGCGCCGGCGTACCGCCCTCATCGTCGACGGCCCCGATATACGCGACGCCCATGCCGCCCACCTTCCCGATCAGTTTTGCACCGCCCATAGGGTTCGTGATCTGGCGGGTATAGATCAGCGAGTTGGGTGTGTCGAACTGCTCGAGTCCCTCGAGAAAGAACGGACGCTTCTCCGGATAGAACAGCGCGAACCGCTGATTCACCGTCACCTGACCGACATCCGCCTCTACTTGAGAGAAGTCCGGATTGACGGTGCCGGCGGCCCCCAGGTTCTGAGTCGCGCCCCAGCGCACATTCAAGCCGAACTCGGGATCCACGTTCTGGTATTGATAGTCGGTTGAGGAGACGGCCGCGCCGTCCACGCGTGCGGTGAACTCCGGCGTCACGTCCATCACCAGGCCACGCCGCAGCCCCGTCAGCTCCTTCAGCGAGCCGGATTGGATGAGGAAGCTCGCGCTCGCGCGGACCACCGGCGTCCAGGTGTCTTCATAACCGGTGTGCTGCGTGGTGCGAATGAATTGAATGCCCCAATCCTGGGTTGCGCCGCTCTGGTACCGCAGACTCTTGAATGGAATTCGGATCTCGACTTCGTAGCCGAACGGCGTCACGTGGCCTCGGGACTCGTAGACGTAATCGGGGTTCAGGTCTACCACACCGTCAAACCGAAACCCGGCGTTCTGGCCTCCGGCCGCGCCCGCCAGGCCTTCACTCCGCACGCCGTCCTGCTGCGCGCCGAGCGGATTGACGGCAAAGAGTAGGGCTCGACGGCGATCGTTGAACGTATCGAGCAGGATTTCCACCTTGTCGTCCGCGTCGATGTTGTCGCGGTCGGCCAGGGTCGCGCGCACCACAGCGCCGTGCGCCTCGTAGGCGCGGATGCCGAAGTAGATCGCGTCGGGCGCGTAGAAGGCCAAGACTTCGGTCGAATCTGCCGCGGGCCTGCTGTCGACCGGGCGGTACTGCGTGAATCCCGTGAGGAGTGCGGCCTGACGCCAGGCCGGCTCGTCGAAACTGCCGTCGATGACCACCGCGGGAGCCTCGATCCGCGGCAGACGCACGTCGGTCTGGCGGAGCCGGCCGTCATAGGCGGCGTGCGGGTCGCTGGAGGACTGGAGAAGAACGAGAAGGACGGCGAGCATGAGGCGAAAACTACAATGCGGAATGTGGAATGCGGAATGCGAAATCTCAGGGCGACTGTCAGATCGTCAGGCGACCAGGCTTCCGTATGCAATTCCGCATTCCACACTTCGCATTCCGCATTGACTATTCGTAACGCAGCGCCACGATCGGATCGAGAGAAGCCGCCCGCCGCGCCGGCCAGATCCCAAAGAAGAGTCCCACGAGTGCGGAGAAGAAGAACGCGACAATGATGGCGAGCAGGTTGATCGACGTATTCCAGTGTGCCAGCTTGGACAACGCGACGGCGCCCAGCGAGCCCAAGAGAATCCCGATGATCCCGCCGGCCAGGCAGAGCACCAGCGCTTCCACGAGGAACTGGAACAGGATATTGAAGCGCGTCGCACCCAGCGCTTTACGCACGCCGATTTCTCGCGTGCGCTCGGTGACCGACACCAGCATGATGTTCATGATGCCGATGCCGCCGACGAGGAGGCTGACCAACGCGATGCCGGCGAGCAGGTAGGTGAACGTCTTTGCCGTATCCTGAAAGGTCGCCAGAATGTCCGACTGATTCCGGATCTGGAAATCGTTTTCACCCCCGGGCCGGATTTTGTGCTCGCGCCGCATGACGCGCTCGATCTCGATCATGGCCAAGGTCATCTGCGGCACGCTCGCCGCATCGACGGTGATGGACCGGAGGCGATCCGTGCCCATGATGCGGTACCGGCCGGTTTGCAGCGGGATGAGAATCTGCTCATCGGGATTGCCGAATCCCCCCGCCGATCCCTTCGTCGAGAGGACCCCGATGATTTCGAACGGAATTCCGCGAATCTGGATTTCCTGCCCGATCATCGCCAGCGGATTGCGGTTGAACATGTCCGGGATCGCCGATCCCAGCACGGCGACCCGGCGGCGGCCTTCGTCCTCTCCCGCGGTGAACATGCGGCCCGCCGTGAGCGTGTAGTTCTTCACGGTGGCGTAGTTGGGGGTCGTTGCCACGATGCTCGTGTTTCCGTTCTGGCCCACGAACTTGATCTGCAGGTTCCGCGTCAGCTCCGGAACGACCGCTTTGACGTACCGCGCATCGCGCGCCAGCGCGTTGGCGTCATCGACCGTGACGCTCACCCGCTGATCGAAGCTGATGGCAATGCCGCCGCGGAACGACTGTCCCGGATAGATCGACAGCAGGGTGGGCCCCAGCGCCTGGAGACGCGCCTGCACGGCCTTCTGGGCTCCGCTGCCAAGCGCCACCATCGTGATCACGGCGCCGACGCCGATGATGATGCCCAGCATCGTCAGGAACGACCGCAGCTTGTTGGCGCGGATCGCCTGGAGCGCGACGTGGAAGATTTCGTCGAGCAGCATGTTACGGCCGCGCCGGCGTCGCCTGCGGACGTTGTGGCGTGGTCGTGGTCGGCTGTTGTTGCTGCACGCCCGGCAGCCCACCACCGGTGATGTTTCGCATCCGCTGCTGCATGTCGCGCTGCGAGTTGACCAACGACGCGCTCGGCAGGACCAGCACGGTGTCCTTCTCGCTGAGGCCGCTCACGACTTCGATGTAATCGAGGTCCGTGAGGCCGGTGCGAATTTGGACGGGCGTCGGCTTGCCGTTCTTGAGCATGAAGACGATGTAGCTCGACGGCTCGACGGTGTTGCGTCGCATCCCGCCACCCCCCCCTCCGAGGCCACCCATGCGCTGGAACTGCGCGCGCATCGCTGCCAACGCGCTTTGCTCGGCGGGGCTCAGCTCCTGACCCGACATCCGCTTCTGGAATGCAGAGCGCACCTGCGCCTCAGTGATGCCGGGTGGTAGCTGAATAGTGCGGCCGTCGGGCGTCGTCATCGTGTTGCCGCTGGCCGGCGCCGTGGAGTCACGC
>Ga0070704_100000807_pt1 | contig 15534 bp, 10 predicted proteins | sample KBSK5252metaG_FD_65467 | JGI IMG/M metagenome (GOLD analysis project Ga0070704, IMG submission 65467) | Corn, switchgrass and miscanthus rhizosphere microbial communities from Kellogg Biological Station, Michigan, USA - KBS K5-25-2 metaG | ecosystem: Host-associated > Plants > Roots >...
ACCCGCAGCGCGTCATCGCGGCGGCGGCGGGACTCGTGGGGGGGGCGCTCCAAGCGCTCGGCTACGGGCTGTTCACCCTCATCCTGGTGACGTTCTTCCTCTTCAGCATGCCGCTCGTCGCTTCGGGCGACGCCCACAAGGGCGCCCTCCATGCCCGCCTCGACGACGTGATCACGAGCGTGCGCAGCTTCGTCGGCATCCAGGGCATCCTGGGGGGCGTTCAGTGCGTCGGCGTGCTCCTGACGATGTTGCTGGTGGGGACCGACGCCCCGGCGGTGTGGACCGTGCTCACGTTCCTGCTGGCGTTCGTGCCGTTCGGCGGCCTGATCGCCGCGATCCCGCCGACCCTGTTGACACTGCTCGAGGGCGGCGCGGGCCGCGCCGCCGCGGTGTTCGGGACCTTCGTCGTGGTCAACCTGGTGGCGGACAACATCCTCAAACCCAAGTTCATGGGTTCGGGACTGGGGCTGTCACCCCTGGTCATCATCCTGTCATTGATGCTGTGGTCGCTGATCCTCGGTCCGATGGGCGCGCTGCTGGCGGTCCCGCTCACCATCGCCCTGATGAAGATCGCCCCGATACTGCTCGAAGAAGAGGCGTCGTGACGCTGGAGACTCCGTAGCGCCGTACGCTTAGCGCCGCGCGCGACCGACGATGATAGTGATGTTGTCGGTGCCGCCTCGCTCCAACGCCAGCTGCAGCAGATCGCGGCACGCCTGCTCCGCCGACTGGATTGCGCCGAGGCATGCGCCGAGCTCCTCGTCGCTCACGTGTTTGGTGAGTCCGTCGGAGCACAGCAGCACGACGGAGTCCCGGCGTTGATTGAGCGCCGTCACCACCGGGTCCGCGCTGCGTCCCCCGATCGCGCTCGAAAGCACATTCTGATATGGTGAGCGCGCGGCCTCCTCCACGCTCATCGAGCCGCTGTCGACGAACTCCTGCGCGATCGTCTGATCGCGGGTGAGGCGCCGCAGCGTGCCTTCGCCGTAGACGTAGCAGCGGCTGTCTCCTACTTGCAGCACATACGCGCGCGGCCAGACGCCGATCGCCATCGTCAGGGTCGTCGCCGGCCCGAATTCGTCGGCTTCGCCGCGCAGCGCACGCACGGCTTTGTGCGCCTCCAGGGCGGCGTCCCGGAGCGCAAGCGCGAACGTGGGCTCGTGGTCCGGATCGGCGACATTGAAACACCGCAGCGCGGATTGGACGAACGCCGCGACCGTCTCCACCGCTCGTTGGCTCGCCTCGGCTCCCCCGGCTCTTCCTCCGACACCGTCCGCGACGATACCGAAGGTCGCGAAGCGCTCGCCGCGCAGCACCAGCTGCGACATCGACAGGCTCGTCCCGTGGACGGCGAGCTCGCGATGCAACGTGCCGATCAGGAAGTGGTCCTGATTTTCCGAGCGCACCAACCCCTGATGAGTCAACCCGAAGAGATCGAGGTCTTCATCCCTCGGCTTCAGGTCGGCCGACAACGTGGCGTTGAGGATTTCGGAAATGCTCATGGGAGATTACTGCGCGCGAGCGACGGTCGCGGGCTCTTCTACTCCATTCAGCGTGCGCACGACTCGGAACAGATCTCCGACGTCGGAGAAGTCCACCGCCAGGATGTTGGGCAGTTGCCCGCGCTCTTTGCCGCACGTGCGGGCGCGCGCGAGCAGTACGTTGTAACTGTTGACGATCTCGGCGTAGGACGGCCGGGGCGCCGGCGTGGTCTCAATCCAGTTGTTGATCTGGAAGAATGGGGCAGTTGCGGGGCCGCGGTTGGCCCGGCACGAGAAATCCTTCGGCAGGTGAAACGTATAGGGCGTCTCCTGCATCGAGTCCCACGCCGGCCTGAGCCAGGGGACACCGGGCCTTCCAGACTCGCTGAACACCACGAGGCGCTGGCCCCAGTCGATCAGCTCGCGCAACGTCGGGAACGGCCGCCGCAACGGTCCGGTGTAGATCAGATCGAGGAGACCTGCGTCCTTGAAGGCCACCGCGAGGTCTTGCGGGCTCACGTAATCCTCGACGACGATGATCACGACCTCGCCCGGATTCGCGAGCATGAAATCGCGGATCCCTTCCAACGCCGGCACGACGGTATACGCACCCAGCTCGCAGAAGCCATGGCAGAAGTAGAGCGCCGAAGGACCGGTCTCGTGGCCGAGGAACCGGTTGCGAATCCGGACGGCGGCGTCCGTTGCCTCGGGACCCAGCACGCCCCGGATCTTGTCGACGGACCCGCCCTCGCGGTCAAAATCGGTGATCACGTGCTCTTCCGCCGGAACGCCATAGTGGACGTCGATCAACAGCGCGCGCACGCCATCCGCAAGCTGACCTGGAAACGCATGGTTCTGATGCGGGAACAGCCAGCCGGGAATCTCGGCGTTGGACATCGCGTTGTGGGCGCCGGCGAAGACGATCTGATTGAGCGGCCGATTGCAGAGTTTGGGTGACCCATTGCACGCGGTCACGACGCCAGCTTCGTCCAATGGCGAAGGCGGCGCGCGGAACACGAGCAGCGCTGTGCCGCCAAGCGCGACGACGAGCACCACGGCGACAACCGCCAGCGTGCGCCACGCCCGCGCCTCGGTCCGCGCGGTGGGCGCCGAGTTTGCGGCCGTCGAAACGCCGGTCCGCGCCAACACCAGCCGGAATACCTCTCGCAAACCGATGTACACGAGGAGCAGACCGATTATCGCGATGATGCCCGCCGTCGCGCGGCTGGGGCTGACAACGGCGTAGGTTCCGGCCGCCAGGAGCAGAACCGACCGGCCGATTTGCACACGCGGCTCGAGCGGAGCCGTCAGCCAGCGGAACAGCGCCTTGAATCGCGCCAAGGGATCCAGGGCCTCGAGCATCGTCCCACCAGCCGCCGCGAGGACGACGCCCGTGGAGCCGGCAATCAGGGCCAATGGCTTGACCGGCATGAAAAACGCCGCCCAGAGCCCGTGTACGACGCCGCGCAGGGTGGCGTCGGGTGTAATCGCCGCCGCCACGATGCGTCCCGCGGGGAGCACGGCGATGAGCGCCAGCGCCACGCCGAACAGCGCGCCACCTGCCCGGACCAGCGCGCTCTGGCGTTCGGGGGCGGCCCAAATCGACGCGGCCACGGCCAGCACTCCGAGCAGCAGCAGCGCCCAGGCGCCCCAGAGAATCTTCCCGACGAGCGCCCACGCGTTGATGAACCGCGTGAACGCGCGCTCGGCATTAGGCGAGGCGAGCGACGCTTCGATGCCCGCAGGAATCTTGGCGGCGAGCTCCGGGTTGACGTTCTGGAGCGCGCCGCGCACGAGCACGGAGACATCGGGGAGTGACAGCACCAGATTTTTCGCCGCGGACTCGAACAACGAGCGGTGCGCCGCACGCGCGGACGTACGCACGATGGCGCGGAATGGCGCCGATGCCACGACGCCGTTGATGGATGGCTGGATGATCGAGCGTACGCTGACGAGGTTGGGTCGCTGGGCCACAATGGCGTCGGTGATGCGCGCGGCGACGTACGCGGAGACGCGGGGATCCGAAAGGGTGGCGGCCACGCGCCGCGCGAACGGATCGGGACGCACGATGCCGCGAGCCGAACCCCCCACGATCAACGCCGTCCAGATGGCGACGGCGCCGCTGATCAGTAAGAGTGTCGATTTCCGAGCCGAACGGGCGATCGCCATAGCCGAGACGATGAGGTTTCGGCACGCCGTTGGTTACTGCCCCAAGGGTCAATGGTCGCTTTTTGGGCCCACCCGTAGGCTGGCATGTGCTCCTGCTCTCTGTTACTGCGATTCTCGCTCAGGCCGTCGCAGTGCCGCCCAATCTCATCCTGCCCAACTACGATCGCCTCCCCGTCGGCCAGCGTGAGGGAATCGAGGCGGGGGCATTTCTGGCCCGAACCAACGATGCGGGCGCCAACTGGTACAACCCCGCCGGCCTTGGGAACAGTGTCGAGACGTCGTTGAACGCGGGAGCCACCGCGTACGAGTGGACGAAGATGAGTCTCGAAGGATTTGGGACAACCCAGGGGCGGTCGCGCATCAACACGATCGGCACGTTGCTCAGTGTCGCGATCGGCAAAGGGACGATCAAATCCGATGAATGGCGCCTGGGATTCTCCTTGACACGGCCGATCGTGTGGCAGCCGAGCAGTATCGATTTCGCGTTCTCACCGGCCGCCAACCAGGTGGTCGCGTACGCGTCCACAGTCGATTTCAACGTCATGATCCCCGGCGTGGCGATTGCGTATGCGCCGGGCGGCGTCGGCACCGGCCGGCTCCGCATCGGCGCCGGACTGGGGATGGCCATCACATCGCTCACGCAGAATCAGTCGATCTCGTCCCGCGTGACCACGACGACCAGTGCGTCGCTCGCCGAGCAAAACTTTTCCGCCGAAGGATCGACCTGGCAGCTGCAGCCGTCAGCGGGCGTTCAGTGGAATGCGACATCCAAGGTCATTGTGGGTGCGCGGATCGCGGCGCCGGGCATTCGGATCCTCGGGAGCAGTCGCCTCACGTTGCAGACGTCGCAGTTCACGTCTCCGACGTCGACCGATCTCGTGTTTCGCGATGACACAGCTACCTTTGATTACAAGCGCCCGCTCGAGGCGTCCGCCGGCTTGGCCTATCTAGCCCAGCGCGGCGAAATCGAAATCGACGTCCACTACTACGGCGCGGTCGACTCTTATGAGCTGTACGCCAGCGCGGTGCCCGGCACGCTCACCACGGTCGACGGCAGCGGAACGCCGACAGTGACGACGCAGCCATTCGTGCCGACGGCCAACAGCGCGCGAGCGGTGTCCAATGTCGCCGTCGGCGCGAACTACAAGCTGTCGACCTCGCTCCGCGTGCATGCCGGATTTGCGAGCGACGTCTCGCCCGTCGATGATCAGGCGCAGTCGACTTTTCGCAAGGTCGATCTGTCGCGCTTCACGACGGGGCTCTCCCTCACGGGACAGCGGCTCGCCGGGTCCCTCGGCCTCGGTTATTCTTTTGGGAGCGGGACGCGCGAATCCGTCGGGTCCACCACCGGTCAGACGCGCTTCACGGTGAAGACGATGAATGTGCTGTTCGGACTCTCGTTTGCCTTCGGTCAGTAGGAAGGGTTGCCCAAAGGGCCAATTTTGGGGTCTGCCGCAAGGGGAGAGGTATAGAGTATGTGGAAGGCGGCAGGCCCCTCGTTCCTGTTTCTGACCCTCGCGCTCAGTGCGTGTGAAGGGCGCGTCAACCCAGTTATCGGCGTCATCACCGATACCACAGGATCGAATATCGGCGGCGGCAACAACCCGCCGGCTGTTGCCTCGGTACTGATCGTCGACAACGAGTTCCAGCCGACCCTCTCGATCATTCGCAGTGGCGGAGTGGTGGTGTGGGTTTGGGCGCAGGGCGCGACCCAGCATAACGTCACGTTCGACGATGCGGCACGCAGCAGTCCCACGCAGTCGCAGGGCACCCATTCGGTCACGTTCCCCGACACGGGCACCTTCAACTATCACTGTACGATCCACGTCACGATGACCGGGAGCGTCGTGGTCCGGTAGACGCCCCGCCGGCCGATTCCCCAAAGTCTCATGGCTGGACCTCCGACGCTCAGGGCAGTTTTCCCCGTCGCCACATTTGACTACCCACAAGAGGAAGGTCACCGTGATTCGACAACTCACCGCGCTCACCGCCGTGCTCGCAGTCGCCTGCGGCGGGCCGGACATCACCGTCCGACGGGATGCCAACCTGCCCGTGCCGAAGGCGGCGTCGTGGGTGTGGGGCACGCGCGACACCGTGAGCCAGTACGAGCTCGATCCGGTCGCGCAAAACTCCATGCTGCACTCGAAAGTCAAGCAATCCATCGAGAGCAACCTGGCCGCCAAGGGATGGAAACAGGTCAACGATCCGTCACAGGCCCAGGTGATCGTGACCTACCACATCGGGATCAAGCGGACCACCGAGCTGCAGGGCACGACGTCGACGATGGGCGGCGGCGGGTGGTACGGCGGCTACGGCTGGGGAGTGTACGGCGCGCCGACGTACTCGTCGACCAACATCCGGCCTGTCGACTACACCACCGGCGGCCTGCTGGTGCTCATCCGTGACCAGAAGTCGGGTAACCTGGCCTGGGAGGGACTGTATAAGAAGGAGGTCACGAGCGTGGACCGCGTGAGGTTGGAGAACGTGCCCAAAGCAGTCGACGAGCTGCTGGCCGATCTCAGGTAACGACCTGACGCTGTTGCTCGAGCGCTGGTTATCGCTGCGGTCCAACTGGGTGCGTTTCATCCTCGGTTGGGCCGCCGCTGTTTTGTGGGGGCCGTCGATCGCTTCGGCACAGCGCTGCGACTTCAGCAAGGTCCCGGGCGTGGTGTGGTGGGGCACGGACACGCGCATGACCGTGCCGCGGCTCGTGTCCTACATGGCGCCGGTGTTCGAGTTCTCTCCCGACGAACCGAACCTCGCCGGCGCGAGCGGGCCGAACATTCGGATCCCGGAACCGCTGCCGGGCGAGGCGCGGCCCGACCGCCCCGTGCTGTACTACCAGGTGAATCGCGTCCTCAAGAGGCCCGGCGCCAAGAATCCCGCGATCCTCCGGGCGCCCGGCGGAGGAGCGAGCAACAGCATCGACCTGACCACGACGGCCGTGGTCATCGTCCGCTACTTCGCGTACTTCCCCACCGAGGAAGGACTCGGCGCCCATCCGCACGACATCGAGCCGGTAGAGTTCCGCGTCGTGGTGCTGCCCCACACCTGGGAGGGGTTTGAGAAATGGATTCGCGGCGGCGCGCGCTGCGCGACTCCCACATACGTGATGGCCGTAACCCGTGTCTCAGCCCAGGCACACGGTTTGGTGTGGTTCTGGAACGTGCTCAACACGGACGATCACACGCAGTTCCCCATGCATCTCCTCGTCGAGGAGGGCAAGCACGCGCTCGCCACGGACAAGAACGGCGACGGAGTCTTTACCAAGGGCTACGACGTGAATGTGCGCATCAACGATGCCTGGGGTGTGCGCGACATCATTCGCACCGGGATGCTGTTCTCGGGCGGCTATGAGTCGTGGATGACCAAGGTGCGCCATCCCGAGCACCGCGTGCTGCCGCCGCTCCCCGACGACAGTCCGCTGCAGGGCGCGCTGCGGCGCCGTGGCGGAGCGTCGAACGCGGTCTACGAGCTCCGTCCGTTCCCGCCGCTCTCGAGCGCCGGCGACGATCACGTGCTCGCCCATCTCATGGAGGACAAGGTCATCGAAAACTGGCCCACGGAAGAAGGGCTGAATGATGCGAAGGGCTGGGGCAAGGCGCTGGAGGAGGGGGCGGTCATCAAATCGTTGTCGATCGCGTACCGCAATGACGGCGAGGCGGGTTTCGTCTGGTCATTCCCGTTCCTGATTGTCAAACATCTGGAAGACCCAATGACGGGCGGATACATCCTGCAGCGCATGTACGTGCAGGGACCACACCTCCGCGACTTCGGTTGGACAGCGCTCTACACACCTTCCGCCTCGCGCTGGCTCGATACCTATCTCTCGGCGGGAGCCGAAAACGCCCATTTCAGCGACTCGACCGGTGCGGTCGTCGGCAAATGGGGCTTCGTCTTCGAAACGGGGATCAAGTTTCGTGTGAACATCAATGAAACCCCTGTCAAAGTGCTGCATCACCTCACCGACTACTGGGGACTCCGCCTCGGGATCAAGTACAGCGGGTTCCACGAAATCAATCGCCTAGCCTATGTCCTGGAGTTCGGCGCGGGGTCCTTCTAGACATCAGAAAATCCAGCCGACGGTGACCTCCAGGCCATAGTCGTGCTTTGCCGCAGTGGAGGATGAGGGCCGGCTGTCGAACGTGTCGAACAGTTTCAACCCCATGTTGAAATCCCGAATGAATTCGTGCGTGATGCCCGCGTTGAAGTCGCTGCGCACGCGGCCAAAATCGGTCAGGCTTGGATACAGCGTCAGCGTCGCTTGGATGCTGGTCCTGGGATAGTCGCGCTTGAAGTAGGTGCCCTGCCCGGTGATCAGCATCTCGAGGTTGGAGGTCGCTGAGCCGCCGAAGAAGCGCTCGTTCGTGTAGGCGACCCCGGCGAGGGTGCGTATCTCGGTGCGGTTGCTCTGCAGCAGGAATCGGCCGCCACCCGCTCCCACCAGCGCGCGCAGCTCCAGCTCGAGCTCTTTGTTTTGCTCGAGCTGCCCCGCGGCCGTCACCAGCCAGCGCGCCGGGAGAAACCGCAGCTGGCTGAGCGCTAGCGAGTTGCGGCTCGTCGACGCCGCGCCCTCCTGTGACTGGAAGTACGTGCTCCCCTCCAGCTCTGTCAGCCGTACGCGCGTGCGATAGATCGCGTCGAGATCCAATCCGACGCTGCGGAGTCGATTGGCGCGTTGAAAGGTCAGGCTCGCATTGAGGGTGCCCTCGATCCGCGCCCAGAACCCGAGACCGATGGGATAGATCCGGACCACGCGCAGGATGTCCAGCGTGTCGACGAACGTGGTCACCGCCACAACCATCCGCTGGTCGACGCCCGGGGACAGCAGGGCACCGTAGTAGCGGCGGCCTGTCTCGTCCTCCACTTCGAAATAGCGGGGACTCACGATGCGGTGGATCTTGTCCCACTTGATCGTGAGGGTGCCGACGTCGTTGGTCTTGTACGTCAACGCCCCGTGGTCGAGACTCTTGATCTCGCCCACGATGCGATCGCCATTTCGCAGCGTGACGGTATCGACCTTTTGAGCACAGACCGGTGTCGCCGCGAGCCACGCGACGACACAGCCGATCGTGCCTGCTCGCGAGGCTCCGCGCATGGGCCGTAGCTTGCGTGTGCGCGTGCAGACCTGATATGCGACTTTCGTCGCACGGCCTCACTGGCGCGCATTGGCCCAAGGTGCAATGCCCGCGCATTGGCAGGACGGTGGAGGTTGGTGCATGATGGTGAGGGTTTGTGGAGGTTGTGTTTCCCCTGGAGGCAACAGCATGGGCATCAAGACATTGAGCGCGATCGGACTCTTGTTCGCGGTTGGGGCACTCGCTGCCCAGGAGCCGGCGACTGCCGCTCCGCCGGCGGCCGACGGAAGTTGTCCGCCCGGCTATACCTGTGCGACCCTACCGTCACGCGCCACGCAGATGGGACTCTATGTGTTTCCCAGCGCGGGCCAGACGAAGGGCGTGCAGTTGAGTGAAGAGCAGCAGTGCTACGACTGGGCACAACAGCAGAGCGGCATCGATCCCACGAAAGTGACGGCGAATACCGATTCGGCGGCGAAGGCTTCGGGCGACAAGGCGGCCAGTGCCACGCAAGGCGCGGCTGTGGGTGGTGCCGCACGCGGCGCCGCTGCCGGAGCACTGATTGGTGCGGCAGCTGGGGACGCGGGCAAGGGGGCGGCGATTGGAGCAGCCGCGGGCGCGGTGGGCGGACGGCGCGCCAAGAAGAGAGTCGAGGGTCAGGCTGCGCAGCAGGGCGCGAACCAGGCGGTGGCCGTGGCGAACGACCAGATCGTGCAGTTCAAGAAAGCGATGACCGCGTGCCTCGAGGGAAAAGGCTACACGGTCAAGTAAGCCGGGCCTCGCTTAGAGAATCTTGTCCTGCAGCACGACGCGGATGACGAGCGCCGTGAGGGCACCCTTGCCCGTCACCGGCGTCACCCCCGAGTTCGTCCCCGTCGCGACGATGCGCATCCACAGGGTGTCCTGAGAAAAGAGACCGTGGACTGCCGGGCTCAAATCGCCCGAGATCGTGACGGGGACGGTGTTGCTGCCGCTGACGCTCGTCGCGGGAATATCGAGTGCTGACGGCGAGCTTAGTGTGCCGGCCGAGTCTGTGGCAAAGAAGAACGAAAACCCGAGCGATCCCGTCCCGCCGCTGTTGATCAGATTGGCGCCGCCGACGGTGATGCGCACGGAATCGACGATGGAGCCGCCGAAGCCGGGCGGGAGCTGAACCTTTTGGAACGTGGACGCGGACGCCGATGATGCCGGTGGGATCGCGTATGGAATCGTGTCCTTCCCCGTCCCAGCCATGAAACTGTAGACGTCGACGTTGAAAATCGCTTTTCCCTGCCCGCAGGCAGCGACCAGGATCAGCAGAGTCGCAGCAAGAGCCTTCATGGGTTGCCCCTTAATAGACCGAAATGGACGTCGCCATCGTCATGGTGCGTTGCTCGGCCAGCGTGCCGCTACTTGTCCAGACACCGACATCCAACCCGAAACCGCCGAACCGCAGGCCGCCGCCGAAGCCGAACTGAAGCTTCTTGCGCTGGTCGCGTGCGACGCCGCCGCGCGCCGCGAAAAGCCCCCAGCGCTGTTCGGCGCCGAGGTGAATGACCGTCCCGCGACCCGCGTTGAATACGTCACCACCGACCGTAGTGCCCGTGCCCATGCGGAGTGCGGCGTTCGCGATGTAGCTGATCGGCAGCTTGGTGGTGCTTTCGACGTGATTCGCCAGCAGCGTTGTGCTGATCGAGTCGCCATTCGGATCGTACAGAATGCGCTGGACCTTCGTGTCGGACCACGTCAGCTGCGCGCCGATGTCGTTCGCACCCACGCCGACCTCGAAGGGGCCCGTGATCCAGGCGATGCCGACGTCGGCGCCGATGCCGTGACCGTTCGGCTTGTTCGACGTATGCACCAGGCCATCGAAGAGCACGTTCGGCGAGGCGCCGAAGATCGGATTGCCGACCGTGAAGCCGGCGGGACCGACGCCGCGAGCGTACGTGGCGCCGAAGTAGTAATGTGCGGCCGCACCCAAGTACACGCCGTCGTCGGCGTTCTGGTCCGCGGAGGGGGCGCCGTTAGCCCCGCCCGCGGCGGGCTCCAGGGCCGCGGGATGCCACACGCGCGCGGAATAACTAATCGTGGGTGTGAGACCGGTCTGCGCGACCGCATCCGTAAGGATGAAGTAGCTGCTGTCGGGGCGAACCGGGATGGTGTCCTTCAGCACGCTGCGCAGCGCCGAGTCGAGCGTGAAGCTAAGGTCGTAGTGCACGAACCCCATCACGCTCACGTGAAACGCACCGAACCCGGCTCCCAGGTCGAGCAACCGGCCGCTCGTCCCCATACCAAAGGACCCATCGGGAATGAGGACGCGAGTCTGGCCGAGGTTCATGATCAGCTGATTCTTGCCGATCGTGAACTCGACGTTATTCGTCGGCGCGGGCGGCTTGCGGAGCTCGAGGAAGAGCGGCGGGTTCAGAATGAGATTCAGCAGCTCGACCGGATTGAACGCCGCCGAATCCGGATTGAACGCCGGATCGTGGGTGAGCTGGCCGATCGGGTGATCGCGGAAGAAACTGTACAGCCCGATCGGAATCGGGATCGTGACCTTCGGGGCACCGGTGCCGAGACCGGAGCGATTCTTGACGGCCCGATATGCGGGATTATAGCGACTCGCGTTCCCGTCTCGACCGAGCGACACGCCGCCCATGCCGAGCCGCCGCGCGTCGAACGAGATCTGCGCGTGCGCTGCCCGGACGGGGGCGAGAGCGAGGACGGCCAGCGTAAGAGCGACGACTCCGGTTCGCACGGGACACCTCGGACAAGGGAAAAAACCGGCCCACAACTTTGCACATTGTGGTCGATTCTCCAAATCCGCGGTGTGAGGAACGTCACGTAGGTCGTTTCTAGACTGCGGTTTGGAGCGTCAGAGTGACCCGTGTCCCTTTGCCAGGCTCGCTTTCCAGGGTAATCTCGCCCCCCCAGCTCTCGACCAGCCGGCGTGCAATTGCGAGGCCCAAACCCGCCCCGCTCGACGTGGTCGAGAACGTCGGCTCGAACACCCGCGGCAGCACATCCGCGGCAATCCCGCGCCCGTCGTCGGACACGGTCAGTTGCCGGCCGCTCGCGGCGACCTGCACCGTCACGCGTTTTGCATCGGCATTGCGCGCGTTCTCCAGCAAGTTCCCGAGCACTTCTTTCACCTCATCCTTGCGCGCCAGCGCCGGCACGCCGTTCGACGCGCTGACTTCAAAGCGGGTGGGCGAGCCGAGCTCGTAGAGCTGCACCACTTCGCGCGCCGTGGCCGCGAGGTCGACCGGCTCGAGCGGCCGCCGCTCCGAATCCGACGGTGCGCCGAAGCGCGAGAACGCGCGCGCGATCTCGTCCAACCGGTCGATCTCGGCGAGAATGCGCGCGGCGGTCTCCTGCAGCGTCGCCTCGAACGCCGGCGACGGGGTCTTGCCGCGCACGCGCTGCAGATGTTGAATGCCGAGCCGAATGGGCGTGAGGGGATTCTTGATCTCATGCGCCACCTGCCGAGCCATTTCGCCCCACGCGATCACGCGCGCCGCGCGCGTCAATGCCGTGGCGTCGTCCAGCGCAATCACGCATCCATCCGGCGCCGTGCCCAGGAGCGCCAGCTGCACGCGGATCTGCCGCCCACCGACATCGAATTCCCTTTCCTTTATTACATCGCGATTCTCCGCGATGAACTCGGCGACCGCCTGCCACACGGGCGCCCATCCCGGAGGCGACGACTGCGGCAATTCGTTCCCCGGCGCCAACGTCTCCGTCCCGCCGAGCACGAGCTCGGATGCCCGCGGATTCGCCATCGTCACGCGCAGCCCATCATCGACCGCGATCACGCCGGTGGCGACGTTGGCGAGCACGCGCGCCGTGCGGTTGCGCGCTTCCTCGAGCGCCCCCTGACTCCGACGCAGGTCGGTGACCATCCGATCGAACGCGCTGAACATGGGCTCGAACTCGCGCGGCGCCCCGAGCGGAAATGCTTGCGGCTGCGCTCCCCGGCCGACCGCGAGTGCGGCCTCCCGCAGCGCAGCAACCGGTTTGGCTAAGCGGCGGGCGGCGACGCCCGCGAGATACATCGCCCCGAACACCGCGATGACGGTCCCGAGGACGAGGCCGAGCGCGAGATCCTCTTGCTGCTGCCGGACACTTTCGTCATCCAGCAGCTGGGGTGCAGCGAGGACTGCTTGCTCGCCCGGAGCACCCGGACCGACCACCTTGTATCCAATTCGCGTGCGGCGGCCCGCGGCCCGCGCGTCCATCGTCACCTCGAGCTCATCCGCCAGCGTCGCCTCGAACGCCCGGCTCGTCAGGAACGGATCGACGAGGCCCAATTCCGCCAGCACCGGCGACGAGGTTCCGCCCAGCACGCCGGAGCGGTACAACCACAACTCGGCATCGAGCCGGCGGCCCAGGTCCGCCAGCGAATGCCGGAGCGCCTCGGGGCGTTCGCCGGCAACGCGCTCGGCGCCGCTGGCGGCATCGCGGAGGGTCTGCCGGATCAAGAGATCGCCGGCCCGGCGCGATTCGTCGGTGAGCCGCGCAAAACTCCACGCCGCAAAGCCGAGTACCGGGAGCAGGAGAAACACGCTGAGCACCGCCGTGAGCTGCGCGCGATAACTCGTGCGCACCGCGCCGACGAGCAGCGCGGGGCGCGGACGCCACCCCTCTGCAATGACCAGACCAAACAGCCAAATGGCGCCGAGCAGCACAACGTCGAACGAGACGACGAGCAACCCCCGGACGAGCAAGGCCCATGGACTCCGGAGGTCGACGCGCAGATGTACGTGCCGGCGGCCTCCCGGCAGGTCGATGCGCCGCTCGCCCCGCGCCGACCAGCCATCGCGGCGCCACTGCAGCGCGTCGCTGAACCCGGGCGTGTCGGTGCGAGCCGCAGCCGAGAGCGAAATGGTGTAGGGCGGCTCGACGCCCGGGTCTCCGCGCAGAAACCGCGCGACGCGATCCGGCGGCAGCAAGCGGGTGCGCGGACCCACTCCCACGGTCAACACCGTGCCATTGGCCAGCGGCGCGAGCAGCACGTAGTGAATCCCGGGGACGCGCTCCAGGCGCTCGACGCACGGACCGTTCACCGTCCGGACGAGCGTGGCTAACGAGTCGGGGGAAAGATCGAGCGATGCGAGACGCAGCTCGGCCAGCGACACGCCGTCGGCATCCCACAAACCAAGCATCGCGGGATAATCTTCGGCGACGAGCGGCGACGTCGTCCAGAGCGCGTAGAGGTCGCTCGCGCTTCTGGGGATGGCGGACGCCGTGGCGACTTGTTGACTCAGCCGCTCGAGCAAGGCCACGGCGACGGCATCGCCCTCGCGTCCCAGTCGTTGCGCATCACGACTGGCAAGTGCGAGTCGCCCTTCGACGGCGGCGCCCCACGCCAGCAACGCGGCAGCCGTTCCGCCGACGACCGCTATTCCGACGAGCGTCCAGCGGCGCGGTGCCGGGAGAATGACGCCGACCAGCGCCGGGAGCCAGAGAAATGTGTACCACTCGGGCCAGGCGCCGTGCGGATCCCACAACCAGAGCCCGCCCACAGCTGCCAACGCGCCCCAGACACACGCCGCGGGCAAAGCCCATCCGACTCGTGCAGGCTCGCGACTGCCACGGACCAGGGCCGCCGCGAGGAGAATGATGGCCATGGCGGTGACGGCGAGCCCCGCCTGCCAGGACAACCAGAGACTCAGACTGACGCCGCTCGCCGGCGGCGCGATGCCGCGCCCGAAGTAGCGCACCAGGTACGGCGCGATCAGGATCAGCACTGCCGCTGCCGCGAGCCCCCACCACCTTCGCGGGATCCCACGTCGCCACAACCAGCCCGCCGCAAGCAGGACGAGCACCGCGGTGAGAAAAAGCGAGCCCGCCGACGTGCCGACCTCGGCGATGGGCCGGTAAAACGTGGCAGGGGAAAACCAGGCGGCGGGCCCCATCGGCCCCCGCACCAGCGTCCACCCCCCGACGAGCGCAACGGCCCAGCGAGCAGGCCCGTGGGGGGCCGCGACGAGCAGGAGGACGAGCATGACGCCGAGCACCAACCGGGCAAGCCACGCGAAATGTTCGAGGGCGGCGAGCTTCGCGTCTCCTTGCGAGGGCGGAATGATCTCCACCGATACGAGGATGTCGCCGTGCTCACAACCGCTCGGCGGCGGGCAAATCTCGAATACGCTTGAATCGCGGGGGCCGAGCCCGGGCGGGAAGAACCGCAGCGAAACACCGTGTTGGCGCGCGAAAGCCGCGGCGATCGAGCGATCGCCGTCCGCGATGGCTGGCGCCGCCCACAGGAGCACGTTGCCCACGGCGACACCGTCGTGCGTCTGGCGGCGTGCCTCGAGAAGCGCGTAGAATGGGGTCATGACCACTTGCAGCTCGGTCGTGTCCGTCGACGGATTGGGGATCATCCGGTGCCGGCCCAACCATGCGACGGGCGCGACGGTGGGATCGGCCGGCAGGATGGCCACCCCGCGCTCGATCGCTTGGCGGCCCCCCATCTCCGACCGGAGCCGATTGAAGGTCGCGGACCGCGGCAGGACCGACGCTGTCGCCGCGCGTTCGGCGAGGCGGCGTGCTTCTGCGATCGCCTCGCCCAGTGATTTTTGCAGCGCGCGGGACGTGCCAGGCACGCTCCGCTCGACCAAGCTCGGCCAGCAGCATTCGATCCGCCACACGCGCAACGCGCCACCAACGAGTACCGCGCCCAGTGCCACGCTCGCCGCAGCAGCTCCAACGGTGAGCGGCTGGCGTAACAGCGGTCGCCAGAGTGCCAACACGAGCGCCGCCAGACCGGCGAGTCCCGCGAGCCACGCCCAAACGACGGCGTTGCTGCGCAGCCATTCCGCCGCAGC
>Ga0070704_100000814_pt1 | contig 15470 bp, 16 predicted proteins | sample KBSK5252metaG_FD_65467 | JGI IMG/M metagenome (GOLD analysis project Ga0070704, IMG submission 65467) | Corn, switchgrass and miscanthus rhizosphere microbial communities from Kellogg Biological Station, Michigan, USA - KBS K5-25-2 metaG | ecosystem: Host-associated > Plants > Roots >...
CCTTCGACCGCGTCGTCGACTACGTGCGCCGCTACCCCGTGGTCGCCGCGGCCGCCGCCGGCGCGCTCGCCCTCGTGGGCCCGCGCCGCGTGTTCGACCTCGGCACCCGCGCCCTCACGCTTTACATGCTTCTCAGAAAGTCCTAGCGCACCGGCTCGAATTCGTAGATGCCGCCGTCGGCGATCAGGGACAGGAAGAGATGCCCGTCCCTGATCACCCACGACACCAGGTACGGCAGGTGCTTGACGATGCGGTCGTGGAGCGATCCGGGCGGGCACTGCGCGCGCGTGATCGCCATCGGGCCGAACTCGAGCCGGTGGGGCCCCTCCGATTTCCACGAGCCGCGCGCGCGGTTGCAGTCGATGCGGGCGGCGAGGATGCCGTCCTCGCCGAACTCGAAGGTGTACTTGCCGCGCTCGTCGGGCCGCAGCACCGTGTCGTCCCCGCCCTGAAACTTGACCAGCTGCCAGGACGTGCCGGTGAGGCCGCTCGGGTCCTTCGCGCTCGCGCACGCCGCCACGAGGACCGCTGTCAGCGAAATGGAAAGGGCTCTGACCAAGGTCTGGCTAGGGCCCGAAGTACCAGCCGCCGTTCACGTCGATGGTCGCGCCGGAGACATAGCCGCCGGCCTCCGAGCAGAGCATCGCCACCACGCCCGCGATGTCGTCCGGCGTTCCCGCTCTCCTCAGCGGAAGGCTTTCGATGAAGGCCGGCGAGGCATTGCCCCAGTCCGCGGCGGCGATGCGCGGCGTCTTGATGAAGCCGGGGGCGATCGCGTTCACGGTGATGCCGTGCGGCCCGAGCTCGAGCGCGAGCGTCTTGGTGAGCCCGATGATGCCGCCCTTGGCGGCGGCGTAGTGCACGCCGACGCGGTCGCTGCCGCGGCGCGCGGCGATCGAGGCGAAGTTCACGATGCGGCCGAATTTTCGCTTCTTCATGCGCGGCGCGAACTCGCGGCAGACGAGGAACGCGGTGGTGAGATTCGCCGCCAGCACCGCATGCCACGATTTTTCATCCACCTCCTCCAGCGGCATGGATTTCTTCGGCAGATCGGGCAGCGTGTGCTCGCGCGACGGCGCGACCGGCCCGCCGGCGACATTGATCAGGAAATCGGGCGCGCCCGCCTTGGCGGAAAGCTTTTCGACCTCGTCGCCGTCCGTGAGGTCCGCGACGACGATGCCGTTGCCGGGATGGATGTCCGTGCCGACGACGCTCACGCCCTCGCGTTCCAGCCTCGAAACGATCGCGGCGCCGATGCCGCTCGCCGCGCCCGTGACCAGCGCCCTGCGTCCCTTCAGCCCTTCAAGCGGCATAAGAAGCGCCGTTGGCGTCCACGGTGACGCCGGTCATATAGGACGTGTCGTCGGTGCATAGCGCCACGATCAGCGCGGCGCATTCGTCGACGCTCCCCACCCTTCCCATCGGGATGGTGGAAAGCGGGCCCTCGGGGCCGCGCTCCTTGCCGGTGAGCGCCATGACGCGCTTCAGCCGCCCGCTCGCGATCACGCCCGGCGCCACGCAGTTCACCCGCACGCCGAAAGGGCCGAGCTCCAGCGCGAGCTGGCGCGTGAGCCCCGTGACGCCGGCCTTCGCCACCACATAAGGACCGCTCGAGCCTTCCGCGCCGGGCGGGATTCCCTTGCGCGCGGCGACCGACGCCACGTTGACGATCGCCCCGCCCTGCTTCTTGAGGTGCGGCGCCGCGGCGCGCGCGCAATAGAACACCGAATCGAGGTTGGCGGCCACGATCGTGCGCCAGTTCTCGAGCGTGCAGTTGGTCAGCCCGCGAAAGCCGAGGGGCGGCGAGGCGAGCAGGTCCTTGCGCGTAATCCCCCAGCTCCCGCCGACGCAGTTGACGAGCACATCGATCCTGCCAAACCGCGACGCGACCGCCGCGATGGCCTGCTCGACAGAAGCGGGATCGGCGACGTCGCAGCGCACGCAGAAGCATTCGCGCAGCGCCGAGAAACCCTCCTCGTAGAGATCGGCGACGGCGACCCGCATCCCTTCCTTCACCAGCCGCAGCGAGACCTCGTGCCCGATGCTGTCGGGTTTCGCGCCGCCGGTGACGAGGGCGACCTTCATTTGACGACGCGGTTGCGCAGGACGCCGATACCCTCGACCTCGAGCTCGACCACGTCGTTCGGCTTGAGGAAGCGCAGGCTTTCGAGGCCGGAGCCGTTGCCGACGGTGCCGGAGCCGAAGAACTCGCCCGCATGCAGGGTCTCGGAGCGCGAGGCGTGCGCGATGCAGTCCTCGAACTTCCAGTGCATCTCGCGAGAATTGCCGCGGCCCCACTCCTCGCCGTTCACGCGCACGACCATCTCCAGGCGATAGGGATCGCCGAGCTCGTCGGCGGTGACGAGGCACGGCCCCATGGCATTGGCGTTGTCGAAATCCTTGCCCTTGCCCGGTCCGAGCTGCCCCGCCATCTCCTTGGTCTGCTCGTCGCGCGCGGAGAAGTCGTTGAAGATGGTGTAGCCGAAGATGTGCTCGCGCGCACGCTCCCGCGCGATGTCCTTGCCGGGCCTGCCGATATAGCAGCCGAACTCGAGCTCGAAATCGAGGCGCTCGCTGTACGCTGGCCAGGGTACGTCGGCCCCCGGGCCGCAGACCGAGAAGCGGTTGGGGTGGTAGAAGATGGGGCGCTCGTACCAGACCTGTGGGATGCGTGCCGCGGTCCCCCGCAGCTTCGCCACCGCCTCGAATCCCTGCACCAAATGCTTCTCGAAGCAGAGGAAGTCGCGCATTTGCGGCGGATACGGGATGGGGGCGAGCAGCAAGACGCTCTCCAGCGGCAGGACGGCGGGCGAGTGTTCGAGCGCATCGCGGGCGCGGTCGAGGGCGTTGTCGCCGCCCTCCACGATCTCGAGCACGCTCGAAAACCCCGGCAGGATCGCGACCTTGGCGCCGCCGTCGACGAGCGCGCCGGGCACCGGAGCACGCGCTTCCCGGCCTGCGGCAATTCGAAACGTGACGAGTCTCACGGCCAGCGTTTGATAATACACTTGGGCATCCCAGGAGGAATCGATGCGCCAGTTCAATGAAGAGACGCTGACCGCCGAAGTCGTCGCGCGCCTGAAGAAGACCAAGAATCCGCGCCTGCGCGAGATCATGACCGCCGCCGTCAGGCACCTGCACGCCTTCGTGCGCGAGGTGAAGCTCACCGAGGAGGAATGGATCGAGGGCATCAAGTTCCTGACCGCGGTGGGCCAGAAGTGCGACGGCAAGCGGCAGGAATTCATCCTGCTCTCCGACGTGCTCGGCGTCTCGATGATGGTGGTGGCGCTGAACCACAAGACCGCGCCCGGCGCCACCGAGGCAACGGTGCTCGGGCCCTTCTTCGCGCACGGCGCGAAGGAGTTCGGCTACGGCGCCGACCTGCGCCAGGGCGCGACCATGAAGGGCGAGGACGTGTGGGTCAGCGGAAGGGTGCTTTCGGTCGACGGAAAGCCGATCCCGAACGCCGCGCTCGACATCTGGCAGGCGAAGGCCGACGGCATCTACGACCTGCAGACCGAGGGCGAGTTCGAGCTGCGCGGCCGCGTCACGGCGAACGCCAAGGGCGAGTACGCCTTCGCGAGCTACAAGCCCAAGTTCTACTCGATCCCGGTCGACGGCCCGGTGGGCGAGCTCGTGCGCGCGACCGGCAACCACCACATGCGCCCGGCGCACATGCACGCCATCGTCTCCGCCCCGGGATACCAGCAGGTGATCACGCACGTCTTCGTCGAAGGCGATCCCTACCTCGACGGCGACGCGGTGTTCGCGGTGAAGGACTCGCTCGTGGGCAAGTACAAGAAAGTAAACGATGCCGCCGAGGCGAAGAAGCTCGGCCTGTCGAACCCGTTCCTCAAGCTCAACTGGGACTTCCGCCTGTCCGCCGCCAGCGGCAAGGAGGGAGAAAAGCGCTCGCGCAAGAAGATCGCCGCCAGCGACTTCGCATGATCTGGCGCGTGCGCCGGGTCGTCACCGGGCACGACGCCGAGGGGCGCTCGACGTTTATTTCGGACGCAGAGGCGCCCAACGTGAAGGAGATGAGCGCGATGCCCGGCCTCGCGCTCACCGATCTCTGGGAAACGAAGGGCGCGCCCGCCTCGAACGCGGGCGATGCCGATGCTGCGGATCGACCGATTCATCTCGAGCCGCCGAAAAACGGCACCATCGTGCGCATCGTGGAGTTTCCGCCCGACGCGGCGTGGCGCGGCCGCACCGATGGCAAGGCAGGTTTCAAGGCGATCGGCGCGGCGCACGCGCAGGACAAGCGCTCCAGCGACCCGATGATGCACAGGACGAGCACGGTCGACTACATCATCGTGCTCAAGGGCGAGATCCACGCGATCATGGACACCGGCGAGAAGCTCCTGCGCGCCGGCGACGTCCTCATCCAGCGCGGAACCAACCACTCGTGGAGCGTGCGCGGCAGCGAGCCGTGCATCGTTGCGGCGGTGCTGGTCAGCGCCAAGCCCGCGAGCCCGCCCAAAAGAGCGGCGAAAAAGAAGAAGCGGCGCTAGTCAGCTGCCGCGGCGCCGCCGCCAGAGCGCGCCGAAGGCATGGGTCGTCCAGTTGAAGCGGATCGCCAGCACGCGCAAGAGCATCGTCAGCGCGATGGCGATCCAGGCGGACGTCTGCACTTCCAGGCCGTATTCATGGCTGAGCACGACGAAGCAGCTGCAGCCGACCAGGGTGGCGAGGAAGTACAGCTGCCCCGGCTTGAAGAGCAGCGGCTCTTCGCGCACCAGCACGTCGCGCAACAGGCCGCCGCCGACCGCGTTGCACAGGCCGACGAGCACCGCCGCTTCGGGCGGCACGCCCGCCACCAGCGACTTGTTCGCGCCATAGACGGCATAAACCCCGATCGCCGCCGCGTCGACGTAGCCGATGAGCGTTTCGAAGCGCGGGCCGACGCGCTCCGCGATGCCGCCGATGACGAGCGCGCCGAGCACCGCCCAGAGATAACGCGCATCCTGCATCACCAGCGGCACTTCCTGGAGAAAAATGCCGTCGCGCAGCAGGCCGCCGCCGACGCCGGTGACGAAGGCGAGCATGAAGGCGCCGACCACGTCGTAGCCGCGCCGCGTGGCGGCCCACACGCCGGTCAGGGCGAAGAGGAATACCGCGGCGAGATCGAACTCGATCGGCAGCTGGAACGAGACGCCCGGCATGCCGCCAATGGTAGTACGTAGTCCGCGTCCCGGCTTTCTGCGGCATCATTGCGCGCATGAAAAACTCCCAGCAGAGCGTCGGGGTCATCGGTCTCGGCATCATGGGGTCGGCCATGTCGGCCAACCTGGTGAAGGCCGGCTTCGAGGTGCGCGGCTACGACATCGTCGCCGCGCGGCGCGCGGCACTGCGAAGGGCCGGGGGGAATCCCGTTCGCTCGGTCGCGCAGGTCAACGCAGGGATCGTCATTACCTCGTTGCCCAGCGCCCAGGCGTTGCACGACGTGTCGCAGGAGTTGAAGCGCAAATGCATCGTCGTGGAGACGAGCACGCTGCCGATCGAGGACAAGGAGAAGGCGCGCGATGTCCTCAAGCGCAAAGGCATCACCTTGCTCGATTGCCCGCTATCGGGCACCGGCGCGCAGGCGCGGGTGAAGGACCTGGTGGTCTACGCAAGCGGGGACCGAAAGGCCTGCGATCAGGCGAAGGAGGTGTTCCCGGGCTTCTCGCGCGCGCATTACTACGTCGGAGCGTTCGGCAACGGCAGCCGCATGAAGTTCGTCGCGAACCTGATGGTCGCGATCCACAACGTCTCGGCCGCCGAGGCGTTCGTGCTCGGCATGAAGGCCGGCCTGCGCCCGGAGCAGATCTACGAGGTCGCGGGCGACGGCGCCGGCACCTCGCGCATGTTCCAGGTGCGCGGCCCGCAGATGGTGAGGGGCCGCTACGGCGACGCGACCATGAAGGTCGAGGTCTGGCAGAAGGACATGAAGGTCATCGGCGAGTTCGCCGCGCGGCTGGGGGTGCCGACGCCGCTCTTCAACGCCTCCGCCGCGGTCTACAACGCCGCGATGGCGCAAGGATTTGCAAAAGACGATACCGCGTCGGTTTGTGCAGTGCTGGAGCGCATGGCAGGCTTGCGCAGGTGATCCGCGGACAAACCTTGCCGGTCCGAGCCACGCCGCTGCGCAGCGCCGCCGCCGAAAGGTGGACGCTGGCGCAGAAGCTCGTGCTGGGCGCCTGCCTGGCGCTCAACGGGGTGCTGCTCGTCGAAGGACTGATCCTCGGCGGCTTCCGCCCCCTGGGGCCGATCGCGCTGCCCGCGCTCGGCGCGCTCGCGGGCGCGGCGCTGGCAGGCGCGCCGGGGCTCGCGGGCGGCGCCGCCGTGGTATTCGCCTATTACCTCTTCAACCTGGGCTACCCGGCGCGCTTCCCGGAGTTCTACGCGCACGGGTACATCACGCTCACCTGGTTCCTGGCGCTGGCCGCGCTCGCCGCTTCCGTGCTGGTGGTGCGCCCGAGGGTGCTGCGCGCGGCGAGCGCCGAGGCGGAGCTTTCCTCGCGGCGCGAGTACGAGCAGGCGCTGCGCGAAAGCGAGCAGCGGCTGCGGATCATCGCGGACAACCTGCCCGCGCTCGTGTCCTACATCGACCTCGAGCAGCGCTACCGCTTCCACAACCGCGCCTACGAGGAGTGGCTGCGCATCCCGAAAGCCGGGATCGCGGGGCGCACCGTGCGCGAGGTCTGGGGCGAGCACCGCTATGCGGTGCTCGAGCCGAACATCGAGCGCGCGCTGCGCGGCGAGCGCATCAGCCACGAGTACTCGGTGGTGCAGGACGGCGCCGAGCGCCGCGTCATGGCGACGTACGTCCCGGACGTCGATGCCGCGGGCGCGGTGCGCGGCTTCTTCGTCCTGGGAAGCGACATCACCGAGCTCGTCAGCGCCCGCAACGAGCTGCATGCGCAGCACGCGCGCCTGGAGGCGGCGCTCGACGGCTCGAGCCTCGCGCTGTGGGACACGGACCTGCGCACCGGCCGCGTCTACCTCAGCGAGGCGTGGGCGGACATCGTCGGCGGCGCCCGCGGCGACACCGTGGCCAGCCTCGACGAGCTCATCGGCATGATGCATCCCGACGACGTCGGGTCGGCGAAGCGCATCTCGCTCGAGGTGATGAAGGGCAGCCGCGCGGCGTATGCGGTGGAGCACCGCGTGCGCGCGCGCAACGGCGAATGGCGCTGGATCCTCTCGCGCGGCCGCGTCACGGAGCGCGATCCGCAGAGCGGCCGCGCGCTTCGCATGATCGGCACCAACCTCGACATCACCGAGCGCCGGCGCATGGAGGACGCGCTGCAGTCAGCCGCGCAAACCGACGCCTTGACCGGGCTTGCGAACCGCTCGCTCTTCGGCGACCGGGTACGCCATGCGCTTGCCCGCGCACGGCGCCTCAATACCACGCTCGCCCTGCTCTACCTCGATCTCGACCGCTTCAAGGAAGTGAACGACAGCCTCGGGCACGCCGGCGGGGACGCGCTGCTCAGGGATTTCGCGGCGCGCCTGCGCGCCGGCGTGCGCGCGACCGACACGGTGGCGCGCTTCGGCGGCGACGAGTTCGTGATCCTGCTGGAGGACGTGCGCGACCCGCACGACGCCGTGCGGGTCGCCGAGAAGATCATCGCCGAGTGCCGCAAGCCGCTCGCGCTCGAGGGGCGCGAGATCGTCGCCACGGCGAGCATCGGCGTCGCCTACGGCGACGGCGCCACCGGCGAGGAAGCGCTGCTCAGGCGCGCCGACCGCGCGCTCTACGAAGCGAAGAGCGCCGGTCGCGACGGCTACCGGGTCTCCCGCTAGGGAAAGTCCGTAAGTCATCCCCGCAAAGGCGGGGATTCGGTTAGGAAATTAGAAAGCGAAACGGGGTCCCCGCCTTCGCGGGGACGACCATCAGCGCTTTTTCAGAGTTTCCCTAGGCGGACTTGCGCTGGCGCTCGGCGACGGCCTGCACCTGGTTCGACAGGCGCGCGGCGCTCTCGGTGGTGCGGTTGTAGGTGTCGCGCAGGCTCTCGGCCGTGGTGCGCCACAGGCCGGTCCAAAGGTCGATGGTGCGCTCCATTTGCGAGGCCGCGAGGCGCGTTTGCAGCGACACCAGCTCGTCGAGCGACTTCGCCGAGGCGAGCTCGTCGGCGGACTTGGCGTTTTCCTCCAGCGCGCTGCGCACGAGCTGCAGCTGCCGGTTCTGCACGCGCTCGGCGTTCTCGAGAGAAGACTTGATGACGTCCGCCGCGGTCTTCATGCCCGCGCGGTAGATGTCCAGAAACTGGGTGTGTTGCTGATTCACGACGGTTTTGCTCCTCTTGTCATGGGAAGTGGCTCGCTGGCCCCCGAGGCGGCAAATATACGGAGGCGCGGCGACAAGGCCTATCGCGCGAACGATCATCTCGTTGTCGCTGGACCGACGAATCAGTGCAGGACGCGCACCAGCTCGGTCGGCTCGACCGGCTTCACGAGGTGCACGTCGAAGCCGGCTTCCTTCGATTTCGCGCGGTCGGCTTCCTGGCCCCAGCCGGTGACGGCGATGATGCGGAACGCCGCGCCCTTCTTCATCGCGCGCAGCCGCCGCGCGACCTCGTAGCCGTCGAGCCCCGGCATGCCGATGTCGAGCAGCACCACGTCCGGGGTGAATTCCTCCGCCATGCGCAGCGCGGCGATGCCGTCGTGCGCCACGCGGGTCCGGTGGCCGAGGGATCTGAGCAGCATGTCGAGCGTGGCCGCGGCGTCCACGTTGTCGTCGACGACCAGCACGCGATGCGCCGCGCTCGCTTGCACCGCGGGCGCGCCCGGTACCGCGGCGGGTCTCTCCTTCAGGAGCGGCAGGCGCACGGTGAACTCGCTGCCCTTGCTCGGGCCTTCGCTGCGCGCCTCGAGCGCGCCGCCGTGCATCTCGGCGATGCGGCGCGCGAGCGCCAGGCCGATGCCGAGCCCGCCGGCGACCCGCTTCGACGGCGAGCGCCCCTGCACGAACATGTCGAAGATGCGCTCGAGCAGGTCGGGCTCGATGCCGCGCCCGTTGTCGCGCACGCGCAGCACGGCCTCGTCGCCCTGGACCGCCAGCGAAAGCGAGATGCGGCCGCCCTCGGGCGTATAGCGCGCCGCGTTGTTCAGCAGGTTGGTCAGCGCCTGCGTCAGGCGGTCGAGGTCGCCGTCGACCGTGACGCCCTGCGCCGGCAGGCGCAGCTCGAAATGGTGGCGCGCGTCCTGCATGAGCGGGCGCGCGGCCTCGGCCGCGCGCCGCGCCGCGTCGGCCACGTCGACCGGCACGCGCTCCAGGCTGATCGCGCCGCGCGTGATGCGCGAGATGTCGACCATGTCGTTCACGATGCGCGTGAGCTGCGCGCTCTGCCGGTCGATCGTCTGGCGCATGGATTCGTGCGACGCGTCGCCCGGCGGCAGCTGCGCCATCACCTGCACCGCCGCGCGGATCGGCGCCAGCGGGTTGCGCAGCTCGTGCGCGAGGGTGGCGATGAACTCGCTCACGTTTTGCGCCGCTTTCTCCAGGTCCTGGGCGTGCCGGCGGTCGGTGAGATCCTGGGTGACCTTGGCGAAGCCGCGCAAGTGGCCGCGCTCGTCGTAGAGCGCGCTCACCACCGCGCGCGCCCAGAAACGCTCGCCGTTGGCGCGCACGCGCCACCCCTCGCCCGCCACGCTGCCCTCGCGCCGCGCCGCCGCCAGCTCCTCCCAGGGCTTGCCGGCCTCGACCTCCTCGCGCAGGTAGAAACGCGAGAAGTGCTTGCCGAGGATCTCCTCGCGCGGGTAGCCCTTGATGCGCTCGGCGCCGGCGTTCCAGCTCGTCACCAGCCCCTCCGGGTCCAGCAGGAAGATCGCGTAGTCGACCACGCCCTCGATCAGCAGCCGGAAGCGCTCCTCGCTCTGGCGCAGCGCCTCCTCGTGCAGCCTGCGCTCGGACAGGTCGCGCGTGATCTTGGAGTACCCCAGGAGCTTGCCGTTCTCGTCGCGCAGCGCGGTGATCACCACGTTCGCCCAGAAGCGCGAGCCGTCCTTGCGCACGCGCCAGCCCTCGTCCTCGAAGCGTCCTTCGCTCGCGGCGACCTTGAGCTCGTGCTGCGGCCAGGCGCTGTCGAGCGCCTCGCGCGTGTAAAAGGTCGAAAAGTGCCGGCCGATGATCTCGTCCGCGGCGTAGCCCTTCAGCCGCTGCGCGCCGGCGTTCCAGGACATCACGCGCCCGTCCTTGTCGAGGATGAAAAGCGCGTAGTCCTTCGCCTGCTCGACCAGCAGCTGGTAGAGCAGCGGATCGACCAGGCCCTTATCGCTGGCCATAGCCCCGCGTCTTGGCGTCGTTCATGCACTCGGTAAACGTCTCGAAGGTGCCCTGCGATTCCATCGCGACCTCGCCCGTCTGCGTAAAGGCGCGCCAGCTCCAGCGGATCGTTCCGTCCTTCGGGTTTTGCGACGGGATGAACGACCAGCGGAACGGCAGGTTGATCTTGTCGGTCGGGGCCATCAGGACGGGACCATGCCTTTGAGCAAGGCGAGCAGTGTATCGACGTCGAACGGCTTCTGCAGCGTGGCATCGACCCCGATCAGCTCGGCGTCGGGCAGGTAGTCGCGCTTGGTGAATTGCGCGCCGCCTGACACGACGACGATCTTCGTGTCCGGGTATTCGCGGCGGAACGCATCGATCGCCTCGAAGCCGTCGGCATCGGGCATGAAGATGTCGGTGATGAGGACGTCGGCGGGCCGCTCGCGCTGCTGCGCGAGCGCCTCGCGCGCGTTTCCGGCGACGTCGACTACGTAGCCCGCCAGCTCGAGCGAGAGCTTGAGCGTGAGGCGCATATCGGCGTCGTCGTCGACGACCAGGATTCGCTTGCTCATTGGTCTTTTGAAAATATTATTGCAGACCCGCCATGACTTGCTTGAGCCGCTCCGCTGCGACCGGCTTGGTGAGGTGCGCGTCGAACCCGGCCTCGTACGCGCGCTTTTGGTCTTCCGGCTGGCCGTAGCCGGTGATCGCGATCAGGCCGATATTCCTGCCGCCGGGCGCGGCGCGCAAGCGCCGTGCCACTTCGTAACCGTCGACGTCCGGCAGGCCGATGTCGATCAGCGCCACGTCGGGGCGCGACTCGGCGGCGAGCGCGATGCCGGTGGCGCCGTCGCGCGCCTCGCGCACATCGTGGCCGCTGAAGGCAAGCGCCTCGAACAGCATCTGGCGGGTATCGTCGTTGTCCTCGACGATCAGCACGCGGCGCGGCGCGACGCGGGTCGGCTCCTCCGGCTTCGTTGCTCGAGTGCTCGGCGGCAGCACCGCGGGAAGCAGGACCGTGAAGGTCGCGCCGCGTCCCGGGCCCGCGCTCATCGCCGAGACCGTGCCGCCGTGCATCTCGGTGAGCCGCTTGACCAGGGCGAGCCCGACGCCCAGGCCGCCGGCAGCGCGGTCGAGGCCGCGCTCCCCCTGCACGAAGAGGTCGAACATGCGCTCGGCGGAGTCCGGGGGCAGGCCTTCGCCCTCGTCGCTCACGCGCAGCAGCGCCATTTCGCCCTGCGGCCCCACCGTCACCGTGATGCGCTTGCCGGCCGGCGTGAACTTTACCGCGTTGTCGAGCAGGTTCGACAGGATCTGGTCGAGACGCGCGCGGTCGGCATCCACCCACACCGGCCGTGCGTCGACCATCAGCCGGTGGCGCTCGAGCCGGCCCGAGGCGCGCCAGACGTTGAGCAGGTTGCCGACCGCCTCGTAGAGGTTGAAGCGCTCGCGCTCGAGCGCGACCTTGCCCATCGCGACGCGGCTGATGTCGAGCAGGTCGGCGACGAGGCGCGCCATGTGCTTGGTCTGGCGCTCGACCACGCCGCGCGCCTTGATGGCCGCCGATTCGTTCGGGGTCGCGAGCTTGAGAACGTGCGCCGCGGCCGTGAGCGCCGCCAGCGGATTGCGCAGCTCGTGGCTCAGCATCGCGAGGAATTCGTCCTTGGCGCGATCGGCGGCCTGCAGCGCGGTCTTCTCGCGCTCGGCGAGCTCGTGCTTCTCGCGCATCGCCTCCGCCGCCTGCTTGAGGGTGGCGGCGAGCGAGTCGATCTCGGCGATCGGCGTGCGCGCGGGAAACTCGGCGCGCTCGCCGCGTCCGACGGCTTCGGACGCCGCCGCGAGGGCGGCGATGGGCTTGGCGATGCGCCAGCTGAGGAGCAGGGCGAAGCCGACCGCGACCGCGCTGGCAACGCCGATCAGCACGACGAGCAGCCAAAGGCCGCGCCACGCCGCCGCGTCGAGCGTTCCGGTCGGCATGCCGATCCCGAGCGTCCAGCCGCTGAGCGCCGAGGTCAAGTACGGCGTGTAGACCTCGCGGCCCTCGAGCGTCTTGCCGCGGAACCAGCCGTGAGGCGCCTTCGCCAGCTGCGCGCGGAAGCTGTCCGAAGCGGGACGGCCGGCGGGCATCGGCGGCAGGCGCGCGATGACCTTGTGGTTGCTGTCGATCAGGTTGACCACCCAGCCTTCGGGCAGCTTCTGCGCGCGCAGCACGTCCGAGAACGCGTCGGGCTTGAGGACCACGGTGACCATGTACTTCAGCGTTCCGTCCGGGTTCGCCACCGGCATGCGCAGCGGAATGCCGAGGCTGCGCCCCTCGGGTCCGGGCGCGACCCGGCCGATCACCGGCTCGCCGCGCTGCATCGCGAGATCGAAGCTCTCGCGGTCGGACACCGGGCCGAGATCCTTGCCCGGCGGGTTGGCGGAGTTGAGAAGCCGGATGCCGTCGCCGCGCGCGAGCGTGAAATCCAGCCAGTCGGGGTGCGTCGCGAAGATGCGCATCGCGTCGGAATGAAATCCCTTCAGGTTGCCGCTCTCGAGATGCGCCGAGGCGGCCATCGCACGCAGCGTGGCGATCGAGCCGCGCAGCTCGGCGTCGATCGCGCTCATCACCGCCACCACCCGCTCGCCCGCGGCATCGCGCACCGAGTCGCGCTCCTGCTTCACCACCACCACCGCGATCACGGTGGCGAGCGCGACGATCGGCGCCGCGGTGGCGATCGACAGCACCAGCAGGTGCGAGCGCAACTTCACCGCATCGCGGTCCGGTAGAAGCTGTCGTCGTAGTAGCGCGCCGGATCGGTAAGCGACTTCTGCGGCTCGGCGTACTTGGAGCGCAGGCGCAGCACGGTGCGCACGCCTTCGAGGTCGATGCGCGCCTTGCGCTGGAAGCCGTCGCGCGGATGGAGCAGCACGGCGTAAGCCGTCTGCCCCGCCTGCTCGCTCATCGCCGGCAGGTTTTTCCGCAGGATCGCCACCGCTTCGTCCCGGTTCTTCCCTTCATAGAGCCAGTCGACCGCCTCGGAGAACGCCCGGATGTAGCCCACCACCGCGTCCCGGTTGGCGTCCGCCCAACTCTTGCGCGCCCCGCCGACGAGTCCCTGGTACGCGCCGAGCATGGTGCTCGCATCCGCGAGGCGGGTATAGCCGCGCGCCTCCGCCTGCACCTCGAACGGCGAGAGCAGCAGCGTCGCGGCGTGCTTCTTCTCCATGAGCGCGTTGAAGCGCTGCATGACGCCGCCGGCGCGCTCGACCTGGTAGTCGCGATCGCGTTGCAGCCCGCCGCGCTCGAGGAGCTCGAAAAGCACGAACGCATAGCCCGTGGTCAGCGCATCCACCGAGACGGTTTTCCCCTTCAGGTCCGCGAAGTTCTTGACCTCGGGCACCGCCACGAGGCGCAGGAACCCGTTGTCGCCGCCCATGAAGGCGACGAGGTCGGGCCCCAGGATCTTCGCTTCGCCCTGCCCCTCGCGGTAGGCGATCAGGTTGTCGATCGCGGTCATCGCGATATCGAACTTGCCCTCGATGAGACCCGTGAGCTGGAACGCCGAGCCCGGCGTCGGGGTGATGCGGGGCTCGATGCCATGGCGGCCGAAAAGCCCCTTCTCCTGCGCGACCCAGATGGGCCAGTTGAACCCGCCGGGGAAGACGATCAGGTTGACCGGCTTCGGGGGAGCGGGCTCCCGGGTGGCGCAGCCGGCCAGCAGAATCGCGACGAAAGCGAGAGTGCGCATCGATGCCTCCTAGCGGGAAACGCGCCGGTCGATGAGCCAGGAGAGCAGCGCGCCGATCGCCACGGCGACCAGGACGCCCAGGCTCATGATGATGAACGCATGCCGGGCGTCGGCCTCGACCGTCGCATCCGGGATCGCGATGCCGAGAACCCAGCCGCTCAGCGCGGAAGTCACGTAGGCGGTGTAGGTCTCGCGCCGCTCGAGCGTGCGGCCGTGAAACCAGCCCTCGGGCTGGCGTTCGACCGCCTCGCGGAAACCGTCTACTTCCGGCGTGCCGGCGGGCACGGCAGGGGTGCGCACGATGATCTGCCTTTCGCGGTCGACCAGCGTGATCGCCCAATCCTCCGGGACCTGCTGTGCCTGGAGGATCTCGGTGAGGGTCTTCAGATTGAGCGGCGCGGACAGCACGTAGCGCACCTCGCCGCCGACCATGGCCGGGACGCGGATCCGCGCGGTCGGGCTGCGCACCGCCGTTCCGGCCACGACGTCGCCGATCCCGACCTGTCCGCGCAGCGCCGCGGCCAGCGATGCATCGTCTCTCGCAGGCTCGCCCGGCCTGCCGAAGGCATAAACGGCATCCGCGAGCTGCAGCTTGGTGGACGAGATCAGGCCGATGTTCACCCACGCGGGCTGGGTGCGCAGCACGCGCTGCGACTCGGCGTGAAACGCGCGCACGTCGCCGGACTCGAGGTTCTTCGAGCCGGCGAGCGTCTCGAGCGCGGCGATCGACGCGCGCACGTGCGCGTCGATCGCGCTCATGGCGGCGCGCGCGCGGCCGATCGCCTCGCGCTCCATGGTCTGGCGCTCGTGCCGCAAGAGGAGCTGCGCCGCCACCACGGCGAACACCAGCATCGGCACGAGCGCGGCGACCACGAGGACGTAGAGGTTCGAGCGCAGCTTCATCGATGACATAATAGACTGATGAATGACTGGCGCACGATCCGGACCTGGTCCCGCGACGAGATGCTAAGGCGCGTCGCGCGCTTTCGGCAGCTGAAAGGTTCCGACGGCGGACTGCCGGACAGCAAGCTGCCGGAATGCCGGCGCAAGCTTTACGCGGTCATCGGGTTTGATAAACCGAAAACCGAAAGCGCTGCCGCCACTTCTCCGGTCGGGGACGATGCCTCTTCGATGCCGGCGATCTCGATCGCCGAGGGCTTCAACCTCGGCTACTGCAAGGCAAGACCCGGCAAGGGCCCGCTCATGCACAACCACGACACCAACGAGACGTTCATCGCGATGACCGGGCGCTGGCGCTGCGAGTGGAACGAGGGCGCGGCGATGGAGCACGTCGACCTCGAGCCTTACGACGTGATCTCGTTTCCGGTCGGCGTCGCGCGGCGCTTCATGAACGTGACCTACGACGAGCCCGGCCGGGAACATCTCCTCATGTTCATCATCGGCGGCAACGAGCCGCAGGCCGAGTTCACGCCGCTCGCGATGCAGCGCTGCGAAGCGTTCGCCAGAGCACCATCAGCACGAAA
>Ga0070704_100000825_pt1 | contig 15383 bp, 9 predicted proteins | sample KBSK5252metaG_FD_65467 | JGI IMG/M metagenome (GOLD analysis project Ga0070704, IMG submission 65467) | Corn, switchgrass and miscanthus rhizosphere microbial communities from Kellogg Biological Station, Michigan, USA - KBS K5-25-2 metaG | ecosystem: Host-associated > Plants > Roots >...
GACTCTACTCGTTGACGGCCCCGATTCAGTTCGCCGCGAACTTGTGGATAGTCGTGCTGCGAAACGTTTCGCCAGGACGCAAGATAGTCGAGGGAAAAGCCGGGTGATTGATGGAATCGGGGAAGTGCTGCGTTTCCAGGCAAAGGCCGGTGTGCTGAGCATAGGTGACGCCACCGACGCCTTGGAGCGAGCCGTCGAGGTGATTGCCACAATATAGCTGGATGCCGGGTTCCGTGGTCCAGACCTCCATGACGCGCCCGGTTTTCGGTTCCTTGACTCGCGCGGCCATGGTTAACGCTTTGCCACCACTATCGAGGGCGAAGTTATGGTCGTAACCTTTGGCGAAGCTCTCGTAGTCCCCAATGCGATCGCCGATGCGGCGCGGTTGGGTGAAGTCCAGCCCGGTGCCGCTCACCGGCGCCAATTCACCCGTGGGAATCAGCGTGTCATCCGCCGGCGTGTAACGGTGGGCCTGAAGCTGCAGGACGTGGTCGAGAATCGAGCCGGACTCCGCCAGATTCCAATAGGAATGATTGGTCAGGTTGAGGATGGTGGCTTTGTCGGTAGTGGCTGAGTACTCGATCCGCAGTTCGTTTTCGTCGGTCAAAGTGTAGACAACTTTGACGTCCAGAGTGCCGGGGTAGCCTTCTTCGCCGTCAGGGCTGGTGTAGGTGAATTCCACCCCGACTTCGTTCTGCACGCCCCGGAGCGGATGCGATTTCCAAAGCTGTTTATCAAAGCCTTTCAGGCCGCCATGGAGATGATTGGGGCCGTTATTGACGGCGAGGGTGTATTCTTTTCCGTCGAGTTTGAATCGGCCCTTGGCGATGCGATTGGCCACCCGACCGGTGGTGGCGCCGAAGTAGGGATGGCCTTTCAGATAGGGAGACAAACTGGAAAAGCCGAGCACGACGTTGCCCGTCCGCCCCTTGTTGTCCGGCACCCACACCTCAGTCAGAATGGCGCCGTATTCAGTGACTTTCGCCACCATGCCCTTGCGATTCGACAGCGTCCACAATTTGATGCTCGTGCCGCCTGGGGTTTGGCCGAATGGGGAAGACTCGAGGCGCATGGTTTTCTCTTCGGGTTTAGATGAGCCGGGAATCTGGCAACCCGTTAGAGCCATCAGAGCGGGCAAAACGAACAGGCAACGGCATCTCAGCCGGGATAGAAGACAGGCGTGGGGTGTTTTCATCGTCGTGCATCGGCGTTAAGCGGATTTGACGGCGAGCATAGAGGCACGTCCAAGGCCTTGGCAAATCGGTTCTGCCTGCATTTTTCTTTCGTCCGGAGCGCGGACGTCCAGCTGTCGGCGCTACTAACGAAGCGCCCTCCTCTGCATAGGGCTTGCGCGGCGGCGTTGGCTCAAGCACAACAGAAGGCGTCCGATGAATGGGCGGGTTGATGACGGGTTGGACGAATGATTAAACAGATATTTCGCTGGCTGCTGCGGAGGCTCTATGGATTCCGCGCTTACAACGAGGCGGTGCTACGTTCCCCGGGACCGCTCCTGCTCGTGCCCAATCACACCTCCTGGTTTGACTGGTTGTTTCTGGTCTTATGCCTGGACGGCGATTGGAAATTTGTCGTCTCGAGTGTCTCCGCCGAGATGAGCTGGCTGCACCGGAAGATCATGCTCAACGAGCGCACCTTTCCCATCGACACACTCTCCCCTTACGCCGTCAAGCGCATGGCCGAACATCTGCAGGCGAATGGCCGGCTGGTCTTGTTCGCCGAAGGCCGGCTCTCGCGCACGGGCTGCCTGATGAAATTATTCGATGGGACCGGCTTCCTCCTGCACAAAACCCAGGCCAAAGTCATCACCTGCTATTTGCGTGGGGCTCACCGGCTGCCGGCTTCGCCCAATCGCAACGAAAAGCGCTGGTTCCCTGAAGTCACAGTCCACTTCAGCGACGTGCAATCGCCGCCGCGCCTGGAGCATCTCAGCACCTCGCAGTCTCGCACCAAGCTGACCAACTGGCTGCGCGAGCGCATGGTGCTGCAACAGGCCGAAACGGAAAAGAAGTTCGGTCCGCCCACCCTCCCCGAGGCTATCCTGGCGGCCGCGCAGTTCTTTCCCAAGCTGGCCGTGCTGGAGGATGTCACCGAACGCATCAATTATCGCCGGCTGCTTTTGGGGGCGAAACTACTCGGCGAGCAAATTGCCGCGCGGCTGCCGGTCCTCAAGAGCCGAGTGGGGGTGTTGTTGCCCAACGTCAACGCCATGCCGGTGACGCTGCTGGGGCTTTGGTTCAATGGCCACGTGCCCGCTCTGCTGAACTACTCGACCGGGCCTGCCACCATGCTGGCTTGTGTCCAGTTGGCCGGAATTAAACACGTCGTCACGTCGCGGGCCTTTTTGGAGAGAGCGCGTCTCAAGGTGGATCTATTGCTCCAAGCGGGGATCGAGCTGCTCTATCTCGAAGAGTTGAGCGGGCAACTTGGCGGCGCCGAAAAGCTCGGCGCCTTGGCCCAAGTTCGTTTTCGCCCACGCAGCCTGCTGCACGCGCCGGCGCGTCCCGACGAAACGGCTGCGATTCTCTTTACGAGTGGGTCGGAAGGCACGCCGAAGGGAGTCGAGCTCACTCACGCCAATATTCTAACCAACGTCCGGCAGATGCTTTCGGTTTGTGATTTGCAGGATTGGGATCGTCTTTTCAATGCGCTGCCGTTATTTCACAGCTTCGGGCTGACCATCGGCACGTTGATGCCCTTGGTTCGCGGCTGCACGGTCGTGTTGTATCCGTCCCCCTTGCATTATCGCGTCGTGCCGACGGCTTTTTACCACCGCGACTGCACCATCATGCTGGGAACAAATACATTCCTCAACGGCTATGCCCGCAAGGCGCACCCGCAGGATTGGCGCAGCCTGCGCTACATGTTCGCGGGAGCGGAGAAACTTCAGGACGCCACCGCCACGGTCTGGGCGCAGCGCTTTGGGGTCCGCGTTCTCGAAGGCTACGGCGCCACCGAATGCGGCCCGTGCATCAGCGTCAACACCCCGCTGGCGCCCAAGTACGGCTCGGCCGGCAAGCTTCTCCCCGGCATGGATTACAAGCTGGAACCCGTCGAAGGCGTCCCTGACGGCGGTCGTTTGTTTGTTCGCGGGCCCAATGTCATGCGCGGTTATCTTAACCCGCAGGCCAACGCGGCTTTTCTCGCCTTGGAAGGTTGGTACGACACCGGCGACATCGCGCGGGTCGATGAAGAAGGATTCGTCTTCATTCAAGGCCGCCTCAAGCGCTTCGCCAAGATTAGCGGCGAGATGGTCAGCCTGACGGCGGTCGAGGAAGCGTTGGCCGGGGGCTTCCCTCAATATGGGCTGCGCTGCCAACTCGCGGTCATCAGCCGCCCGGATTCCGACAAAGGCGAAGTCCTGATTGCCGCCACCAACGAATCGCGGTTGCAACTGGACGAAATCCGGACGGTGCTCCGCCAGAAAGGGCTGCCGAACATTTGCGTCCCGCGCGAAGTGAAGTTTCTCAAAGAAATTCCGAAACTGGGCACCGGAAAGGTGGATCACCGCGAGCTGCAGAAACTGCTCGAGGCTCAGCCCGCATCAGAGACGCTCAAGAGTTAGCTGGGCTTGATTTCTTCTGCTCGACCGATTGCTAACCAAGTGAATGAAATCCCGGCATTGCTTGGCTAATTTCTCCCCGCCCGAATCCCATTGGCGTGGGCTGCTTTAGCGCTTGACGCGATTTGCGGAAGGGATTTGATGGTGGCATGAAGACGGGCCTTCGTCTGGTGCTCGTGGCAGCCATCGCTGCAGTGGCGACTGGCTTGGTGGTTTCCAACACGGTGGCGAAACGTTCGGCGCGTCGTCTGGCAGAGCAGCAGGCATTATGGCAGGCCGAACGCACCGAACTCGAATCCGCTCTGCAACAAGCCAGAGACTCAACCCCTCGCGTCAGCCCGCCAATTCAACAACCTGTTGCGCCCGCCGCCCCGGTCGTCCATCGGCTCACCCCTGAAGAGATCCTGGCGCGTCTGGAAGCGCTGGGCGCCGGCGCGACCCCAAAACCCCCGCCCGTTCTGCGCCAGGCAGTTTACTGGCTGGAGGAGTTGGTGCAGCGCGGCGAACCAGCCCTGCCGCCGACGCGTCTTTTCCTGGCGCGCTACGAAGATTTCGAGCTCGACGCTGCGCCGTTTGTGTCCCGGTTCGCCCGAGACCACGTGCCGCTCGAATTTGCCGTGCCGCCGTCGCTGCGGTTTGGGTTGTTTGACGCCGTTCGACGTGTTGGCGGGCCGGAGGCAGTTGTCATCCTGGCCGAGTCGCTGACTCGCACCGGACGCGGGGCAGAAATCGCCTATTTGGTTCGAGTGCTTCAACAATTGGCGCCGAACCGTTACCGCGACCAAGCGCTGGCCATCGTGCGGGGATTGCTGGCCCAGGCCGCGCCCAGCACCAACAGCCCGCTTGATCGGAATCATCGCGATTATCTCTTTGGCGTGCTGGCCTTCTATGGCGACACCAGCTTCGCCAAAGAAGCTCAGACACAACTAGTGCGGGCGGACAGCCAAGTCGACCGTGGAGCGTTGAAATACCTGCAAGAAACGCTTGGGGCCCAAGCGGTGCCGATCGTGGCGCAAGCGTATCAGAATCCGTTGCTGACCAATTCAGCCGGGAAAGAACCGCTGGCCCGGCTGGCGCTGAACTTTGTTGGAGTCGATGCGCAAGCCAACGAGTTTTATCAGCAAACCATCAACGACCCGCTTCTCACCCGCTCTCATCGTAAGAACCTGATCGAAGATCTGAACCAGGACGGCTTCGCCGACACGAAGAATCTCAGCGCGAAGGATCTTCCGCTTATCCAGAACCGAATCTCGTTGATCGAGCAGCTTGCGCCGAAAGCGATGGACGACGCCAACAGCGCCGCCTTCCGCGAAGCCTACAAGGATTTGCTCAACATGCGGACGAAGATCACCGGACAAGCGAATTTGCCCACGCCGTAGCCGTGTTCGCTATAAACGGAGGCGGAAGAAGGTTTGTTCGTTGTTGCCAGCATGTGCACTAGGTTGCTGGCGATGGCGACATAATCAGCTCCAGCAATCGGTGTTGACGTCACGAGCGTGACGTTCGTGTCAGCGACCGACGCGCTCAGCACGTCGAGCGCGTTGGTCCCGGCCAGGCGGATGTTGTAATTGGCTGGGTTCGTGGCGGCGTTGGGATGCACTGGCGCGGTGAACTGAAGCGTCAGGAGCGTGTTGGTTTCCCGCACACAACGCACCAGCGCCGGCGGAGCGCTTGTTCCCGGGTTCGCGGAAAGGTAGGAGGCAATCCAGCCCGCCACAGGCTCGACATTAAACCCATTCCACTGGCCGGTTTCGCCAATCTGAAAGAGAGTCAGGCCAAGACAGTACGCATCCTTGCGTATCTCGCGATCGAACCACGTCAGCCAATTCTGGAATTTTTGCGCATCCCCGCGCGTGCTCCACGGACCGGCGCCGTCGATGCCGCCTTCGGTCAGCACCAGCGGCAGGTTGACCAGGTCGGGATGGGCGGACGCAAAATAGGAGTAGTACTGACGATACCGAACGGAATGTGTTGAACCAATCGGTATCTGCCGGGCTGCCCCACGTGGGCGTGCTGTCGCCCTCGTTCGGGCCCTCAACAAAATCAATCAACGCGCGATCCTGGGCGCTCAAGTTGACCAGCGCGGGCGCAAGGACTGTCTGCCAAAAATTCGAGCCGGCGCTGGCCGGATTCTCCGTGAGCGCCCAACGGTTCGGGGTGTAAATGCGACACATCACGCGTCCGTCCGGCGTGGCTGCCTTGAAGTCACGCGCGGCCTGCAGCATGCCGGCATCCGTGCCCAGGATCTTGATCACCCGCGGATGTGCCTGTATCACCTGGGCAGCTCCCGCGCTGTAAGAGGAGAGCAGATGGACGGAGAGCTTGCTCTGGCTCGGCGGTGCGGCTGCGCCGGAAGCGCTCCCGGTGAGGAAGCAGATGCTTCCGGCAAGCAGCCAGACCAAACGGCAGCAATTATTGGTGGCCAAGCCGATGCGGGGCATCACCGGAAACGATCCCACAAATTCGCGGTAATTCATGAGAAAATGACATCAACCCCGAACGGGGCTGTGGCCTCGCTGTTGCTTGCTTGGCTACTTTGTGCTACGCCGTTGTAGTCCGTTGGCCCTTCGGCAAGCTCAGGGCGAGGGTAATTGCGAACACGAACACAACACGCGGGTTGAGCTGCCCACTGCATAGTCACAGCTAATGGGAAAGCGCCGTGCAAACAGCACGGATTGCCTCCGGGCCCGTGAACGGCCGGTAGGCAGCACGCATGATCAATTGATAGCGTCGTCCGACTTCCGGCCGCTCGATGAGCCACTGAAAGTCCCAAGCCGGATTGCCCGCGCCGCCGCCGTCGGGCGATTGACTGAAGCGGACATGCTCGGACGGACGAAAGACTTGGGCGAACGTCATGCCATGCGAAACCCCGAAGTACCACGGCTCAGCGTAGCGGAAGCGTGAGCGATTGAACACCAAGGTCAGTGGAAAATCCGCGTCGTGCTTCCATTCGCGCGGATCCTCCCAAGCCACGTGCGTCGATAGTTGGCCATGGGCAGGGCTAACCCCGCGGACCCACTCGGGCCGCAGGTCGGGCCGTTCGTCAGGGCGGCCGCGGAAATGAATATCCAAGGATTCGGGTTGATTGATGTAGCTGGCCCAAAACAAGCCGATGTAGCCGTTTTTGAAATTGGCGCGGCGAGGAATGCACTCGAAGGTCAACTCGATGGACGCGTCCTCGCGCAGCTCATAGCGCGCGCAGCTCTCCAGTCCCCAAAAGGGCGTGGGTGGCTGATACAGCTCGACGGTATGCTCGTTGATCGCGCGCAATTCCATGGGCGCACGCCGGGGTTCAAAGAGCACGTCACGCGATTGCGTAGTGCCGTCGTGGATATGTTCAAAATTCAACCCGGCATAAGCCGGCACAAAAAGATTCCTTCCCCGCGGCTCCTGCTCATGGCGAAGCGCTGCCACCCCATGATAGCCGCCCCGATGTTGGGGCAGGACGTCATCATTAACCGCGCGGTTGTCCACAATGACAGCTTCGAGCGGACCGCGGCGGAGCACGACGTACCCTTTCTCGGGGCGCGTGAAGGGCGTGTTCATCAGCGACAGGCTGGTGCGGGCAGGAGGGGTTTCCGCCAGGACAACCGTGCAAGCCCGGCGCAGATACTCTTCGTAGCCCCAATCGCCGCTGCTACCGGTTTGCCGCGCGAGCGCCAAATCGAGGCTCGGGATGAAGGCGATGGATTGCCCGCCGGAACCGGGCTTGTGCCGTGCATCCATTGGAATACCCTCGCCGCTACGTCCGCCTTCTCCGGTCAAACGCGCCGGTAACTCCCAGGCATGCGAGAAGGATTGCGCATTCAGCTTGAATCGCATTTCAGGGCCGCGCACGGCGTGAGTCGGGGCAGCGGTTTCCTCGACGAACCAGCGCGGCACGATTTGTTGCGAACGCCAGCGCCCGTCGCGGAGCATGCAATAGGCGAGGCGGGCCAGGTCACGGGCGGGGAGGCCGAGGCCATGCGACGCATGCCGCCCGATGTTGGTGCCGCCGTCATAATATTGAAACCACCAGTGCTCAATGCCCAGCGGCTTGAACAAATTGGAGATGGCAAACTGATCGTAGGGCACGCCGGTAACACCTTCGCAGACCAACGCGGCATGGTGCAGCGCGTGCGTGGAATAGCCACAACCTTTGCCCGGATCGAAGGCGAGCGTTTGTGTGCGCGGGTTCGCCGTGTGGCCAAGAATGTATTCCCATGAGCCGTCGTTGGCCGCACCCGTGGCTTCAGGACAAATGCCGGAAGTGTGATTGAGGAGCTGTTTCACTGTGATTTGCGCCTTGCGCGGATCGCTGAGCGGCAGGGCCCACGGCAAATAATCAAAGGCGCGATCATCAAATGTCATCCGGCGCGGCGTCTTGCCCTGCTGGCTGAGTTCGGAAGCCACGGCCAGAACAGTGGCGCAGATGGCCTTGGATACTGAAGCCACGCGCCTCGAATCCGTTTTCGCGCTGTTGCCGCGCTCGACTTCGAGGACGACGTAACCCCGGCGCACCACCACGGCGGCGAAATTCCGGTCGTCCGATTGCAGCAGCCACTGGCGCAACTCGCCGAGCTTGGCCGGATCGACTCCAGCCAGTTGCCGCAGGTCGGCAGCATTGGTGAGAACCCGCCAGCCCCCTTCCGATTCCGGCGGGGGAAAATAATCCTCCGTGGCGTTCGTGAAAGTTGGGCTGAGCCCTGCCAGCAGAAGGAGCACCAGCAGTGCGCGCGGCGGCACTTGGCAGCGAACAGGGAGACGCATGGAGCCATTCATGACAGGTTTGCCTGGGGCCGTCCACGCCGCATTGGTTCACTCGCGCGCGGGCCGCTTTAGAGTCAGTCCGCGCGTTTTATTATCGAGTTGCAACCGGACGTAATGCGCACGCTTCACGATGAACCGTTTGAGCTGATGCACAGGACGGTCCGCCCACTCGGAGCCGCCGCGGGGCGGCAATTCAGGCCAGTGATCGCTCACGGCCTGCTCGAAGCGTTGCAGGCGAAAATCGGATTCCGCCGCCACGGCAGGACGGATGACCTTCGCCAGTTCATCCATGCGCCGGAACAACCGCTCTGGAACGAACAGACGCGCCAGATAGTCTTCAAGACTCGCCCGGTATCGCTTCCGGAATTCTTCGACTTCCATGACGCGCGCGAGGAAGCGGTTTTTCCCGACCCAAGGGTGCCAGATGTTGGCCCGTTCGCGTTCTTCCGTTAGCCACAAGGCGAATCCGCCCCAGCACTGATCGAGGTCCCACGGAATGAATCCGAACTTCTGCGAGGCCGGGTCGAGATAGAGGTAGTAATTCTGTCCGTCGAACAGGAGACTATCGTAATTGGAAAGAATCACCTGGCCGGCGAGAAACCGCGCGAAGGCCTCCAGGTCGAGGAAGTCGCCGACCCGCTCGGCAAATTCCGCATCGCCGGCATAGGAAACCAGGCGCGAGAAATCGATGACGCGCCGCTGCTGTTCCGGAGTCGCTTCGGTCTTCACATCGTAGACCTCGGCGTAGGCGCTCCAGTCGTCTCCGAGCGATTCAAATAACTCGTAAGTGACCGGTTTGAAGATCGGCACTTTGCGCGAGCCAAACCGGTCCGCGGCAAAACGGCGGTCGACCGGCTCCACCATCACGTAAAGTCCCAGCGGTTTGCCTTGGTATTTGTCTTGGACGCTTAAGGTCAAGTAGGCAAACGCGGTGCGCGGCGTGGGCACACCGGCATCGCGAAAGAATTCATAGCCCAAGGCGTCACTGAGGTACGAGCTGTCGGCGACGAGGTTATTGAAGACGAGCTCATCGAGACCGGCGAGTTTCTGGCCTTTCGCATACTTGTTCAGATCCACTTTGAGCGCCCGCTTTTCGCCGTAAAGCGAGAGGAGATGGCTTCCGTTGCCTTTGACGCGGGCGGCCACGTTGGTGAACCGCATGCCGCCGAAGTCCATTTCGGCATGGCACCAGTCGAACTCGAAACCGATCACGCCGGCCAATCCGCCGCGTTGCGCTTTGGGATTGCGCAACAGCAACTCGCCATTCGGCTGAACAAAATTGGGTAACGGTGCGATGCGCCTCGGCTCAAGCTCCTTCCACGCGTCGCGCGAAAATTGCAGATGCGCCAACCAAATGTTTGTCGTCCCGTAGACAGCTGCCCCGTTGCGCGCCTGGGCTGCCTGCAAGGTTGGTGTGTCCGCATCAGTCGGCCACGGTTTGGCGGGAGCCGTCAACCCGCGAACAGTGAAGGCGTCCCAACGAACGCGCAATTCCAAGAAGAGCGAAATCGACCGGCTAAAACCGGTTTGTAATTCACTGCGCAAGATGACGAAGCCGGCGAGAACTCCCAGCACTAGCGCGCAGGCTGTTCCCACCACGAACCGCCTTCGCCAGCGTTTCCGGGCCAGCGAAGTCAGGACTTGCCGCGCCAAGGTTTGTCGAGGCCGCCGGGATGACGCCTCCGCCATGGCATCAGCAACGTGCGCCGTCAGCTCATCGGGGAGGGTCGAGCAGGCGTTCTCCGCCAGCTCGCGGGCAAGCATTTCGGTGTCCGCGCAGCCTGCCTTCCGAAATCGCCTGACGAGTGCCTTCAGCCCGCGGTCCGCTCTCTCTTGAGCCCGAGGCGCGCTGGTGCGCAGAATACCAGCTGCCTCAATCGGATCGAACTTCAGTACGTAACGGAGCAGCACGGCCGCCTTTTGCTTTCGCGGAAGCCGGCTCATGGCGCGATCGAATTTCGGTGCGACCTGGTCCCAAATGGCTGAGCCACTCGTCAGAGGCTCGCCGCTGCGCTTTGCCCGCGTGAACCAGCGCCAGGGCCATACTCGCGACGGCCGGCTCTTCCGCGCGGCCAGTTGAGTCACCTCGAAAAGCCAGGCCGCGACGACAGTTTTCGTCGAGAGTGTTCGCGCTCGCCGCGTCAGGACCGCGAAGACAGCCCTGGTGATTTCCGCGGCCATGATCTCATTCCCTGCAGCAACACGACGGGAGGCTGCGTAGACCAAAGCGCCATATCGCAGGGCCAATGGCTGCAAGGAATCGAGCTTGCCAGTGCGGACCCACGCTAATAGACAATCGCGGTCGGCACTTAGTGGCGGCGGGTCACTCATGGAATCAACGCCGTCGAGCCCGCTTATATGTCCGCTGAGAACATGAGCGTTTATTTATGACCAAGGTTTCCATCACGCAGGAGAAACACATCGAGGAGGGCATTGCCAAAGGGCTGGCGCATTTTGATCTTTTGATCTGAAACCGTTGGTGCGAGACAAAATCGTGGCGGTTAACCCAACGAAACGTGGGCGGACAACACGGACCGAACCGCAGAGACGCAGCCCGACCGGGGCCAATCGGGACTATTCTTCGCCGAGGCTTCGCCCGCAGCCCCCTCGGAGGGGGAGAGGAAGGCTGCATTATGGAAGGCGTAAGCTATTGCTTTGCCCAATAGTCGATGACAAACACGTCGTCGAGGATAGGCCCCAGCAGTTTGCCGAAGGCTTTATGCTCGGGATGCACGAGGTAGGCATCGCGATCGGCTTCGCTCTTGAAGGCCAGGATAAAGCCGTGCGTGAATCCTTTGTCGTGTTTTTCGGGGCTGACGTTGGTGCCCCAATCGAATTGCTGGATCGTCGGAATTTTCTTCTTCAGATCACGAAACGCGTCGACGACTTTTGTGATCTGGTCTGGAGTCGCCCCGGGCTTGAACTTGAAGGAGACCACGTGAAGGAGTTTACCAGCGTTGGCGGAAGAATCGGCGGCGAGCATCGACCCAGTCTGGAAAACCGCCAGTAACAGAGCAAGCAGAAGAGTTCTCATAGGTATATAAGCGAATGTTTAGGCGAGAGTAGAACGGGCGCTGCATCGGGATCAAGGACGGGAAAAAAGCGAGGCCGCCAATATGGCGGCCTCGCTGCGAATGATGTTGGGCTTGGTGGCCCTGGGACGGCTTAGTAGTCCATTCCGCCCGGGCCGTGACCGGCTGGCGCAGCGGGCTTTTCCTTCTCCGGCACCTCAGTGATGAGGCATTCGGTGGTCAGGAGCAGACCGGCGATGGAAGCCGCGTTCTGGAGGGCGGAGCGGGTGACCTTCTTGGGATCCACCACACCGGCCTTGACGAGGTCTTCGTATTCGCCCGTGGCGACGTTGTAGCCGTCGTTGCCTTTGCGCTTCTTGACTTCCTGCACGATGAGGGAGCCTTCGACACCGGCGTTGGCAGCCAGTGCGCGGAGGGGGAACTCAACCGAGCGCTTGATGATGTCCACACCGATGCGCTCGTCTTCATCCTTGAGGTTGAGCGCGTCGATGGCGGGCAAGCAGCGTAACAGGGCAACGCCACCGCCAGGAACGATGCCTTCTTCGACCGCCGCGCGGGTGGCATGAAGAGCGTCCTCCACGCGGGCTTTCTTTTCCTTCATCTCGGTTTCGGTGGCGGCGCCGACGTTGATGACGGCCACACCGCCGGCGAGCTTGGCCAGGCGTTCCTGAAGTTTTTCGCGGTCGTAATCGGAGGTGGTTTCGTCGATTTGACGGCGAATCTGAGTGACGCGGCCCTGGATCTCAGAGCTCTTGCCATAGCCTTCGACGATGGTGGTGTTTTCCTTGTCGACCACGACGCTCTTGACGCGCCCGAGATCCTCGAGGCCGAGGTTTTCGAGCTTGATGCCGAGGTCTTCGGTGATGCATTTGCCACCGGTGAGGATGGCGATGTCTTCGAGCATGGCCTTGCGACGGTCGCCGAAGCCGGGGGCCTTGACGGCGCAGACGTTGATGGTGCCGCGCAGTTTGTTGACCACGAGGGTAGCGAGGGCTTCGCCTTCGACTTCCTCAGCGATGATGAGCAGGGGCTTGCCGATCTTGGCGATCTTCTCGAGGATGGGCAGGAGGTCTTTCAGGCTGCTGATCTTCTTTTCATAGATCAGGATGTAGCACTCTTCGAGCTTCGCTTCCATCGTCTCGGCGTTGGTGACGAAGTAGGGAGAGAGATAGCCCTTGTCGAACTGCATGCCTTCGACGACTTCGAGCGTGGTCTCGATCGACTTGGCCTCTTCGACCGTGATGGTGCCGTCCTTGCCGACTTTGTCCATGGCATCCGCGATAATCTCGCCGATGTTGGTGTCCCAGTTGGCGGACACGGTGGCGACCTGCTTAATCTCTTCCTTGTCTTTGACTTTCTTGGAGATTTTAGCGAGATGCTCGACGGCGCTCTCGACGGCTTTCATGATGCCACGTTGGATGCCGATGGGGTTGGCGCCGGAGGTGACGTACTTGAGGCCTTCGCGATAAATGGCTTCGGCCAGGACAGTGGCGGTGGTGGTGCCATCGCCCGCGGCGTCGCTGGTTTTGCTGGCGACTTCGCGAACCATTTGCGCGCCCATGTTTTCGAAGGGATCATCCAGTTCGATCTCCTTCGCCACGGTGACACCATCCTTGGTCACGGTGGGAGAACCAAATTTCTTATCGAGCACCACGTTGCGGCCTTTGGGCCCCAGGGTGGCGGTGACCGCCTTGGCCAGCTTATTGACGCCCTTGAGCAGGGACTGTCGCGCGGCCTCGTCGAAGATAAGTTGTTTTGCTGCCATAAGTGATTAATTGATTAATTGATCAGTTTCGTTCTTGTGTTGGTTGGTTTCGTCGAGATTGGACTTACTCGATCACAGCCAGGATGTCGTCGGTGCTGAGGATTTTGTATTCCTTGCCGTCGAGCTTGATTTCGGTGCCGCCGTATTTGCTCACCAGCACGCGGTCCCCTTTTTTGACCTCGAACGGGATCTTCTTGCCGTTTTCATCGGTCTTGCCAGTGCCGAGGGCAACGACGATGCCTTCGGTCGGCTTCTCTTTGGCGGAATCAGGAATAATGATCCCACCCTTTTTGACTTCTTTCTCTTCGGCGGGTTCCACGAGAACGCGATCGCCAAGAGGTTTGAGGTTGGTGCTAGCCATAGTTGAGTTTGTTGTCTTTCGGTTGGTTTTGATGGTTCGAATCAACTCCCGGCGCACACACGCTGGGAAAATAAATCGTCGCAGAACGCCAATGGCAAACGAATCCGTCAGCTCTTTTTCTCGTCCACGACTTCGGCGTCAATGATGGGGCCCTCGTCCTTCTTGCCTTCGGTGCCGCCGCTCGCGCCGCCTGCGCCCGGCGGTGGTTCCGATGAAGCCGTGGAACCGCCTTTGGCTTTCTCGGCGGCCGCTTTGTAGAGGACTTCAGACAGGGACTGGACCACTTCGTTGAGCTTTTCCAAAGCCGATTTGATGTCCGCGAGGTTGGAGCCTTTCAGGGCTTCTTTCACCGCGGTGAGAGCCGGCTCGACTTTGGATTTGTCCTGGTCAGAAAACTTGTCCGCATTCTCGCGCAGCAGCTTCTCGGTTCGATAAACCTGGTTGTCGGCATCGTTGCGCAGCTCGACCTCTTCTCGCTTTTGCTTGTCTTCCTCCGCGTGCGCCTCGGCATCCTTGCGCATCTTCTCGACTTCATCCTTGGACAGGCCGCTGCTGGCGGTGATGGTGATCTTCTGCTCCTTGCCAGTGCCAAGGTCTTTGGCGCTGACATTGAGGATGCCATTGGCGTCGATGTCGAAGGTCACCTCAATCTGGGGCACGCCACGCGGGGCGGGCGGGATATCATCCAGCTTGAACTTGCCGATGGTCTTGTTGTCGCGGGCGAATTGGCGCTCGCCCTGCAGGACATGAATCTCAACACCGGGTTGATTGTCGGAGGCAGTGGAAAAGATCTCCGATTTGCGTGTCGGGATGGTGGAGTTCCGCTCAATCAGACGGGTAAAGACACCGCCCAAGGTCTCGATGCCAAGGGAGAGAGGCGTCACGTCGAGCAGGAGCACATCCTTGACTTCGCCTTTGAGCACGCCGCCTTGAATCGCCGCGCCGACGGCCACAACTTCGTCCGGATTGACCCCTTGATGTGGATCCTTGTTTACGAGCGAACGGGCCGTTTCCACGACTCTTGGCATGCGGGTCATGCCACCCACAAGTACCAGCTCATCAATCTGATCCGCAGTAATGCCGGCGTCCTTGAGGCAGTTCCGCGTGGGGGTGACCGTGCGCTCGAACAGTTCATCGCAGAGCTGTTCCATCTTCGCACGAGTTAATTTCGAGCTGATGTGTTTAGGGCCGCTCGCGTCGGCCGTGATGAACGGCAGATTAATATCGTACTGTTGCGAACTGGAGAGAGCGATCTTGGCTTTCTCGGCTTCCTCTTTGATTCGCTGCAACGCGTCGGGCTGTTTGCGCAGGTCCATCCCTTGATCGCGCTTGAACTCGTCCAGAATGAAATCGATCAGCCGGTTATCCCAATCGTCCCCACCCAAGTGCGTATCACCGTTGGTCGCTTTTACCTCGAACAGGCCTTCTCCGATTTCCAATACGGAGATATCAAACGTTCCACCGCCCAAATCATAAACCGCGATTTTTTCGTCCTTCTTGCGGTCGAGTCCATACGCCAGCGAAGCGGCAGTCGGTTCGTTAATGATTCGGAGAACGTCGAGCCCAGCGATGCGTCCGGCATCCTTGGTGGCTTGGCGCTGCGAGTCGTTGAAATACGCCGGCACAGTAATGACGGCCTGCGCGATTTTTTCCCCCAGGCGCATCTCGGCATCCGCTTTGAGTTTGCTGAGGATCATGGCCGAGATTTCAGGTGGGCTGAAGGTTTTGGCCTTTCCTTCCACTTCGACTTCCACATGCGCGTCACCATTGCTGGCGCGAACGACTTTGTAGGGAACGCGCTTAATCTCCTCTTGCACCTCGTCAAATTTGCGCCCCATGAACCGTTTGATGGAGTAGACGGTGTTCCTGGGATTGGTCACGGCTTGGCGCTTGGCGGCG
>Ga0070704_100000827_pt1 | contig 15373 bp, 13 predicted proteins | sample KBSK5252metaG_FD_65467 | JGI IMG/M metagenome (GOLD analysis project Ga0070704, IMG submission 65467) | Corn, switchgrass and miscanthus rhizosphere microbial communities from Kellogg Biological Station, Michigan, USA - KBS K5-25-2 metaG | ecosystem: Host-associated > Plants > Roots >...
GGAAAGCGCTCGAACAGGCCGTCGGCGATCATCCGCTCCGCGCCGCCATTCATGCCGGCTTCCTCGGCAGGCTGGAACACCAGGTTCACTGTGCCGGAGAAATTCCGCGTCTTCGCGAGATAACGCGCCGCGCCGAGCAGCATGGTCGTGTGGCCGTCGTGCCCGCACGCGTGCATCACGCCGGGATTGCGGCTCGCGTGCGCAGCGCCGGTCGCTTCCAGGATCGGAAGCGCGTCCATGTCCGCGCGCAGGCTCACGCTGCGCGTGCCGTCGCCGGCCTTCAGCCTGCCGACGACACCATGCCCGCCGATGTTGCGCGTGACTTCATAGCCCCATTCCTCGAGCCGCGTCGCGACGAGCGCAGAGGTCGCAGCCTCCTTGAAGGAAAGCTCGGGGTTCTGGTGGATCTGGTGGCGGATCTGCGTCAGCAGCGCGCGCGACTCGTCGAAGTCGCCGACCGCGCAGAAGACCTTGTAGCGTCCGTTCATCATTTCGGAGGCAGGATTAACCCTTGTTTGCCGCGACGAAAAGACGACAGAAATTGGTTCCAGGCTACCAGGGCGGGACCGTCTTTGATGATGAATTTCCGGCTGCCGCTGGGAGCCTTTAAAGCAAAAGCCCCTGTCCCCTTCATCCGCTCAGCTGCATGCAGTTTCGTATCCGACTCCAATCGGACGATCCGTTGCCACAGCCCCTCAACTTGCTCTGGCTTCAAAACCCCGTTCGCCGGCTGTCCGCCGCTATACATCCCGGTCGAGCTCTCTTTCGGTTGAACCGGGGAATATTCAAAATGGGCGTCTTTGCCTTCCGAATCCCTCCAGAAACGATATCCATTTGCGCTTCCGTCGGAGTACGTCACGAGCCAGGGAGCTTTCGGCACTGGGCTAGAACCGGCGTGGCTGGTCGGCGCCAGCGCAACGAGGATCTGTCCGACGCCCAGGAACAGCGCCAGCAACCCGACCGCGAGCAGGAGCCAGAACATGCCCCAGGGGTTGGCGATCAGCCATGTCTGCGTCGGATCCCGCGGGTTGTAGTGGACCGTTAGCGGATCCGGCAGACTGTCGACCAGCTTCTGCACCGCATCGGGCAGGTTTCCGGTCCTGCGGATGACGTAGACCTGGTCGCCGGTGTATTCCTTCCCGTCGACCCTGTAGGCATATCGGACCCTGGGCATGTAGGTTCGACCGGTCCCCATGGGCTCTCCCACGCCGCGCTCGAGGATCCTGCCCGGCACCGTCGGCCAGTCGCGGGTCCGCCGCAGCTCGCGCGAGAAGTATCGCGCCGCCCAGAAGGCGAGCGCGGAAAAGAAGAGGAAAAGCAGCCCGTAGATCAAATGGCGAGCGCCGCGCGCAGTCGCTCGTGAAAGTGAATCAGCGCGGGCTCGTTGCGCCCGTACACCACTTCCGCCTGCAGCCCGCTCATGAACGCGCGCTGCATTTTTTCGCCGAGCGCGAAGTCTTCGTCCTTCACGGTGCGCACCGCGAGGTCGTAGTTCTTCTGCCAGTAGGCGCGCGCCTTGTCGGTCGCCGGCGGTTCGGGCGCATAAAGCGCGAACTCGACCGCGCAGCGATCCGGCGCGTTCCCAGGGAGCATGCGCCACGTCTCCAGGTGATCGGACTGGAACACGATGATGCTGTTCGGCATCAGCCGGTAGATCGGCAGGATATTCGCGAGAACGTCCCAGTCGCTCTCCGGCTTGCCGTCCCATTCATTCGAGCTGTGGCGCAGCATCGTCAGGCGGCTGTGATCGCCGAACGCATCGAACGCGCCCGTGTTGCCGCGAATCAGCGGCGCGACCGTAGCGCGGTGCAGCGCCGGCAGGTGATAGCTTTCGAGAAACGTGTCGATGCCGAACTTCCAGTTGATCTTCGGCGTAAGCAATTCAGAGGCGAAGAAACTGTAGGTATCGAAGCGGTACGCGCCAAAATCCTCGCCGAGCCCGGCAAGGTGATCGTCGACGTCGACGTCCAGCGACACGCCAGGCGCAAGGCGCACGAACACCATGCCGTGGCGTTCGCCCGCCGGAAGCGGCAGCAGGCCGTGCGTGGCCTTGTCGACCCCAGTAAACGAGCGCTCATCCGGGATCCCTGCGAGCTTGCCATCGAGCGCATACGTCCAGCCGTGGTACGGGCACGAGAACACGCGCGTGCGGCCGCACCCGCTCGCGACCGGAGCGCCCCGGTGCCGGCAGATGTTCGCAAACGCACGCAGCACACCGTCGCGCCCGCGCACCGCGAGCACCGGCACGCCGGCGATTTCTTCGGCGATGTAGTCGCCCGGCTCGCGCAGTCGGCAGGACATCGTCAGGAAGAGCGGCATGCGCAGGTACAGGCGCTCGCGCTCCGTCTTCAGCCGCTCTGGATCGCCGTACGCCGCGACCGGATTGCGGAAGATTTCGGGCGCGAGCGCGGTCGAGCCTTCGCGCGCATGTATTTGCAGCGCGCGCGCCAGTTTGAGTTGCGTTTCGCGGTTCATGGCTGCTTTTTCTTCGCCAGGTGCAGCTCGCGCATGAACGCGGGCTGCTTGCGCCAGGGCAGCCCGGCGGTGAGGCCGCCGTCGACCGCGAGCGCCTGGCCGGTGACGTAGCTCGAAGCATCGCTTGCGAGCCACAGTACTGCTGCCGCGATCTCCTGCGGCAGGCCCATCCGCTCGATCGCCTGGTCGTCGCGCTTCGTCGGCCGGATCTTCGCCATGCGCTCGACCCAGCGCTCGTCGGCGACCCCGGTATGGATCGGTGTCTCGATGTTGCCGGGACAGACCGCATTCACGCGGATTCCGGATTCGGCGAGCTCCAGCGCGACCGATCTCGTCATCGCAACCACCGCCGCCTTGCACGCGCTGTAGACATGCGGTCCATAGCCGCCGGCGAGACCCGAGATGCTGGCGATGTTGACGATCGAGCCGCTGCCGCGCGGTTGCATCGCGCGCGCGGCCTCGCGCATGCCGAGGAACACGCTGCGCTGGATGATGCTGCAGGCGTGCTCGTATTCCTCGAGCGGGATCGCGGCGATCGGCCCGAGCACGCCGGCGATCGCGGCGTTGTTGACGAGGCAATCGAGCCGCCCCCAGCGCTCAAGCGCTGCCGCCACGGCCTGACCAAAGTCGCCCTCGACGCGTACGTCGAGCTCAAGGAACACGACCTTCGCGCCGAGCTTCCTTGCCAGCGCTTCGCCCTTCCCGGCCTGCACGTCGCCGAGCAGCACGCAATAGCCGGCGGCCGCGAACGCTTCGACGCAGGCTGCGCCGATGCCGCTTGCGCCGCCGGTGATCAGGCAGACCGGGTCGCTGCTCATGCCTGGCTCCCGCGCGCCTGGTTGATCTGCGCCTGCGCGACCGATGCGCGCACGATCGGGATGTCTTCCGCGGCGAGCGGCTTCATCCAGTTCTTGCGCGCGAGCGCCGCCTGCACGTAGGGCGCGAGCTCCGCGCTCTTGCGCGCTTCGCGCGCCTCGACGTCGGCGTTGAAGACCGGCATCACGTCGGACGCGAACAGCTCGAGCGACTCGCAGATGTGGGCGTGCCGGTTGCGGCCTGCCTGCTGCAGGAAGATCACCTGGTCGACCCCCGCCTCCTGGAAACTCTCCAGGTGCGCACGCATGTCCTGCGGCGTGCCGATGCCGGAGCTGCGGGCGCCGACCACGTTCTGCGCGACGAACTCCTCAGTGCGGTTGCCTCTCCGCTCTAGGTACTCGCCCCACAGGTTGGTGCGCCCCGGCACGGTGTCGTGCGCGACGAGCGCATTCAGCGCGTAGCCGAAGAATTCGAAACCTTCGTGGCCGCGGCGGATCGCCTCGGCCCGGTCGCGATGGATCGAGAACGACGACACCATCGCCAGATTCGCGTTGACGCTGTGGCCGAGCGGCACGCACTGCTCCGAGCGGAGGATGCCGTAGTAGATCTCGGACCAGGTGCGCGCTTCGGCCGGGTTGAGGAACGAGAACGCGAGCGCGCCCAGGCCGAGCGAAGCCGCCACCTTGATCGTGTCGCGGTTGGTGCAGGCCATCCACATCGGGGGATGCGGTTTCTGCGCGGGCTTGGGCAAGACGTTGCGGCACGGCATCGTGAAGTACTTGCCTTCGAACCCGGGGTACGGCTCGAGCACCATCATGTTGGCGATCTGCTCTGCGGCTTCCAGCGCCATCGCGCGCTTTTCCTTCGCCTTGATGCCGAACCCGCCGAGCTCGAGCCGCGTCGCGCCCTCGCCGATGCCGAAATCGACGCGGCCGTTCGAAATGAGGTCGAGCGTCGCGAGGCATTCGGCCGTGCGCGCCGGGTGGTTGTAGTTCGGGATCACCTGGCGGATGCCGTGCGCAAGGCGGATGCGTTTCGTGCGCGCAGCCGCGGCGGCGAGAAACACTTCCGGCGACGACGAATGCGAGTACTCGTCGAGAAAATGGTGCTCGACTTCCCACGCGTAGTCGTAGCCGAGGCGATCGGCGAGCTCGACCTGCTCGAGCGCCTCGTGAAACAGGCGCCGCTCGTCGTCCGGCGACCACGGCCGCGGCAGCTGCATCTCGTAGAAGACTCCGAACCGCATCTGTTCTCCCGGTCGACGCTAGTGTGTCACGCGCACCGGGAACTCGCTCATGCCGCGAAACACCAGCGAGTCGAGCCAGCGCGGTTCCGCGGTCGGCTCGATGCGCGGGAATCTCGCCAGCACCGCCGGGAGGCTCACTTCGCCCTCGAGGCGCGCGAGAGGAAAGCCGAGGCAGATATGCAGCCCGAAGCCGAACGCGAGGTGCGGAACGCCGTTGCGCTCGAGGTCGACCCGGTCGGGCTCCGGGTAGGCGCGGGGATCGCGGTTCGCGGCGTTGATCATCAGGAAAACGCGCTCGCCTTGCCGCAGCGTCCTGCCGTGCAGCTCATGCTCGACCTGCACGACCCGTCCCTGCGCGGTCGTCGGGCCGTCATAGCGCAGCAGCTCTTCTACCGCGCGCTGCGCAAGCGACGGATCGGCGCGAAGCTTGCGCTGCTCGTCCGGAAAGCGCATCAGCGCGAGCAATCCGTTGGCGATGTGGTTGGTGGTAGTTTCGTGGCCGGCAAAGAGCAGCAGGATGCAGGTGGCGACGAGCTCGTCCTCGGTGAGGCGGTCGCCGCCGTCCTCCAGGTGCACGAGCTCCGAGAGCACGTCCGCCTGCGGCGCAGCCCGACGCATCGTGATCAGCGAACGGAAGAACTCCGCCATCTCCTGCGTCGCGCTTTCGGCGCTTGCGTACTTCTCGCCCGCGCCGCGCGAGCTGCCGATGAAGAGCGCGATGTCGTCGGAGAGCCGCTTGATGCGCGAGAGCTCCGCGCGCGGCACGCCCAGCAGGTCCATGATGACGAGCGCCGGCAGCGGCCCGGCGAAGGCCGGGATGAAATCGAACTCGTCGCGCTCGCCGATCTCCGCCAGAAGGTGCGCGGTGATGGCTTCCACGCTCGGCCGCATCGCACGCATCGCCTTCAGCGTGAACACCTTGCTCGCCAGCCGCCGCAGCCGGGTATGGTCCGGCGGGTCCCGGAACACCATCCACAGCGAAAGGTATCGAACCAGGCAGGCGATTCGTCCGGCGGCAGCGGAGGGCAGCGTCTCGAAGAACGGCCGCAGACGGTCCGACGACATGAGATGGCCCACGCACACGCGCTTCACGTCTTCGTAGCGCGTCAGTACCCAGGACTTGAGGCGCGGGCACCAGTGGCACGGATCTTCGTCCCGCATCCTCGCGAACACCGGAAACGGGTCGGCGAGGAACGCCGGATCTTCGGGGCGGAAATCTAAAATGGGGTCCGTCCCCATTTTTTACAACCAGCGCTTGCGCCGGTGATACGACTTGATGTCGCGGAAGCTCTTGCGCTCCCCGGATGAGAAGCCGAGATAGAACTCCTTGACGTCCTCGTTCTCGGCGAGCGATTTCGCTTCGCCGTCCATCACCACACGCCCATTCTCGAGGATGTAGCCGTAGCTCGCGTACTTGAGCGCCATGTTGGTGTTCTGCTCGGCAAGCAGGAAGCTGACCCGCTCCTTCGCGTTGAGCGTCTTGACGATCTCGAAGATCTCCTCGACGAGCTGCGGCGCAAGTCCCATAGACGGCTCATCGAGCAGGATCATCTGCGGCCGCGCCATCAGTGCGCGCCCGATCGCGGTCATCTGCTGCTCGCCACCCGACGTGTAGCCGGAAAGCGAACTGCGGCGCAGCTTCAACCGCGGAAAATACTGGTACGCCCGCTCCAGGCCATCGCGCGTCTCCGCGCCGCTGCGCGTGTACGCGCCCGTGAGCAGGTTTTCTTCGACCGTCAGGTGCGCAAAGCAGTGGCGACCTTCCATGACCTGCACTACACCACGGCGCACCAGGTCCGCGGGCGTCAGGTTTTCGATGCGCTGGCCGAGATACTCGATCGATCCCTTCGTCACTTCGCCGCGCTCGCCCTTCAGCAGGTTGGAGATTGCGCGCAGCGTGGTGGTCTTGCCGGCGCCGTTGCCGCCGAGCAGCGCGACGATTCCACCCTCCGGCACGGAGAGCGAGACGCCCTTCAGCACGAGGATCACATGGTTGTAGATCACCTCGATGCCGTTCACCGACAGCATCACGGCTGCCTGGGACTGGATCGTAGTCACGGATTCGCTCCGGATCTGGAAACCCGCGGCGCCGGGAGGTCCCGGCGCCGCTTGCGCGCGCTAGTCGGCGTCCTTCGCGCAGTCGCGCTTCGACACCTTCTTCTCGGCCGCGTACTTCTCGGCCGAGGTGCGGATCATCGGCTTGATAATGCTGTTGTCGGCATGAAAGATTTCGGAATGCACGGTCCACTTCTTGCCGTCCCAGGTATGGATCCGCGCCTGCGCGTCGCCGGAATGGTTGACGCAGCTCGTGCTGACTGGCGTCATGAAGCCGGAGAAACCGAGCCTCTTGATCATTGCGTCGTCGATCGCGAGGTTTTCCAGGCCCCAGCGCACTTCCTGGCCGGTGAGCGCGCGCTTGCCGTACTTCTGCTGCGCCCGCCTCACGCCCTCGACCGAGAGCAGCGCCGCGGTCAGGCCGCGGTTGTAGAGCACTTCGCCGACCTCCTCCTTCTTCGCGGTGCCCTGGCCCTTGTCGTAGACGTATTTGAAGATCTCCTTGTGGATGGCACCTTGTCCGGCCGGCGCAAGAAATACGAGCGCGTTGTAGCCCTTGGCGCCCTCACCTGCCGGAGTGACATCGGGTTCCGCCCCAGACCACCAGACGCCATACATCTTATCGCGCGGATAACCGGTGGCGACCGCTTCCTTGATCGAGGTCGAGTTCATCACGCCCCAGCCCCAAAGGAAGACGTAATCCGGGCGCTGCTGGCGCACCTGCAGCCAGGTGGCCTTCTGCTCCACACCCGGGTGCGTCACGGGAAGGAGCAGCAACTCGAAGCTGTGCATCTTGGCGCGCGTCTCCAGCAGCGCAATCGGCTCCTTGCCGTAAGGCGAGTCGTGGTAGACGAGCGCGATTTTCTTGCCCTTCAGCTTGTCGAGCCCGCCCTCCTTCTTGCCGACGTACTGGATCAGCATGTCGGCCGCGTCCCAATAGGTGCCGCCCAGCGGGAAGTTGTAGCCGAACACCGTGCCGTCGACCGAATCCGCGCGGCCGTAGCCCGCGGTGATGATCGGGATCTTGTCGGCGAACGTCTTGTCGGTGACTGCGTACGTGATGCCGGTCGACAGCGTGTGGAACACGGCGGCGCCCGTCGGCCCCTTACCCTTGAGGCGCTCGTAGCACTCCACGCCCTTGTCGGTCGCATAGCCGGTCTCGCACTCCTCGAACACGATCTTGACGCCGTTAATGCCGCCATCGCGCGCATTGAGAAGCTTCAGATAGTCGACATAGCCGTTCGCGAACGGGATTCCGTTCGGCGCATACGCGCCGGTGCGGTACGAAAGGACCGGGAAGAACTGCTCCTTCGCACCCGCGTCCGTCTTCTTGGCTTGCGCCAATGCCGCGCCACTTGCCAGTGCGGCGGCCACTGCGGCCGCCATCAACGCCGACGTTTTCCGTTGCCATTTCATGGGTCATCCTCCTCCAGGTTAAGTTGCTTGCCAGGAAATCATACCGCCCTCAATGCGGGAACGGCCATAGCCTGAGCTTCTCCTTGCCGATTGCCCACAGCCGCGCCAGGCCGTGCGGCTCGACGATCAGGAAAAACACGATCAGCGCACCGAAGATCATCAGCGCGAGGTGGGACGCCGTCGCGGTCGAGATCCCGATCCCGAGCCACAGCGGCGCCTGGTCCAGAAAGATCGGCAGGACGACAATGAACGCCGCACCGAAATAGCACCCGAGCAGCGAGCCCATTCCGCCGATGATGATCATGAAAAGAAGGTTCAGCGAAAGCGTCAGGCTGAACGCGAGCGGCTCCCACGAGCCGAGGTGCACAAAGCCCCAAAGCGCCCCGGCGACGGCGCAATAGAACGCGCTGATCCCGAACGCGGTGAGCTTTGCATACACGGGGCGGATGCCGATGACTTCCGCGGCGACGTCCATGTCGCGCATCGCCATCCACTCGCGGCCGATCCGGCCGCGCACCAGGTTCTTGGCGATCAGCGTGAACACGATCAGGACTGCGAGCAGAAACAGGTACTTTTTCACCGGCGTATCGATGGTCCACCCGAACAGTTCGACTGCCGCCGTCGACACCGAGCCGGACGAGGAATAGTTGGTAAACCATTTCACGCGCGCGAACATCCAGTCGGTGAAGAACTGCGCCGCAAGCGTCGCGACCGCAAGGTACAGGCCCTTGATGCGCAGGCTCGGGATGCCGAACAGCATGCCCATCGCGGCCGCGATCAGGCCGGCAAGCAGCAGCACGATGAGGAAATTCAGTTGCGGCAGGCGCAGCACGAGGTTATAGGCGGCGTACGCACCGACCGCCATGAACGCCGCATGTCCGATCGAGATCTGGCCGCAATAGCCGACGAGCAGGTTCAACCCGATCGCGGCGAGCGTCAGGATCAGGAACGGGATCAGGATCGAAAGGAACAGGTAATCGCTCACCAGGAACGGCACCGCGACGAATGCAAAGAGCACGAGCGCGAGCATGAGCCAGCGGTCCTGGGCGATCGGCAGCATCTGCAGATCGGCTGCGTAGCTCGACTTGAACTGCCCGTTTTCGCGATAGAGCATCCGGTCTAGACCCGATCGATGTGCTTTTCGCCGAAGAGGCCTTCGGGCCGCACCAGCAGGAACAGCAGCGCGAGCACGTACGCAAACCAGTTCTCGATGCCACCGCCGGCAAGGTCGAACATCTTCACCATCACCGGCCCGAGGAACACCTCGGCCATTTTCTCGCCGACGCCGATGATCAGGCCGCCGATGATCGCACCGTTCACCGACGTAAAGCCGCCGAGGATCACGACCGGCAACGCCTTCAGCGCCACCTGCGACACCGAGAATTGCACGCCGAGCTTCGCGCCCCACAGGATGCCCGCGACGAGCGCGACCAGTCCGGCGATCGACCAGACGATTACCCAGATGCGGTTGAGTGGAATGCCGATCGATTGCGCAGCCTGGTGATCGTCCGCGACGGCGCGCAGCGCGCGCCCGGTCGACGTCTTCTGGAAGAAGATCGACAGCGCGGTCACGAGCAGCGCGGCAACCAGTGCGGCGACGAAATCCTCCTTGTTGACGAGGATACCGCCCTGGAACACGTTGTCCAGGATCATCACCGGCTCCTTGGCGATGCCGAGCTCGATCTTATAGATGTCGCTGCCCCAGACGGTCTGGCCGAACCCGTCGAGGAAATAGGTGACGCCGAGCGTCGCCATGAGCAGCGCCACACCCTCCTGGTTGACGAGCGGCCGCAGCACCAGGCGCTCGATCAGCCACGCGAGCACCACCATGATCGCGAACGCAAGCACCACCGCGACGCCGAGCGGCATCGCTTCCGAGAGCCGGGCGACCGCGAGCGCAGCGAACAGCACCATCGCGCCCTGCGCGAAATTGAACACGCCGGAAGCCTTGAAGATCAGCGCGAAGCCCATCGCGACCAGCGAATACAGCACGCCCGCCATCAACCCGCCGAGCAGCACCTCGATGTAGAAGCCGGGCGGCGAAGCCTTGGTCGCCAGCGGCAGCGCGAGGCCGACGAGCAGGAAGCTGATCAGCAGCAGCACCGGCCAGTTCTTGCGCATGGCTAGTGACTCACTCCAAGGTAGGCTTCGATGACCGCCTGGTTCGCACGCACCTCGTCCGGCGTGCCGTCGCCGATCTTCTTGCCGTAGTCGAGCACGACGACCCGGTCGGAGATGTCCATTACGACGCTCATATCGTGCTCGATCAGCACGATCGTGGTGCCGAACTGGTCATTGACGTCGAGGATGAAGCGGCACATGTCCTGCTTTTCCTCGACGTTCATTCCAGCCATCGGCTCGTCGAGCAGCAGCACCCTGGGTTCCATCGCAAGCGCGCGCGCGAGGTCGACGCGCTTCTGCAGGCCGTACGGCAGGCGACCGACCGGCGTCTTGCGGTACGCCTGGATCTCGAGGAAGTCGATGATGTTCTCGACCACGGTGCGGTGCTCGATCTCCTCGCGCAGCGCAGGCCCGATGCGCAGCGCCTGCAGCAGCAGGCTGGAGCGCATCTTCAGCGTGCGGCCGGTCATGATGTTCTCGAGCACCGTCATGCCCTTGAAGAGCGCGAGGTTCTGGAACGTGCGCGCGATGCCGCTCTGCGCCACCTCGTGCGAATCCATGTCGTGGTGCGTGCGGCCGAGGTAGCGGATCGTGCCCTGCTGCGGGTGGTAGACGCCGTTGATGACGTTGAGCATCGAGCTCTTGCCGGCGCCGTTCGGGCCGATGATCGCGCGGATCTCGTGCTCGCGCACGTCGAACGAGACGTCCGCGAGCGCGCGTACGCCCCCGAAGGAAAGCGACACGCCTTCGACGGCGAGGATCGGCGCGCCGATGCGGCTCGATCGCGCCGCCTCGCGCAAACGGCCCTCGGGAAGCTCGCTTTCCTGCATCCGCTACGCCGCCTTCCTGACCGCCGCTGGCGGGAACACCTTCGCATCGCGAACCTTCACGTCGGCCGACACCGTGCCGGTGCGGCCATCTTCATAGCGCACCTGCGCTTCGACGTGCACGGTGGCCGCGCCGGCGTAGAGCGCATCGACGAGCGACGCGTACCTGTCTGCGATATGGCCCCTGCGCACTTTGCGCGTGCGCGTCAGCTCGCCGTCGTCGGGATCGAGCTCTTTGTGCAGGACCAGGAAACGCTGGATCTGCGAGCCGGCGAGCTCCGGCTCGGCGGAGAGGTCTGCGTTCACTTTCTCGACGCACTCGCGGATCAGATCGTAGACCTCGTCGCGCGAAGCAAGATCGACGTACCCCGCGTACGGCAGGTTGCGCTTTTCGGCCCAGTTACCGACCGCCTCCATGTCCATGTTGATGAAGGCGCAGACGCGGTCGCGGCTGTGACCGAACGCTACGGCTTCCTTGATGTACGGGAAGAACTTGAGCTTGTTCTCGAGATATTTCGGCGCGAACAGCGTGCCGTCGGAGAGGCGTCCGACGTCCTTCACGCGGTCGATGATCTTCAGGTGCCCGTCGGCATCGACGAAGCCGGCATCGCCGGTGTGGAACCAGCCCTGCGGGTCCTTCGCTTCCATCGTCGCCTGCGGGTTCTTGTAGTACTCCTTGAAGAGGCCCGGTGAGCGGATCAGCAGCTCGCGCTCCGGCGTAAAGCGCAGCTCGACCCCCTTCACCGCCGGACCGACCGTGTCCGCCTTTACCTGTCCGTCGGGCTGGATGCAGACGAACACGCTCGTCTCGGTCGAGCCGTAGAGCTGCTTCAGATTGATGCCGATCGAGCGATAGAAGCGGAACAGGTCCGGGCCGATCGCCTCGCCCGCGGTGTAAGCGATGCGCACGCGGCTCATGCCGAGCACGTTGCGCAACGGGCCATACAAGAGCAGATCGCCGACGCGATAGAGCAGCCGGTCAACCGCTCCGACCGGCTTGCCATCGAGCAACGCACCGCCGACGCGCTGCGCGAGATCCATGAAGCGGCGATAGAGCCAGCGCTTCGCGCGGCTGGCGTCTTCCATCCGGATCGTCACCTGAGTCAGCAACGCCTCGAATACGCGCGGCGGGCCGAAGTAGTAGGTCGGGCCGATCTCGCGCATGTCGCTCATCACGGTCTCGGCCGATTCCGGGCAGCAGATCGAATAGCCGCTGACGAGCGGCTGCGCATAGGAAAAGATGTTCTGTCCGATCCACGCCGGCGGCAGGTAGGCGAGGACCACGTCGGTGTCGGTGAGGTGCTCCATCTCGGCCGCCGCTTTCGCGCGATCGATCAGCGCTGCATGCGTCAGCACTACGCCTTTGGGCGTTCCGGTGGTGCCGGAGGTGAAGAACATTGCCGCGGTGTCGCCGCCCGCACCCTTTGCGATCTCGGTCTCGAGGAACGCTGCATCGCGGCGCAGCGATTCGCGTCCGATCTCGAGGAGCTTCTCGTATCCCATCAATTCGCGCTGCCCGTAGTGCCGCAGGCCGCGGGGGTCGTCGTAGTAAATGTGCTTCAGCGTCGGGCACTTCGGCAGGATCTCGAGCAGCTTGTCGACTTGCTCCTGGTCCTCGACCAGTGCATGCTCGATCTCGGCGTTCTGGATCGGAAACGCCATCTCGGCGGCGACCGCGTCCTGGTAGAGGGGCGTGGCGATGCCGCCGAGGCACTGCGCGGCGCACATCGCGGCATAGAGACGCGGGCGGTTGTCGCCGACGACGGCCAGATGATCGCCGCGCTTGAATCCTTGCCCGGCAAGGCCGCAGGCCAGCGCGCGCACCTCGTCGGCATAGTCGCGCCAGGTCCAGGTCTGCCAGATGCCGAGGTCCTTTTCGCGCAGCGCAGGACGATCGCCGCGCACCTTCGCGTGGTGCTCGAGCAGCTTCGGGAACGTGTCGCGATCGGAATTGATCTCCGACATTTCTCTTCCCCCTATCAAGGAGTTACGCTGGCGACCTATTCTTGCACAGGCTTGACGGGGGTGGAACAGTGGCCGATTGTGGGCCGATTCGCACCCACCCGCGTTTGACCCATGACAAGTGCCGCGCCCGGCGCCTACCTACGCTTCCTGCCGGCGTTCGCCATTGCGCTCGCGGCCGGGTTGGCGATCGCCCAGCCGTACCCGTCGCGCCCGATCCGCCTCGTGATCCCGTTCGCGCCGGGCGGCCTGGTCGACGTGCCCGGGCGGGTCCTCGCGCAAAAACTCACCGAGGCGCTCGGTCAGGCAGTGGTCGTGGAAAACCGCGCCGGCGCGGGATCGACGATCGGCGCGGATCACGTCGCGAAGTCGAAGCCCGACGGCTACACGCTGATGATCACCTCGACGACGCACGTCATCAGCGCGAACCTGTATCGCGCGCTTCCCTACGATGCGTTGCGCGACTTCGCGCCGGTGATGAAGCTCACCGACGGCCCCTATGTGCTCGTGGTCAATCCTGCGCTGAAGGCGACAAGCGTTGCCGAGCTGGTTGCTCTCGCACGCGAGCGGCCCGGGCGCATCGACTACGCCTCCTCCGGGAATGGCAGTTCGCAGCACCTCGTTGCAGCGCTTTTCTGCGCGATGGCCGGAGCGCCGCTGAACCACGTGCCGTACAAGGGGAGCGACCGGGCGACGCAGGACCTGATCGGAGGACAGGTCATGGTCGGCTTCGTCGGCACGCCGATCGCTCTGCCGCACGTGAAGTCGGGGCGCTTGCGTGCGCTTGCCGTGAGTACCGCGACGCGCTCAGCGCAGATGCCCGGGGTTCCCACGCTTGCAGAGGCGGGCGTACCCGGCTACGAGGCGACGATCTGGATCGGGCTGTTCGCGCCCGCGGGCACGCCATCGGAAATCCTCACCCGCCTGCACGCGGAAGTCTCCCGCGTGCTCGCCGCGCCTGAAGCGCGCGCGCAGATCGCCGCCACCGGTGTGGACGTGAGTCTTGCCGGCGCGGAAGACTTCGCCTCGTTCGTCCGCGCCGAGCACGCGAAGTGGGGGAAGGTCGTCCGCGACACCGGCGCTACGGTGAACTGACGAGCCGGCGCGCTTCTTCGCGCGCAAGCGTCATGAAGGCGTGCGCGACCGGCGTGACCTGCTTGCCCGCCGGGTAGACGATCCGCCACGGCCGCTCGATCGGCAGCCCTTCGACGTCGAGCACCGCGAGATCCGCAGGCTCGGTGCCGAGTCCCAGCGTGCAGCGCGACAGGATCGACACGCCGAGCCCGGCGAGTACGGCCTGCCGGATCGCCTCGTTCGAGGCGAGCACCATGCGCGCGCGCGGCGCAATGCCGTGCCGCTCGAAGAGCGCGTCGGTGACCATGCGCGTACCTGAATCGGCCTCGCGCAGGAGAAACGGCTCGCGCGCGAAGCGCTCGAACGGAATCGCGCGTTCCGGCGCGAGCGGATGGTGCCTGCGGGCGAACGCGACCACCGGGTTCGGCAGGATGACCTGGGATACGACTTCCTGCTCGCCCGGCGGATTGGCGAACAGATACAGGTCGTCGGCGTTCGCCGCGAGCCGTTCGATCAGGCCGCGGCGGTTGTGGATTTCCAGTGTCACCTCGATCGCAGGGTGGCGGGCGATGAAGGCGGCGAGCAGCCGCGGCGCGAAATTCTGGCAAGCGGTGCTCCCGGCAAGCCGCAGCCGCCCCGCTTCGAGGCCGCGCAGCGTCGCGAGCGACTGGTCGACACGGGCGAGCGTCCCGATCAGCTCTCTTGCGCCTTCGCAGAGCGCGCGGCCCGCGGCGGTGAGATGGATCTTCTTGCCGATCTGCTCGAACAGAGGCAGGCCGACCGTAGCGGTCAGCTTCTTCATCTGCGTCGAGACGGTGGGCTGCGCGAGGTGCAGCTCCTCGGCGGCACGCGTGAAGCTGCCGAGGCGCGCGCTCGCTTCGAATACCGCGAGCTGCGGCAGCATGCCGTGACGCAGGTAACGCCGTATGCGGGCGCTGGACATAGTGCAGGACTCCTTTGCTGTCGAGGCAAAGGTCTCGCTCGCCTTCCGCTTCCGGAGGGCCCGCGCGGCCGGGGCCGAAGGCCCGGATTGACGAACCGCGCGGCGGGGCCCGAAGGCCGTAGAGCTACTCCCGCTTTGCGGACCGAAGCAGCCTGCGGCCGCCTGGATCCTGGGCCTTTGTAGCACGCGCGCCGCCGCTTCACAACATTTCGATTCTCGATGATGACGATTGCGATTCGTGATCCATCGAGCCCCAGGGGGCTGGCGCGATTACGTTTCGGGAACGTCGGCATTGCAAAAAGCGACTGTTGCGATCGGGCGCAGCGCCGGAAAATCGGCGTCACTCATGGAACTGCTCTCCGCCGATTTTCTCGCCGCACTTCTATCGATCGTCGTGATCGACCTGGTGCTTGCCGGGGACAACGCGATCGTGATCGC
>Ga0070704_100000833_pt1 | contig 15333 bp, 14 predicted proteins | sample KBSK5252metaG_FD_65467 | JGI IMG/M metagenome (GOLD analysis project Ga0070704, IMG submission 65467) | Corn, switchgrass and miscanthus rhizosphere microbial communities from Kellogg Biological Station, Michigan, USA - KBS K5-25-2 metaG | ecosystem: Host-associated > Plants > Roots >...
CGCGGGGGCCCGCAGGATGTCGTCTCCGCCGCCGAGGTCGGTCGCGGCGAAGCGCGGCTGGAAGGCGCTCGCACCGGGCGGGTCCTCCCCCAGCCAGCCGACGTCGATGACCGAACCCCTCTGCCGATCCGCAAGAATCTGGTCGAGCGTCCGGCCCACCGGACCGCCCGCCAGGATGAAGCGGGGGGCGCACGAGTCGATCATCTTCGCCAGGCGGGGGGCCGGGCTGGACGGATCGAGCGGCACGTAGATGCACGCGGCCCGGTAGATCCCGAGCAGCCCCACGATCGCCTGCAGCGATTTCGGCATCAGCAGGCAGATCCGATCGCCCGGCGTGCAACCCTCCGCCAGGAGCCGGGCGGCCAGGCGCCGCGAGCGGACCTCCAGGTCGGCATAGGTGAGGGCGTGGCCGCAGTCCACGACCGCCACGGCCTCGGGGCGCCGCTCCGCCTGGCGTGTCACGAGGCGGGCCAGGGTGTCGTTCATTGGTCGAGGGCCCGCTCGAAGGCGGCCTCCGTCTGTTCCAGGTCGTCGGGCTCCCGGGGCACGTCGAGGATGAACGTCCGGCAGCCGGAGGAGAGGTAGCGCGCCAGCTCCGCGCCGACCCGCTCGTGGCTTCCGACGAGGTAGGGGCACATCGTCTTGTAGTTCTGGAACGGGACCATCCAGTAGGGACTGCCGTCGGCGGTCTGCTCCATTCCGGACAGCTGCCCGTGCCAGACGGAGTCCGACACCTTCATCGCGAGCTGGTGGGCCAGCTGGCCCTTGCGGTCCTCGGGAAAACGGTCCCGCGCCAGCTTCCAGGCCTCGTCCTCGCTCCGCTGGGTGATCAGGCCGACACGAATCCCGCGCGCCCCTCCGGCGCCGTTCGAGGGCTCCGTGGCGTCCTGCGCCGGCTTCGGGTACTCGATGGCGACGGCTTCGAGGCTCCGGGCCGCGGCCCTCCCCGCCTCCGAGGAGCCGGAGACGAAGAGGCCCGGGAACAGGTCCGGGGGGATCGGCGGCGAGAGCCTGAGCTTGTCGACCTGGTGGTACTCGCCGGCGAGCGTCACCGGCTTCTGCCCGGACAGGAGCTGCCGGATGATCGAGGTGTACTCCACCAGCCGCTCATAGCGTCGATCGTGCGGCGTCCGGTCGCCGAGCGCCTCCAGGTCGTTCTTGAACCCGCCGGCCACCATGTTCAGGTAGATCCTCCGCCCGTAGAGGGAGGCGTACGTGGTCACCATCTTCGCCACGGTGTACGGATGCATGTAGACCGGCTGGACCGCCACCAGGGGACAGAGGGTCCGGGTCCCCTCGACGATCAGCTGCGAGACCAGCCAGGCATCCAGAAGGGAGTTGTCCGAGTAGACCAGGATCCCCTTGCAGCCGGCGCGCTCGCTCCAGCGCGCCACCTGGACGACGTGCTCGGCGTAGGCGCGCGGATCGTCGCCGGAGGAGGGCGGGCAGGTGGAGAAGACTTCGATGCGCGGATCGAACATGGCTCCTAGTGCTCCTCGCGGAGCAGCCTCCGGTACAGCCGCTCGAGCTCCCGGGTCATGGCCTCGAGCGAGAAGTGGTCCGCGATCCGCCGGCCGGCCGCGGCCCCCATGGCGCGCGCCCGGGCTTCATCCCCCAGGAGCGCGTCCATCCCCCGCGCCAGCGCGGAGGCGTCGCGCGGCGGGACCAGGATCCCGGACACCCCGTCCTCGACCGCCTCGGGACTGCCGCCGACGCGTGTGGCGACGACCGGAACTCCCGCGGCCATCGACTCGAGCAGGGAGTTGGACAGCCCCTCGCTCAGGGACGGCAGCACCGACACGGCCACCTCGGCCAGGAGCTCCGGGATGTCCATCCGGAAGCCGGTGAACACCACGCGGTGCGCGATCCCGAGATGCGTCGCCAGGCGCTCCAGCTCCGACTGATAGGCGTCCTCCCGCACCACCGCCCGGTCCTTCAGCCCGTACCGGTCCCCGACGATCAGGAACCGGACGTCGGGGTAGCGATTCGCCACGGCGGCGGCGGCCTGCAGGAAGTAGTCCAGTCCCTTCATCTCGTGGAGCCGCGACACCACCGCGACGAGCGGGACCCCCTGCGGAAGCCCCAGCTCGCGGCGCAGGCGGGGACCATCCCCGCGGGTCGCGAACCTCGACAGGTCGACGCCGTTCCGGATGACGACGATCTTGTCCCTCTGGAACCCTTCCTCCACCAGCCACTGCCTCACCGCCTCGGCGTTCACCACGATGCAGTGGGCCAGGCGGCACATGAGCCTCTGGGCGCGCTTCTGGTTCGGCGTCTGGTAGACCCCGGTGTCCCGGATGGAGGCGAGGACGAGCGGGACCCTCGCCATCCGCGCCGCCGGCAGGGCGAAGACGTTGGGATAGAAGTTGTAGGCGTGGACGATCCGGATGCGCAGGCGGCGCAGGTCCCGGGCGAAGCGCCATTGTGCCCGGAGCGTGCCGGTGTTGTGCAGGCTGTCGATCGGATACTCCCAGATCGGCACGTGCCGGCTCTCGATCTCCCCGAGAAAATGCCCCCATCGCCTGAAGCAGCCCAGGTGGAGGTCGAAGCGGCTCCGGTCGATCTCCCGCCCCACGTTCACCACGTGCCTCTCGGTCCCCCCCATGCCGAACCCGTTCACGAACATCAGGAGCCCGGTCCTGGCATCCGTGTCCACCGGAGCTGCCGCGGACTTGTCCCGATGGACGGTCACGCCGCACCCTGCGCCACGAGCCCCGGAGCGGCGGCGCGCCGACCCGCATAGAAGACGTGCGGGGAGACGTAGCGCAGCTCGGGGGTCGGGCCCTCGCCGCAGAGCCGCAGCCACGCCTCGGCCCCCAGGCCGAGGACGCGGCAGGTGCGCCTCAGCATCGACCGCCTCAACCGGCTCGTCGCGCCGGCGGCCGACGCCAGGTGCGCGTCGAAGAACCCCGCGTAGCCGGACGCGAGGGTGCTGAACCCCGCCGCCTCGTGGACCCGGGCCAGAAGCCTCCGGTCGTACACCACGTGAGACTGGAGGGTGCGGCGATCGGCCAGGCGCTGCAGGAGCCAGTTCACCCCCTGCAGGTTCGGCACGGTCGTCAGGATGCGGCCCCCGGGCCTGAGGTAATCGGCCAGGACGGCGATCCGCGCGGCCGCGTCGTCGAAGTGCTCCAGCACGCCCATCGAGTAGACGAGGTCGAACGTGTGACGCAGATGCGGATGCGCGGTCAGCGCGAATGCGTCGCCGCAGTGAATCTCGCCGTCGGCATCCGCTCCCGCGAGGTTGGCCCGCGCCAGGTCCGCGGCGTGCGGCTCGATGTCGATCCCCGCGACGCGGCAGCCGAGCCGCAGGGCGAGGAACGGCAGCCAGGGGGAGCGCCCGCAGCCGATCTCCAGGATCCGCGAGCCCCTCGACAGGCCGCCGTGATACAGGAAGAGCTCGAAGATGCGCCGATCGCGCAGGCGGCCGACGTCCGGCAGGACCGGCCGCAGAATGAGCTCCCCGGCGGTCCCGGTGTAGTAGCCGGTCTCCTGCTTCCAGAGCCAGTCGGTGCGACCGACGCCCGTGGTCTTCATCGTCTCAGGCGGACGCCCCGGCCTCGCACGCGGCCCGCGCGGCCAGGGCGAGCCCGGCCATGTAATAGAAATAGAAGTGATAGGCGACCGGGTGGAACAGGGCGGCGACCGCGAAGGCGGCCAGCCCGGTCTGGATCCCCTCCGCGAGCAGGAACAGATCGCCCCCTTCGGGACGGGCCGCGGTGCGCCGCATGACGAGGGACGTGGCCCGGATGCAGCCCACGAGGATGAACAGGAAGAGCGCCAGCCCCGGCAGGCCGAGGTCGACGGCGTACTCGAGATAGACGTTGTGGACCTTCTTCCAGAGGGCCCCCCGGGCCTCGTTCAAGGCGAGGACGTTCATCCCGATCCCGGCCCCGACCACGGGATGCCCGGAGATGAACCGCACGGCCGCCTGCGTGTCCCCCCAGCGCTCCTGCGCCGAACCGGTCGGGTCGGAGCGGATGTTCGTGATGGTGCCCAGCCGATCGAGGTAGCCCTGGGGCAGGAACGGCGTCCCCAGGAGGGCCAGCAGGAGCACCGCGAGCGCCCACCCCCGCCCGGGCCGTCGCAGGGACCTGGCGAGATACAGGGCGCCGGTGACCGCCAGGGTGATGAAGCCGGCGCGCGAGAAGGTCAGGATGATCGCCACGACGCTGAGGAGCGCCCCCGCGACGAGGACCAGGCGCGGTCCCGGGCCGCGATGGATCAGGATCAGCGCCAGCGTGAGGGGCAGGATCAGGTTGAGCATCAACGCCAGGTCGTTCGGGTTCTGGGTCAGAGGGGCCTCGTAGCTCTGGATGCGCCGGACCGCCCCGGATCCGATGAAGCGCCCGGCGAGGTATTCGCGGATGCCGAACGACGCCAGCGGGATCGCCATGAGCGCCAGTCCCCAGGCCACCGCGCGCAGCCGGCGCGGGGTCACCACCACCTGGACGAGCAGGCAGAAGATCGCCAGCGTCTTGGAATAGACCTCGAGGATGAACGCCAGGCTCCCTCCGGGCCAGAGGGACAGCGGGACCGTCACGACCGCCCAGGCGAGAAGGGCGGCGGACGCGGCGATCTCGGAGGAGACTCTCAGGATGGGCCGGCCGTTCGCCAGACGATCCAGCAGGTAGGTCGTGATGGCGATGGCCGCCATCAGGAGCCCCGGACGCAGCGGCGCGAGGGCCGGGACGAAGGCCTGGGGGGCGAGAATCAGGACCAGGGTGAACGCCATGAGGGCGCGGAACGGGGTCTCGCTCCCCGCCTGCGCCGCTTCTCCAGCACCCGTCGCGGTCGGTCGATCGGCCGTGGCCGGCGCGAGCTCCGGCCTCCACCAGTCGGCGCGCTGGCCGGCGCTCATGTCCGCGCCCCGGAGGGGGGCCCCAGGATGGCGCGGGCCAGCTTGACGGCATCGTGCCGGATCTTGACCCCCCGTCGCAGAAGGTCCCGGCCGATCGGCCGGCACCCGAGAGACCGGATGAGGCGCGGATCGGCCTTGATCGGGACCGCGCCGCTTGCGGCGTAGCGCGCCGCCAGGTGGCCGGGGATCGGCGCGTCGTGGATCAGGACGTCGTGAATCGGCAGCCCGGGCGCATGCCGCCGCACCGCGAGCACCACATCGGACGCGCTGTAGCCGTCGGTCTCCCCCGGCTCGGTCATCAGGTTCATGACGAGCATGACGCGGGCCCGCGATCGCGCCACGGCCTCCGCGAGATCCTCGACCAGCAGGATCGGGATCAGGCTCGTGTAGAGGCTCCCCGGACCGATGACGATCCGATCCGCGCGCTCGACCGCCGCGAGCGCCTGCGGCAGCGCCCGCACCTTCGCGGGAACCAGGCTGAGCCGGCGGACCTCGCGGCGGACCGTCGGGATGCGCGATTCCCCGGAGACCCGGCTGCCGTCCGCGAACCGGGCGAGGAGGGAGACCTCCTGCAGGGTCGCGGGGAAGACCCGGCCGCGCGCGGCGAGCAGTCTCGCGGCGCGCTCCACCGCCATGGAGAAATCCTCCTCCATCCGGCTCAGGGCGGTCAGGATGAGGTTTCCGAGGCTGTGCCCCCCGAGGCCTCCGTTCCCGCCGAAGCGGAAATCGAAGACGGGGGACAGGGCCGATCTCTCGTCGGCCAGCGCCACCAGGCAGTTGCGGATGTCGCCGGGCGGAAGGACGCCGTACGCCCGGCGCAGCCTGCCCGAGCTGCCGCCGTCGTCGGCGACGTTGACGATGGCGGTGAGACGCCGGCGGTCCAGCGAGACGGCGCGCCCCGGCCGGGCCGGGAAGAGCGTCTTCTTCAGGCCACGCAGCACGACCGGGAGCCCGGTTCCGCCGCCCAGGGCGACCAGGCGCCGGGCGGGGACGCGGTCCTGCCGGGATCGTCCGGGGGAGACCGACGCAATGCTCCGTTCGACTTCCGCTCTCAGCATGGGAAACATTTCGGGCGGGCTTCGCCCCCTTCGGTTCCGGGGACGAGCGATGAGCCACACAGCAGAGACATGGTGCGCATCATTAGTACAACGGAGATTGCCCCCCATCAATCGGTGGATCCCTCAAAGCTCCTCAGGGAATTCCTTGAGCGGATCAGCCCGACGTGGGACGGGGGGCGGGCCGGGAAGGGGGGCGCGGGCCCGGGGCGGACTGGCGCGACGGGTGGCCGTACGAGTGGTACCGGCCGTAGTAGCGGGAATGCGGGCGGTTGGCGCCGTTGAAGACGAGACCGATGACCCGGGCCGGATCGAGGAGGCTCATCCCCTCCTCGAACATCTTTCTGGGGGTCCGGTGCGCCGCGACCACCATGAGAAAGCCGTCCACCCAGCGCGCGATCAACCGGCAATCCGGGACCGGAAGCAGCGGCGGCGTATCGACGACGATGTAGTCGTAGTGCCGGCGCATCTCGTCGAACAGCGTGCCGAGCCGCGCCGACTTCAGCGCCTCGTACGGCGCCTCGGGTCTCCGGCCCGCGGTGAGGACCGACAGGTTCAGCGCCGGATCGTGGCGGACGGTGGACATCAGGGTACGGTCCGCGTCGAGGATGGCGTCGGCCAGCCCGGGCCCGCCCCAGCCGAGCTGCGACTCCACGGAGGGGCGGCGGAGGTCGGCGTCCAGCAGGAGGACGCGGGTCTCCGAGGACTGCGCCAGGGCGCCGGCCAGGTTGATGGCCGTCGTGGTCTTGCCGTCCCCGACCGTGGCGCTGGTGACCGCCACGACCTGGATCGCCCTCCCTTCCTGGCGCGACTCGAGGCGGGCGCGCAGCGCCCGGTACTGCTCCGCCTCGAACGACGCGGGGGCGGACAGGCTCACCAGGCGGGGAGCGAGATGCTTCGCCCCGCCCGCGGAGCCGTTCTCCGGCGCCGACGGGGCCAGGCCGAACCGTGACGGCCTCTCTGCGCTGATCGACTCGGCCATGCACCCTCCTTGGGACTCCGGCTCCTACAGGCGGCCGCCGCTCACGATGAACACCAGGGGCTCGTACTCCCGCGCCAGGTAGCGGGAGGCGCCCGCGGCCGCCGCCAGCACCACCGCCAGCCCCGCCGCCGCGACTCCGATCCGGAGGCCCCGCTTGAGCGCGTCCGCCCGCGTGACGATGCGCGGAATGCTGGCCAGCACCGGCACCCTGGTGGAGGCCCGCAGGCTTTCGACGCTGTGAAACGAGGTGTCGAGCTGCTCCGCCAGGGCCATCGCCCCCACCGCCAGTCCGACCGAAACGATGAGCCCCATGAGCGCCAGCCAGAGCCGATTGGGGGCCGCCGGCTCGCGCGGCGGGACGGCGGGGTCGAGGACGCGGAACTGCTCCGTCGCCCGGCCGTGCTCCATGCTCTCGGCCAGCAGCGACTCCTCGTGCTTCTTCAGGAGCGAATCGTAGAGCTCGCGGGTGGTCTCGTAATCGCGCGACAGCGCCTGGAACTCCTGCTGCCGCTGGGGGGCGTTGTCGACCCGCTGCTCGTAGGCTGCGATGGTCTGCCGCAGGCGATCCTCCTCGCGCTTCAGGGCCTGGATCTCCGCATCCGGGTCGCGCCGGCCCCCGCTCGTGAGAGGCGGCTCGGCTCCGGGCGGGACGGCCCCCCTCGCGGGGGCGGGCTCGGGGGCCCGCGCGGCGATCCGTTCCTCGAGCGTCGCGATCTCCTGCTCGACACGCACGACGTCCGGGTACTTGTCGCTGTACTGCCGGCGCAGCGCCGCGAGCTCCTGCCTCAGCCGGCCGAGGCGCCCCTCGTCGTCCTGGGGATCCAGGCCCGGCGCCGCGTCTGCGGGCTGCCCGGCCAGCCGGTCACGGCGCTCCATGGCCCGGATCTGCTTCTCGTTGTTGAGCTGCAGCTGCGCGTTCAGCCGCTCGAGGCCGGCGATGTTCGCCTCCACCTGCTGCGGCAGCTCGCCCGCGTGGCGCTTCTTGTACTCCCCGATCAGGGTCTCCTGGTCGGCCAGCTTCCGCTTCATCTCCGCAAGCTGCGACTTGAGGAACTCGGAGGTCTGCGCCGCCTGGCGCTCGCGGACCTTCGTGTTCTCCTCCACGTAGAGCGACGCGAGGGTATTCACGACCTGCGCGACCTTCCGGGGATCCCGTCCCCTGTACCCGAGGACGAAGGCGACCGTCGCCCCGCGGCTCCAGCCGCTCTCGACCCCCTTGAGGTCCAGGTCGATGTCGCGCCGCAGCTTCATGATGGCGTCCTCGAGAGAAGCCTTCTGCCTCAGGATGGGATAGAGATCGAAACGGGTCAGGAGCTCCGCCAGGTTCGCCCGGCTGAGAATCTCCTCGCTGAGTGAGTGAATCCGGGTCTCCAGCTCTTCGGTCACCGCCGGCCGCACGAACGTCTCCGAAACCTGCGGCCTCTCCACCAGGACCGTCGTGGTCGCCCGGTACATGTCCGGCAGGAACGCCACGAAGCTGAGCCCGGGGACGAGCACACCGAGGAAGACCACCGCTCCCAGCCACCACCGCCTGCCCCATACCTCGAGGACCCGGTGGATCCCCTCGCTCTGTTCCGACCGACCGCCCATGGCTCCTGCCTCGCTGCGACGCCGAAAGGCCCGCGCCTGCCTGTCACCTTACGCCGCCTGAAGGGCGCGGCCTATCAGGGAAAGTACCGAACCGGAACCGGGAAGATCCCGCAGGCGCCCTGCATCAGTCGGCTGCCCCCGGAACGTGCAGCGTGGAGGATTCCGGAGGCAGCCGCCGATACGAGCCGGCCGCTACGCCCGGCTCGAGAACGTTGACCGGCTGACCGATCGGATCAGACCGGACAGTAGGAGCCGGTCGCGGGGGGCGTGTTGGAGGCGTTCCCCTTGTGGAGCTGGATGTTCCCCCCACCGGGGTCCGATCCACCCAGGTCGCCGATGGCGAGGTAGCCGCTCTGCAGCCTGATCCCGAAGAAATCATCCCGGCCGGGTTCGCCGTTGTCGGTCACGCGGACCCGGAAGTAGCCGGAGTCCCCGGTGTCGGTCTGGTAGGTCCCGCAGATGTCGCGGGTGCGGTCGTCCACGAAGACGTACCCCGTGATGCTGGTCGCCTGCACGTGCAGGCCGCTGCCGTGATCGATGTAGTTGAGGTGTCCCCAGAAGGCGCCGTTCTTCACGCCCCCCCCGACGCCGAAGTTTCCCTTGGCGCCGGAAGGGGTGCCGACGATCCATCCGCCGCCGGTGACGAAATCGGACGGGGGCAGGTTGTCGGTCGGCCAGGCGAAGATCCGCCCGCCGCCGGTCAGGATCAGGCTTGACACCGCGAAAGCCAGGACTGCGTTGCGTACCATCGTTTTTTTGAGAGTCATCGATTCAGTCTCCTCAGGTTAGAACCGCGGCAGGGGGGGAAGGATCGGCGGAGGCACGGACGAGCCGCCGGAGCCGATACCCGCCTTGGCGGACGCGATCGCCAGGTCGGCGATGCCGTCCACGACAAGGTGCAGGGCGTTGACCGTCGTCCCCGTCGGAGACGTCGTCTGCTCGTTGAGGACCAGCCGCCCTCCGAAGAGCGGCACCACCTGGTTCGGAGCGCCGCTCACGTAGACCGCCATGCCGTTGACCGACAGGGCGTCGATCTCCGACCTGCCGAGAGGCGTCCCGCCGTCGGTGGCGATCGCCCGGGCCATGACGAAGGCGGCCGACACCCAGTTGCCCGCGACCGACAGGTCCAGGTCGGCGAGGGACGCCTCGGACGACACGGAGGCCTGCGGTGCGTCGGTCGAGCTCCCCGTGGCGGCGTGCAGGACGTCCGCGCCGCCGAACGACAGGACGGAGGCCGAGAGCTCCGACGCCTCCCGAAGGTCCTGGGCGTCGGCCAGCGGTCCCGTGTCGGCGAGCGCCATGCCCATCCCCAGGACGCTCCCCCGGATCGCGGTCGCGGCGCCGTCGACGGTCTGGGCCATCGTGACGGCGGGCCATGCGGCCAGAAGCGCCGCCGTCATGGCGAGCGCCGCCAGCCTGGCAAGTCCGTACGTTCCGTGATTCATGCTGACCTCCCTTGAAAGAACTGCGTTCAGGAACCGAACCAGCGTTCACGTGCGAGAGTACGACCCCGCGAGAGCTCCGGCTATCTGGTCGATCCCGCAAGCCGGCGAGGGGAAATCATCGGGAAGGGGCGAGGGTGTTTTCGGGAACGCGCTGCTGGACGCGGGCCGCGGCCCCGGGGAGGGCGAGGGGAACATCCCCGGGGCCGGGTCCGCGGCACTGCCGATCAGCGCATGAAGGGTCGGTGGCGCGTGGCGCTCACGGGAATCCCGGGCCGGGGCGACGGTGCGGAACCTCCCCCATGCCGAGCGGGGCCCCGCGCAAGCGCGGCCGATGGCTCCGCCCCGCGCCGTGCCGCGGCTGAACGCGCGGCAGGAACGCCATGCTTCCCACGCGGACCGCGAGGGACGCCGCCCGCTCGCGCCCGTCGGCGCCGCCGCCCGCGAGGACGGCCCGGACGGTGTCGAGCAGGATCCGCACGTCCAGCCAGACGGACCGATGCTTGATGTAGTACAGGTCGTACCGCATCTTCTCGGTCTCCTCCTCGAGGTCGTTCGCATACCCGTAACGGACCTGGGCCCAGCCGGTCACGCCGGGACGGATGGAGGAGCGCAGCCGGTAGTACGGCACCGTGCGGGCGAAGAGCTCGCAGTTCGGCAGCGGCTGGGGGCGCGGACCGATGAGATTCATGTCTCCCCGCAGGACATTGACGAACTGCGGCAGCTCGTCGAGACGGAAGCGGCGCAGCCAGCGGCCGATCCGGGTGATCCGATCGCCGTTGTCCCGCGCCCACAGCGTGGTCGGCCCATCCGGGGCATGCATGGTCCGGAACTTCAGGAGACGGAACGCCCTGCCGCGCAGACCTTCCCGCTCCTGGACGAACAGGACCGGGCCGGGAGAGCCCAGCCGGATGGCGATGGCGATCAGCGCCAGGAGGGGCGCCATGAGGACGAGCCCCGCGCCCGCCGCCACGACGCCGAGCGCGCGCGCCATCGCGTCGTGCAGGCGCGAGCCGTGGAACTCGCTCGAGAAGGCGAGAGACCCGGGGGAGACCGCCTCGATGGCGATCTTCCCGGTGAGCCGCTCCAGGACATCGGTCGCCTCCTCCACCTCGACCCCGCGCACCCGGGCGTCGAGCAGGCTGTCGACGGGAAGCCGCCCGCGCCGATCGCGCAGCGCGACGATCACGCGCCCCGGCGCGGCCCGGCGCAGCACCTCGTCGAGATCGCCGAGCCCCCCGAGCACGACGGAGCCGAACGCCCGGGGCGCGCCCCCTGGGGTCTCGGCGACGATCCCCGCCACGGCGTCGCGGCATCCGCGGCGGGCGGCGATCTCGCGCGCCACCGTGCGGGCCATGGGACCGGTCCCGAGAATCACCGTGCGCCGGGCCAGCGGCCGGACCGAAGCCACCGCCTCGATCAGCGCGTCGAGCATCGATTCCCTCTTCAGCCCGTTCATCGTCCGGTCATCCCTGGTCCTGGAAGCGTCGGCGGATCGTTCCGCAACGACGTGGACAGTTGTACCCGCGAAGGAACGCCCGCACAATCGGTGGAATCCTCAATCACACCGTGGAGAACGCCCGACGGTTTCCTCGGGGAAGACCCTAAGGGGAGTGGCGGGGGGAGACGGGGGTCCGCTCCCAGGTGACGCGCTGGCGCCCGGTCAGGGCGCGCAGAAACGCCACGGCGGTGGCCCAGTTCAGGAGGCAGACCGTGTACGGCGCGGCCAGGAGGCGGCCGCGGCGCCCCGCGCCCGCGAGCGCGCCGCCCAGGGCCGCGGCATAGAACGCGCCCTGCGCCAGCAGCGCGCCGGCGTACAGCGGGCGATCCGCGAGCCGCAGGCTGGACCCCAGGATGGTCGCCAGGAGCACGGGCCCCAGCAGTCGGAGCCCCTTGTGCGACACGGTCTGCAGCCAGAGACGGTTACGGCGCGGGTCGAGGAGCCAGGGCTCGCGGGCGAACAGCTGGAAGTTTCCGGCGATGGTGCGGACCTTGCGGACGAATTCCTGGCCCGGGATCTCCGCCGGGCGGTCGCAGGCCCGGGCCCCGGACTCGAAAACCACCCGGTAGCCGCGGCGCGCGATGCGCATCGGGATGAGGACGTCGTCCAGGATCGTGTCCACGGGGATCGGCTCGAACAACGCTCGCCTGATGGCGTAGATCGCTCCCGACGCCCCGATGGTCGAGTCGACGCGGCTCTCGCTCGCCCGGATCGCCGTCTCGCAGCGCCAGTACAGGCCCATGCCCCGGCCCACGGTCGTCGCGGCCGGCGGATCGGTCAGGATCAGCGCGCCGCCGACCGCGCCGACGGCGGGATCGCCGAAGGGGCGGACGAGCGCCTCGAGCGCCGTCGCCTCGAAGCGCTGCCGCGCATCCGCCAGGACCACGATCTCTCCCCGGCAGAGGGGGAGCAGGTCGTCGAGCGCGGCCGCCTTGCCGCGGCGCTGCTGGAATTCGACCACCCGCACCCCGTCCGCGGTGAAGGCCCGGGCGCGCGCCGCCGTGTCGTCGGTCGATCCGTCCGATCCGACGACGATCTCGACCCGGTCCATCGGATAGCGGGAGGCCAGGAGGTTTTCGATCCGCGCCGCGATGCGCGCCCCCTCGTCGTGCGCCACGATGACGACCGAGACCGACGGGAGGTCGCCCCCTGCGGCCGGTCGCCGCGGGCGCAGCGCGGCCCACGCGAGAATCAGCAGCGGGTAGCCGACGTAGGCGTAGCCGATCAGGAGGACCGAGATCCAGAACAGCGCGGGCGCGGCCATGAAAGGGTGTCCGCCGCCCCTCAGGCCACCCGTAGAGCGGGGGGGCTTTGGGGTGGCTGCCGGACGGAGGCAATCATTCCGGCCGGGACGGCGGACACATGGGATCGCGGCGAGGCCATCACAGCACCAGCACGATGTCGCCGGGACGCAGCTCGATGTTCTCCCTGGCTCCGTCCTGCGTCGCCTTCCCGTAGTCGAACCGGATGCGGGAGGGCTTGGGGCCGTCGCCGCGCAGGATGACGATGCGCGATCGCGACGCGAACTCGGTCAGGCCCCCCGCAAGGGCGAGCAGGTCCAGCACCGTCGTCCGTCCCCTGAGGTCGTAGCGTCCGGGATGCGCCACCTCGCCGAGGACCGAGACCTTGGGGCTCCGGACCTCCTTGACGATCACCGAGACCTCGGGCGCCGGCATGTACTCGGAGAGCCGCTTCACGAGGACGTCCCTGAGCTCCATCGGGGTGCGGCCGGCGGCCTGCACGTCGTTGAGGAGCGGCAGCGAGATCATCCCGTCGGGCCGCACCGGCATCTCGCCGCCCAGGGTGTCGTTCTTCCAGACCGCGATGGACAGGACGTCCTCGGGCCCGATCCGGTAGTCACCGGACGAAGCGCCCGGGGGGGCGTCCCCGCCGGTGCCCCGCTCCTCCGCCGCGGGCGCCGGAACCGGCAGGATCAGGAGGGCCAGGCACAACGCGACGGATCGAGTCTCTCTCATCGTGTCACTCCACAGGCGGCGCGCCGCCGGACCTCGTCCATCCCCCGCCCTGCCGGGCGACGAGGCTCAGGAGAAAGGTGTCGTGGGCGAACGGGGTCACCGTGGCTCCCATCATCGGCGCGGGAGCATCGAGGCTGCCGCGCTGGCGGCTCCTGCGATAGCCGCCGACCAGCGACAGCCGGTCTCCGAGGTGCCACGTCGCCTGGAGGTCCGCCAGGTACACCGTAGCCGCCGGACCGTTCCCCCGGGCGTCCCGGATCCGGAAGTATCCGGGGGAGGCGCTCAACTGGAACGACGGGCGCGGGGAAAAAGCCACGGACGGCTGGAGGCTGTCGGTCACCACGGCGCCGGCGCGTCCGATGACGGTGGCCAGGCTGCGGCCGCCCGCGAGCGCGACATGCGTCTTCTTGAAATCGCCACGCACCGAGGCCGAGAGCTCCGGATCGGTCCGCCCCTCGGAGAACCGCGGGCCGCCGCGCAGCTCGAGCGCGGCACCCCGCCCGAGATCCCGCTCCCAGCCGACGATCAGGACGCGCGCCGTGGTGTCCCCCGGCGCGTCGAAGTCGTAACGGGTCGCCCCGAGCCTCAGGCTGGCGGTGTTCCGCGGCGAGGTCCGCCGCTCGAGCTCCAGGGCCGCCGTCCGGGTCCCGGTGACCGCCCCGCCGGCCAGGTCGTCCATGGTCTGCGTGAAGGTCACGCTGCCGCCGGCAGACGGGCTGGAGCGCCAGTCGATGGACGGCCTCACCTCGAGGCGGCGGGCGCGCATGCGGCCGGCCGCCAGCCCGGTCGCCAGATTGAAGTCCCCTCCCGGCGTGAGGGTCGTCTGGTAGTCGCCGTGCAGCGCCAGGCCGACCCGGCGCGACAGCCGGGCCGACAGGTCGATGGCACCATGCTGGCGCGCCCGCGAGGTGTCCAGCTCCGGGTGCTCCGCGTAGCGCTCCGCGTCGAGGGAGTAGCGCCCGGCGAGCGACAGGCGCGCCGAGCGATAGTCCGCCCCGAACCGGGGCGTGAGGCGGGAGATGCGATCTCTCGTCCCCGTCCCGGGAGTCGAGAACAGGTTGTCGTCCTCCACGCCGGTCAGGGACAGCGCGCCGTTCACGGAAAAGTCCGACCGCGCGCTCGCCGCCCCGTGGAACAGCAGGCCGCCGCAGATCAGCATCCCCGGTACGAGCGGGGGCCGGCGCGCGGGGCTCACGCGCGATCCACCGCCGTGCAGTCGACCTGCACGGCCACGCTGCTCGACAGGAGATCGACCGAGAGGACCAGCAGCCCCTTCTGATCGCTCTTCTTCTGAAGAATCCCTTCGACCCCGGCGAGCGGGCCGCGGAGGACGCGTACCCGCATCCCCTCCTTCAGGTACGGGTGGGGCATGCACGGGAGATCCGACTGCGCCAGCGCCCGCACCGAGTCGACCTCGGCGTCGGGGACGACGGCCAGCTTCTCCCAGGTCTCCCCCAGCACGGCGACCAGCCCGCGCGCCTGGCGCACCTCGATGTAGGATTTCTTGTCCATCGCGTGGCGCAGGAACAGGTATCCCGGGAACATCGGGCGGCGCACCAGGTGCCGCTGCCCTGCCCGGCTCGACCAGACATTGACCTTCGGCAGGAACGGGTCGAACCCCCGGGAGGCGAGCTGATCGTGCACCAGCTGCTCGCAGTGGCTCTGCGTCCAGATCACGTGCCATCCCGGCGGCGGCGTCGTCATGGCTGGATCAGTCCCCGCTTGATCGCATAGCGGACGAGCCCCGCCTTCTCGTGGATCTCCAGCTTGGACATGATGCGGCTGCGATGGGACTCGGCGGTCTTGACCGTGATCCCCAGGACCTCCGCCACCTGCTTGGTCGATTTCCCCTCGGCGATCAGCTGCAGCACCTCGCGCTCCCGCGGCGTGAGCGGGTCGCGCGGCAGCTCGCCGCGCTCGCGGTAG
>Ga0070704_100000836_pt1 | contig 15286 bp, 12 predicted proteins | sample KBSK5252metaG_FD_65467 | JGI IMG/M metagenome (GOLD analysis project Ga0070704, IMG submission 65467) | Corn, switchgrass and miscanthus rhizosphere microbial communities from Kellogg Biological Station, Michigan, USA - KBS K5-25-2 metaG | ecosystem: Host-associated > Plants > Roots >...
CGGGAGATGAGGGTTGCCGGGATGCGCTTCAACGCCATCGCGACGACGATGAACAGCACCGTCTCGAAATACGCCGTCGAATCGAGTCCCGTCGCGCCCGTGTAGAGCTGCCCGTGTAGCCACGAGGCTCCCAGATAGGCGACCGACGTCACCAGCACGAGGAAGTCGCCGACCGCCTGGCCCTGGTCGAAGGCGTACGGCAACACGGCAATGAACAGCGCGGCCACCACGCCACCGTGCCCGAACCACACGACCAACAGGGTGACCAGGGCGACGTCCAGTACCGCCAGCATATAGATGAACCACCAGCGATACCAACCCCGCTCGTTGATCATGCCGACGAGGGCGTTCACGACCGCACCCGCTCCAGCCGCCAGGACGATCGTGCCGAGCGGCGTCTCGACCGCGCCAGCGAGCCGGCCGACGACGCCGACCGCGAGCAGCGCCGCCGTGATCGCCCAGCGGCGCCGGTGACTGCGGTCGAACGTGTCCAGGTCCTTGAGGCGCTGCTCGAGCCCGCTGGCATCGTCGTGCCAGCCGCGCATCCGCGCGGCGAAGGAACGCCGGCCGGCCGAGGGGCGGGGCAGGGGAGGGCTCACGGTTGCATCTTACCCAGGAGCTCAGACGCCGTCACGAGAGCCTCGACTGCGTAGCCCGCCCGCTCCAGCAGGTCTCGGCCCCCCTCTTCGCGGTCCACGACCGCCAGCACGCCCAGGACCTTCCCTCCTTCGGTCTCGACGGCCACGATCGCCTCCTGGGCGGAGCCCCCGGTCGTGATGACGTCTTCGACCACCACGACCGGCGCGCCGGCGGCGAAACACCCCTCGATGCGTTTCCCGGTGCCGTGCGTCTTGGCTTGCTTGCGGACCGTGAAGGCGTCGAGTGGAACGCCACGGCTGCGGGCAGCGGCGGCGACGGCATAAGCCACGGGGTCCGCGCCCAGGGTGAGGCCGCCGACGGCCCGCGGGGACCAACCCCGAGCGGCCAGGCGATCCAGGCCGAGCGCGCCGATGACGGCGAGGCCCTCTCCCGACATCGTCGTGAGCCGCGCGTCGATGTAGAAGGAGGAGCGTTTACCCGAGGAGAGGACGAAATCACCGCGCTGCACCGACCGCGCGAGGAGCAGATCCTTGAGATTCTGCTTGAGGTAGTAGTAATCGCTACTACTATTCACTTTCGTTTGCCCACGAACTTCTTGATCGCGGCAAAGACGCCACTCCGTGGCACTGTCCCGCCTCCCCCCGGACCGCCGCCGGCGACCCCCGTGTCGAGGTCCGCCGCAAACTGCGTGACCGTCGGCTGCCGGTCCGCAGGCTGGCGGGCGAGACCCTTCATCACGGCGGCTTCGACGCCGGGCGGGACCGTGATCCCTTTCACCGCCTGCGACAGGGGGAGGGGTGGCTGGCTGAGCAGCTGTTGGAACAGCTCGCGGGGACTTCGCCCCACGTAGGGGTGGCGCCCCGTCAGCAGGTAGTACGTGATCGTCGCCAGGCTGTAGATGTCAGCCCGCCCGTCCACCAGCTCGCCCGACAGCGCTTCCGGCGCGACGTACTGCAATGTCCCCACGAAAAACCCCGTGCGTGTGAGACGCTCCTCGGGCGGCAGCTCGGCGTCGCGCGCGATCCCGAAGTCGAGCAGCCGTGCCGTTCCGGTCTTCGGATCGTACATGATGTTTTCGGGCTTCAGGTCGCGGTGGACGATGCCGGCCTTGTGGGCCGCGGCCAGCGCGTCGGCCAGTTGCCGCACGATCTTGACGGTGTCTGCGGGAGCGAGGGGCCCGTTGCGGTGTAGGAAGCTGGCCAGAGACTCCCCGTCAGCCCACTCGAGGGCGAGGTAATGGAGGCCGTCCGCCTCGCCGAAATCGTAAGTACGCACCACACCGGGATGTACCACGCGGGACCCGTACCCAGCCTCGCGCAGGAAGCGCTTCACCGCCGTGGGGTCGCCCCTGAGCCGCTGGCGCAATACCTTGAACGCACAGGCCCCGCGCTCCGGGTGCTCGGCGCGATAGACCTCGGCCGTGCCGCCCTCGCCCACGCGCTCGAGGAGGCGGTAGCCGGCGATGGACCGGCCGGCAAGGTTCTCGTTGGACATTGGGGTTGGCGCGAAACTAACGTGCGACTTTGAGGCTCGGCAAGTGATACGACGCGCGGCAACGGTGGCGGCGCTGGTGTTCGTAGGGGCCGGATGCGGTGCGTGGCAACGGGTCGGCAGCTCCGACAACCCCGCTCCGGGCACGACGCTGCCGCACCTGTTCGATGCGACCACGATGTATCGCTCGATGGGCTTCCTGGCGACCGGGGGTCCGTTGCCCTTCGTCGCGTCGCTGCGGTACCTCCGCGGTCCGGCGCCCGACTCGACGCTCGCCCTGTTCTCGCTGTCGCTCGCCAACTCGGCGATCACCTTCCAGCGCAGCGGCGCCGAATTCGTGGCCGAGTACCACGTGGAGGCGATCTTCCGCCGCGACAGCGGCCTCGTTCCGCTGCGACAGATCGCGCGCGACGAGCAAGTGCGCGTGCGCTCGTTCCAGGAGACCCTGCGCGGCGACGAGAGCGTCATCTTCCAACAGTTCGTCACGCTGCTGCCAGGTCCTTACACCGTGAGCGTGATGGTGCGCGACCGAAACGGACCCGCATTTGCGCGCACCGAGCGGGTGGATACGGCGCCGAACCTCTGGAGTCGCCCGGGGCTGACGCGGCCGATCCCCGTCTACGAGGGAGTGGGCCGGACGCAGACTGCCATTCTGCCGGTCCTGCTCGCCAATCCGCGCGCCACGCTGCCGTACGGGAGCGACACGCTCCGTTTCTACGTTGAGGCGTACGGGCTCGCGGGGGAGGGGGGAGGGCGCTCGCGTCTCGTCGCGCGGGTGATCGATGGCAGCGACCGCGAGTTGTGGCGCGACACGGTCCCCCTGCGCGGCGATGCGAGTCTCGCGACGGCGGCAATCGCGGTGGCGCCCGACCGGCTCCCCGTCGGCCAAGCGGAGCTCGTAACGACGCCGGCGGGCGGCGGCGATACGACGCGCGCGCGCTTTCTCGTGAGCTTCTCGAACCAATGGGTGATCACGAACTTCGAGGAAATGCTGAGCCTGCTGCGGTACTATGACCGGGGGGAGTGGGTGGACTCGCTGCGCAAGGCGTCGCCCGACCAGCGTCCCACCGTGTGGCGGGCGTTCTGGAAGGCCACCGATCCCGTCCCGATCACGCCCGAGAACGAGGGGCTGGACGACTACTTCCGCCGCGTGCAGCAGGCGAACCAGCGGTTCCCGGACGAGGGCGAGCCTGGGTGGCTCACCGACCGCGGCGAAGTCTTGATCACGCTGGGCGAGCCGGACGAGATCCTCGACATGTCGAGCGGCCTGGACCGCAGCGGCCTGCGCGCCATCCGGTGGACGTACACGAATAACCGCCTGGTGCTGTATTTCCAAGACCAAACCGGGTTCAACCACTTCAAGCTGACGCCGACGTCACGCGCGGAGTACCAGCGCGTGCTGGCGCGGGTGCGGCGCTCGCGGTGAGGCGGGCCGCCGTCCTGTGGTTGGCGGCGCTGATGGCGCCGCCGCTGGCGCGCACGCAGGTCGCGCCCGACCGGACAGCGACGTTCACGGCGGAATCGCTGCGTCTCGCAGGACGGCCCTGGCACGCGGCGGAGACGCTGCTCGCGGCGGCCGCGCGCGACTCCCACCCCAACGCATTCCTCGTGGTCGAAGGCGCGAAGGCGGAGGTTCACGCCCGCCGCTACGACCGCGCCCGCGGGTTGCTCGCGGGTCAGCCCTGGCTCGAAGACTACGCCGAGGGCGAAGCGCTCGCGGTGTTGGGGCAGGCGGAGATCGGATTGGGTCAGTACGGCGCCGCGGCGGCACACTTCGGAGCCGCGCGCGCGCGGGCGTCGGGCCCGCGCGCGGCGCTCCTCGCCGTGCGGGCCGCGCTGGCGCACGAGGCGGCCGGCCAGCCAGACAGCGCGGCGCTGGAGTTCGCGGCAGCACGAGCCGGAGGACTGGAAGGGATCGACGTCTGGCTCCGCGTGCGTCAGGCGCGCGTCACGCGCGATACCGCCGCTGCCTTCCGTCTGCTCGCGGACGTGCCGCCGCCGGCGACGCGCGAGGCGATGCTCGCGCGGGCCCGCGCGCTGCTGCTGGCGGGTGACACCCTACGGGCGGTGGAGGCGTTCGCGCAGGCGGGGAAGGGGCTCGACGTCGCGCGCTTGGCGCTCGCCGCGGGAGACTCGGCGCGGGCCCGGACGGCGCTGTACGACCTCATGGCCCGCGCGCCGCAGAGCGATGATGCGGCCGCCGCTGTGGCCCTCGCGTTTGGCCCACTTCCTCCACGGGCACCCGAGGAGCACGTCGCCTTGGGACGCGCGTTGAACCGGCGGGGTACCGCCGCCGACGCCCGGATCCACGTGGAGCATGCCATCCGTCGCGGCGACTCGAGTGCGGCCACGCTGGTCTTCTACGGCGAGCTGCTCACCGCGACGGGCCGTTACGTCGAGGCCGCCCGGGCATATCGCGCCGCCGCGCGCGATTCCGTGTTGGGTCCCCTCGCCATCTACCGCCGCGCCCGTGTCCTGGTGCGCCTCGCGGACCCGGGAGCGACCACCGCGTTGTCTGGGTTCGCGCAAACGTATCCATCCGATACCGCCGCCCCCACCGCGCTGTACGTGCTCGGTGATGCGCTGTTCGATCGCGGCGACTGGAGCGGCACCGCCCGCTGGTTCGGCGAGTTGATCGCGCGCTATCCATCGGACACCCGCGCGTCGCTTGCACGTTTCCGTCTCGCGGCCCGCGCGTACCGCGACGGGCAGCTCGACAGCGCGGCGGCGCTGTATCAGGGAGAGGTGACGGCCGGGGGCCCGCAACGGACTGGCGCGCGCTTCTGGCTCGGCAAGGTGGCGCTCGCCCGCGGCGATACCTCGGGCGCGCGCACGATTTGGCGGGCGCTGGCACGCGACGACTCCCTCGGATACTACGGCCTGCGCGCGCGCCGCGAGACCGACCTGCCAGCGGTCGCCGTTCGTCTCGCGGTCGCGGCGCCCACGGTCCCGGCCGGCGCCGCAGCGGGTCTGGCGCGGCTCGACACGCTGATGCTTGCCGGGCTCGACAGCGAGGCGCAGGTCGAGGTGCGCGCCGTGCTCGGCCGCCCGCCCCAGGACGTCGAGGGACTGCTCGCGTGGAGCGAGGGATTAGGGCTGCGCGGCTTCGGTTCCGCGGCGGTGCGTCTCGGATGGCAGGCCTTCATCAAGGCGCCCGGCGAGGCCCGTGTGCTGCGCGCCATCTACCCGTGGCCCGCGCGAGGCGCCGTCGAGGCCGAGGCCCAGGAATTCGGCGTCGACCCCCTGCTGCTCGTGGCGATCGTCCGGCAGGAGAGCGTGTTCGACGTCGAAGCGCTCTCGCCGGCCGGGGCGCGCGGCTTGGCGCAGCTCACGCAGGGAACGGCGGCGCTCACAGCCCGGGGCCTCGACGTCACGTTCTACCCTGAGTGGATCACCGTCCCCGACCTAAACCTGCACCTGGGTGCGGCGCATCTGGCCGAGCTGCTGCGACGATTCACGCCCCTCGAGGCAGCGATCGCGGCCTACAACGCCGGGGGCACGCCGGTGCGCCGCTGGCTGGAGCGTGACGGCGCCGAGGATCCCGATCAGTTCATCGAGCTGATTCCCTATCCCGAAACGCGCGGCTACGTGCGCAGCGTGCTCCGCAACCGCGAGCTATATCGTGCTTTGTACGTGGCGCCGTAGCGCTGCTTGACAGCTTTCCCGCCGCCCCTCATTTCTATCGGCGCTTGGGCACGAAGGCTCAACGTTACGGACCTTGCAGGAGGGCGCGGCGCATGATCAAGGGAAAGGTGAAGTGGTTCAATGACGCCAAGGGGTATGGCTTCATTGAGCAGGAGGGTGGCGAGGACGTGTTCGTCCACTTCTCGGCCATCCAGATGGACGGCTTCAAGACGCTCGCCGAAGGCCAAGTCGTGGAGTTCGAAGTGAAGCAGGGAGACAAGGGGCTCCACGCGTCGAACGTCATGCGCGCCTGACGCGCCGCAGCCCGTCTGCCGTTGATCCACCCCGCCCGTGTCGTTCCGGGCGGGGTTATTCTTTCGCCAATGTCTGAGCGGCTCTTCCTCGTCGACGGCTACGCGCTGATCTACCGAGCATTCTTCGCGATGATCGCACGGCCGCTCACGACCCGGCGCGGCGAGAACACGTCCGCGGCGTGGGGTGTCACGAACTTCCTGCTCCGGCTGCGCGCCAAGCATCGGCCTGCGTACCTCGGATGGGTACACGACGTCGGCGAGTCGTTCCGCCACCAGCAGTATCCCGCGTACAAGGCCACGCGCGAAAAACTCGACGAGCAGCTGCAGCAGGATTTCGATCGTTCTGTCGAGCGCATCAAGGAGATTCTCGCGGCGTTCCGGGTCCCCGTGTTGGGCGTCGAGGGGTACGAGGCGGACGACGTGATCGGCACCCTCGCCGAGCGGGCCGCGCAGCGTGACCTCCAGACGGTGATCGTGTCGGGGGACAAGGACTTCTATCAGCTCATCGGCCCGCGCATCGCGCTCCTCAATCCCGGCAGGGGCGGCCCCGCGGCGGTCGAAGAGCAGTGGGTGGACACGAGCAACGCCAGCGAACGGCTCGGGGTACCGCCCGAGCGCGTCGTGGACTACCTCGCACTCGTCGGTGACAGCTCCGACAACATCCCGGGCGTAAAGGGCGTGGGCGAGAAGACCGCGCTGGAGCTGCTCGGGGCGCACGGCGACCTCGATACGATTCTGGCGCGTGCCGCCCAGCTGCCCGGGAAGCGCGCGCGCGAGGCCCTGCTTCAGCACGCCGACCTGGCGCGGCTCTCCCGCGAGCTCGTCACGATCCGGCGCGACGCCCCCGTGGAGCTCGACCTCGAACAGCTCCGAGTGCGGCCGCCCGACGTGGCCCGGCTCACGGAGCTCTTCACCGAGCTCGAGTTCCGCTCGCTCATATCGAAGCTCGACGTATTCGCGGTTGCGGGTGAGGACGCTCCCGCCGTCGCGACGGCCCCTCCCCCGGCGACCGCCGCGGTCTCGGCGCAGGTCCTTGATGACCCGGCACAGTTGGCCGCGGTACTCGCGGAGGTCCGGCGCGCCCGGCTCGTGGCTATCGATACCGAGACGAGCGGCCTCGACCCGATGCGGGCCGAGCTCGTCGGGCTCTCGCTCGCCGTAGCGCCGGGCAGGTCGTGGTACCTGCCGTTCGCGCATGTCCCACCCGACGGGCCCCTCGCGGGCGGGGAAGCCCCGCGCAACCTGCCGCCCCTCGCGAGCGCCGCGCTCGCGCCGCTCCGTGCGTTGCTCGGCGACGAGAGCCTGGCCAAGGCCGGGCACAATGTGAAATTCGACTGGCTGGTCCTGCGTCGCGCCGGGGTCGCGCTCGCAGGCGTGCGCTACGACTCGATGCTCGCGAGCTTCGTCCTCGACCCGGGGCGCCGCTCCCACGCGCTCGACGAGCTGGCGCGCGAGCGGCTCGGCATGGAAATGCAGACGTACGCCGGCGTCGCGGGGAAGGGACGGGGCGAGCGCCCCTTTGCCGAAGTGCCCCTCGCGGACGCCGCGCGCTATTGCTGTGCGGACAGCGAGATGGTGCTGCGACTCGAGGCCGCCTTCCGTGCCGAGCTCGAGGACCACCGTCTGCTGCCGCTGCTCGAGACGATCGAGATGCCCCTCGTGCCGGTGCTCGTGGAGATGGAAGCAACGGGGGTGCTGATCGACCGGGCCCTGCTGGGCGAGATTGGACGCGGCTTTGCTAAGGAGCTGGCGGCTCTCGAGCTGGAGATCTATCGGGCGGCGGGTGGCGACTTCAACATCAATTCCACGCCGCAGCTGCGCACGATTCTATTCGAAAAGCTGCAGCTCCCGGTGCTGAAACGGACCAAGACCGGCGCCTCCACCGACTTCGAGGTGCTCGAGCAGCTCGCCGCGATGGGGCACGAGGTGCCCCGACTCATGATCGAGTACCGCGAGCTGTCGAAGCTCAAGTCCACCTACGTCGACGCGCTGCCGGGGTTCATCCACCCCCAGACGGGCCGGGTCCACACCAGCTACAACCAGACCGGCGCGGCGACGGGACGGCTCTCATCGTCCGACCCGAACCTCCAGAACATCCCCGTGCGCACGCCCCGCGGCGAGGCGATCCGGCGCGCGTTCATCGCGCCTCCGGGTCACGTGCTCCTGACGGCCGACTACTCGCAGATCGAGCTGCGTCTGCTCGCGCACCTTTCGGGCGACCCCGCCTTCGTCGACGCATTCGAGCGCGGGGGCGACATTCACCGCCAGACCGCCGCCGTCATCTTCGGCGTCGCCGAAGGCGACGTGACGCCGGAGATGCGCGCGCGGGCCAAGACGATCAACTTCGGCACGATCTACGGTCAGGGTTCGTTCGCCCTCTCCCGCATGCTCGGGATCACCCAGGACGAAGCGAAGACGTTCATCCAGCAGTATTTCGAGCGGTTTGCCGGCGTGCGCCGCTGGCTCGACGCCACCGTGGAGGAAGCAAGGCAACGGGGGTACGTCGAAACGCTGTTCGGCCGGCGGCGCTACATCACGGAGCTCAAGGACAAGAACTTCAACATCCGGGCGTTTGGCGAGCGCACGGCGACCAACTCGCCGCTGCAAGGGTCCGCCGCAGACCTCATCAAGATCGCCATGATCCGCATCCACGCGGCGCTCCCGGCCGCTGGGATCAAGGCGCGGATGCTGCTTCAGGTGCACGACGAGCTGGTTTTCGAGGTGCCCGAGGGAGAGCGGGCGGCTGCCGCAGCTCTTGTAAAACGCGAGATGGAGGGGGTTACCAGGCTGCGGGTGCCGCTCGTCGTAACTATCGGTGCCGGAAAGAATTGGGTGGATGCTAAGGAATAAGCACGCCTCTTGCATCAACCGGGGTGGTGCCCAACATTGGGGCGTCGATTCTAGGGGTCTCCCAGGGTCGACGCCCTTTGGCGCCCGGAGGGTAACGCTGTGAAGTCGCGTGGTTTCACCCTGATCGAGCTGTTGATCGTGGTGGTGATCATCGGGATTTTGGCGGCCATCGCCATCCCGAAGTTCGCCAACACGAAACAGAAAGCGTACGTCGCCCAGATGAAGTCCGATCTGAAAAACCTGGCGACGGCGGAAGAGGCGTTTTTCTACGATTCGACGGCGTACACGACGAGCCTCGCGGCCCTGAATAATTTCCGCTCCTCGACGGGTGTGACGCTCACCGTCAACGAGGGCACGCCGATGGGGTGGTCCGCCACGGCGGTGCACAGTCAGACGACGCGCCAGTGCTACCTCTTCAACGGCAACGCCGCAGCGGTCGGTAACGCGACGGTCGCCGGCAAGATCACCTGCACGTAACACCGCCGCCGCCGCCCTACCAGGAGTTCACACGCCGCCGCGAGGGGATGTGCTTCGCCCTCGACGGCGGCGTGTGGCTTCATCACCACAAAATCCGCGAAGAGCCGATGGCGCACCTGGTGAGTGCCGACAAGGCGCGCCTACTCGAGTTAGGCCACGCCCTTGGCCTGCATCCTGCGTGGCTGCAGTACAAACCGCTCAAGGATCCGCGCACCGGGATCCGCGTGCCCGCGTGGCATTGGGACCTGTGGGGGGAGAGACTGAGACGCCTAGGGGCCTAGCGGCCTAGGCGCCTAGGCGTCGCGGCGTCTATTCCGAATCTCCGCCTTCGAATTTCGGTGCGCGAACGCCCGGCCACCAGTTCCAGCGCCCCGCGATGTGCATGATCGCCGGCACGAGCACCATGCGGATGAGTGTGGCGTCGAGCAACACGGCGAGGGCGAGGCCGAACCCGATGAACTGCACCGCCAGCACGCGTGAGAACGCGAACACGCCGAAGACCGCGATCATGATCGCGGCAGCGAAGGTGATCGTGGACGCCGTCGCCGAGAGTCCTTCCATCGTGGCGTGGTCGTTGCGCCCGGTCTTGTCGAAGACTTCCTTGATTCTCGTCAGCAAGAACACTTCGTAATCCATCGACAGCCCGAAGACCGTCGCGAACACCAGCACCGGCACCACGACGAAGATTGCCTCGGTCGGACCCTCGAGACCGAACAAGCTGCCGCCGTAGCCGTGTTGGAAGACGAGCACCGTCACGCCGAAGGCGGCGCCGACGGACAGGCAGTTCAGCACCACCGCCTTGAGGGGCACGAGCAGCGAGCGGAACGCGATGAACAGCATGATGGCGGTCACGCCGAGGATCATCCCCACGATCGCCGGAAACCGCTGCAGGAGATCGTGCTGCAGGTCGACGCTCGATGCCGCGAAGCCGCCCACGACCACGTCGGCGTCCTGCATCCCGCGCACGCGACCCGCAATGATGCGCCGGGCGTGCCGCGTCAGGTCCATCATCCCGGTGAGCGACACGGTATCCGCCGCGATGACGTCGATCAGGGTGGTGCGTCGGTCGGCGCTCAGGTAGGCATTGAAGAACTCTGGGTAGCGGTCCCGCACCGCTTGCGCGTCGCTGTAGAACATCGCCAGCTGCAGCGTGGACATGCCGGGTCGCAGGGTCGCGACGCCGCGCACCTCCCGCACCCGCGGGTCCTTCCGCAGCGAATCGCTGAGCGCCTTGAGGCCGGGCAGGCGGCGCGCTGCCAGCACCGATTCGCCCTCGGGCAGCTGCACCACGATGCGGATCGGCATGATGACGCCGCTGGCGCCCATGTCGCGCAGGGCCGCGAGCCCGCGGCCAGACTCCGCCTGTGGCGGGAACCAATTGCGCGCCGGCAGGCCGATGCGGATCTGCGTGAGCGGCAGGGTCAGGATCGCGAGCGCGATGCCGCCGCCGGCGATCGCGCGCCACGGACGATGCCCCAGCCAGCGGGCCCACCGCTCCCAGCCGCTCGGCGTGTGGATCCGCACGAGCAGCTTCGCCAGCCACTTGGGCCGGTCGATGTTACGACCCAACACGGCCAGGGTCGCCGGGAGCAGCGTCGTCGCGAGCAGCACCGCCACGGCGACGACGATCAAGCCCCCGATCCCCACCGAGCGCGTCTCGGTGAGGGGTGTGCTGATCAACGCCGCGAAGCCGACCACGACCGTGAGGCCCGAGGTCACCACCGCCGATCCGGCGGTCTCGATGGTTCGCACCGCCGCGTCCGCCGGGGACAGGCCGCGGTTCAGCTCCTCGCGGAAGCGAGTCACGATGAGCAGCGAGTAGTCGATCCCGACCCCCAGCCCCACCATGGTGGTGATGTTGAGAACGAAGACCGACATGGTCTGGTATTTGGCCGCGATGGTAACGAGCCCCAACGCGATGGTAATCGCGACGACGCCCACGATGATGGGCAGGGTCGCGGCGACGAGCGCGCCGAAGGCGATGACCAAGACGACCAGGGTCACGGGGAGGACCCGTTCCTCGCTGCGCTGCGTGTCTTCCGCGCTGATGCTGCGCACGTCGTAATCGAGGGCGGGGTTGCCGGTGACCAAGACGTCGAACTCGCCCCCCCGGGGGACGCGGTCCATCGTCTCGGCGATGAGGGCCCGCAGGTCTGGCACGACCGTGCGGTTCAAGTCGCTGGTGCTGCTGGGGGTGAGGGCGGCGATCAGGAACGTGGTGCGGCGGTCCTTGCTGACGAAAGTCGATTCCCCGATGGCGCGGACCGAGATGACCTGGCTGATGTAAGGACGGCGGGCGATGGCGGTGGACAGGGAATCGATCACGGCGTCGAAGCGCGGATCGGTCCAGCGGACGGGCCCGTGTACGACGATCGCCACGTAATCGGCGATCGGATTGGGAAAGGCGCCCCTGATGAGCTGGTTGGCGCGCGCCGACTCGGTGGCCTCGACGTTAGACCCGCGCACCGCCAGCACGCGTTGCACATGACAGGCCCGCGGCGCGAACAGCAGCGCGAGCGCCGCCCACGCCGCGATCACCCAGCCACGCCAGCGGATGAGCGGCCTCGCGGGTAACGCGATCACCTACTGTCCAAGCATAAGCAGGCCACAATCATAGAGACGCCATCGCGGCAAAGCTAGCGGTTGGGGTACGCGTCCGAGCATATTGCGCGCATGGAACGTCGGCTCACCGCAATGCTCGCGGCCGCGGGCGTACTGATCGTCCTATTCGTCTTGTGGGATGTGTTCAAACCCGCGCCGCGCCCAGTCCCACCGCCGGAGCGGGAGCTGATCGTCACGCACACCGATCCGCCGGAGGGGAACTCCAGTTCGCAGGGGACGGCGACACTGAATCCCAACCCTCCGCCGTCCAACCAGCCGAACTATATGGAAGCGCTGGCGCGGTCCGAAATGCGACGCCGCATCCGCGCCAACGCCGGCAGCACGTACCTGAACGACATGCTCGCGGCCAGCGGCGACTCGATGCTGCGCCGCTGGGACAACCGGCAGTCGTCGCCGGTGCGGGTGTACTTCGCGCCGACCCTTGCCGCGAATTTTCAGCCGGCCTTCGTCGACGCGGTGCGCCGGGCCGTCGGGCTTTGGACCTCTGCGGGCGTGCCCGTCGCCTTCGACCTGAACGCCGACTCGGCCAGCGCGGAGGTGGTGGTCCGCTGGAAGCCCCAGTTCGAGATCGAGCGCAGCGGCCAGACCGACCTGCAATGGGACCAGGACGGCCACATCCAATCGGCGGTCGTGACCCTCGCCACCTTCGATCCGAAGGGCCGCGCCATGGACGTGGACGATGTCCGGGTGGTGGCCGAGCACGAAATCGGCCACGTGCTGGGGCTCGATCACTCCCCCGATTCGACGGACCTCATGTTCCCGACCGCCAAAGTCCGCGAGCTGTCGGACCGCGACGTCCGCACCGTACTGCTCCTGTACCAACTGACGCCCGGGAGCATCCGCTGAGCGGGGGCCCCGTATGGCTCGGCGCGCGATCACCTCGTTCCTGACGCATTCCGCCCCCCCAGCGACGGGCGACGGGGGGCCGGCGACCTTGGAGCAGGCGCTCGATGTGCGGGTCCGCGAAGGAGATCTGATCGAGCGGCTGGACGGTGGCGCCGTACGCTGCTTCGCGTGCGGGCACCGCTGCCTGGTGAAGCCGGGACGCCGCGGCATCTGCAAGGTTCGCTTCAATAAGGAAGGGACGCTGCTCGTCCCCGCCGGCTACGTCGCGGCGCTGCAATGCGATCCCACCGAAAAAAAGCCCTTCTTCCACTGCCTTCCGGGCAGCGACACGCTCACGTTCGGGATGCTGGGGTGCGACTTCCACTGCGGCTATTGCCAGAACTGGCTGACGTCACAGGCGCTGCGGGACGACAGCGCGGGGGTGATGCCCACCGACGTGACGCCGGACGACCTGGTGCGACTCGCCCTGCGTCAAGGCGCCCGCATGGTCGGGTCGTCGTACAATGAGCCGCTCATCACGGCCGAGTGGGCGTTGGACGTTTTCAAGATCGCGAGGGCGGCGGGCTTGAAGACGGCGTTCATCTCGAACGGCAATGCGACGCCCGAGGTGCTCGACTACATCCGCCCGTGGACCGACTGCTACAAGATCGATCTCAAGGCGATGGAGGATAAGCGCTACCGTGAGCTTGGCGGCGTGCTGCAGCACGTGCTCGACGCGGTGCGCATGGTCCACGAGCGCGGCTTCTGGCTCGAGATCGTGACGCTGATCGTGCCGGGATTCAACGACGACGATGCACAGCTCAGGCGCGCCGCCGAATACATCGCGACGGTCTCGCCGGAGATCCCCTGGCACGTCACGGCGTTCCACAAGGATTACAAGATGACCGATCCGGACGACACGCCGGCGGCGACGCTGCTGCGCGCCTGCGAGATCGGTGCGGCCGCCGGCTTGAAGTTCATCTACGCGGGCAACCTGCCCGGCCGCGTGGGCCGGTGGGAGCACACCTGGTGCCCCGACTGCGGCGACCTCCTCATCGAGCGCTCCGGCTACGTGATCAAGCAGCAGCGCATCGGAGTCGACGGCCGCTGCCCCTCCTGCCACCGGCGCATCCCGGGCGTGTGGTCGTAGCAGCGCTGCTGTTGCTGCAGGCGGCGTCGTTCGACGCCGCCACGTTTGACCCCCTCGTGGAGGGCGGCATCCACCGCGGCGCCTACCCGGGGGCCGTACTCGTCGTGGGTCGGCGCGATACGATTCTGTTCGCGAAGGGCTACGGGCGACTGACGTGGTCGCCGTCCAGCTCCGTCCCGGATCCGGACAGCACGCTCTGGGACCTCGCGTCGATGACGAAGGTGATCGCCACGACGACCGCGCTGATGTTGCTCGTCGAACGCGGGCGCGTGAGCCTCGACTCCCCGGTCGTGCGCTACCTCCCCGAATTCAACGGCCCCGGCACCGGTGCGGTGACGGTCCGGCACCTCCTGACACACACGTCGGGCTTGCGAGCGTGGCTCCCCCTCAATCGGCTCGCGCGCGACTCCGCCGCCGCGATGCGGATCGTGTTCGAGCAGGTACCGCAGGCGCCTCCAGGGAAACGAATGGAGTACTCCGACTTCAACGCGATCCTGCTCGGTGTGATCGTGGGTCGCGTCGGTTGGGGCGGGCCCCTCGATGCCTTCGCCGCCCACGAGATCTTCGGGCCCTTGGGCATGCGCCACACCGTATTCCGGCCGTCGCGCAGTCTCGCGCGGCGCACCGCCCCCACCGGAGTCTGGCGCGGGCATCCTGTCGCCGGCGTCGTCAACGATCAGAATGCCGCGAGACTGGGCGGCGTGGCGGGGCACGCGGGGCTGTTCGCCAGCGCGGGCGATGTGGCGCGGTTCGCGCAATTCATGCTGGGGGAGGGCGCCCTCTCGGGCGGACCGCGCCTGCTCCGCGCGGAAACCGTGCGCACGTTCACGACCGTCGCCGTCCAGGCGCGACGCGGAGCCAGCGCCCGGACACTGGGCTGGGAGGCGCTCCCGACCGGCGAGGACGTTTCGAGCGCCGGGACCCTGTTCGGACCGCGCAGCTACGGCCACACGGGCTGGACCGGGACGTCGTTATGGATCGATCCCGATCGCAACCTGTTCGTCGTGCTGCTCACGAATCGGGCCTACGCACCGCGCGCACGGCGTCCGTTCACCGTGCTGAAAGAGGTGCGCGGCCGCGTCGCCGACGCCGCTGCCAAAGCACTCGATGGGCGCTGAGCCGGAGGGGGGCCCGACACTGATCTACGACGGCGAGTGTGGTCTGTGCAGTGAGGCGGTCGCGTTGCTGCGACGGTGGGACCGGGAACACGTGCTCCGGTACGTGCCGTTTCAGGACGGAGCGGCAGTGACGCGGTTCGGCATCGCGCTACCGGCGCTCGCAGGGGCGATGCACCTTGTGTTTTCCGACGGTCGTGTCTTTGCCGGCGCCGATG
>Ga0070704_100000838_pt1 | contig 15280 bp, 14 predicted proteins | sample KBSK5252metaG_FD_65467 | JGI IMG/M metagenome (GOLD analysis project Ga0070704, IMG submission 65467) | Corn, switchgrass and miscanthus rhizosphere microbial communities from Kellogg Biological Station, Michigan, USA - KBS K5-25-2 metaG | ecosystem: Host-associated > Plants > Roots >...
GGAAGCAGAGGGCGGTGACGACCGACGCGCGTCCCGTGCGTCCGCCCATCCGGATGCCCGCGACGCTCTCGACGTACGCGGTTCCGGACGATGTGCCCGCAAGGGCCGCGACAAAGGTGGCGAACGCGTCGACGATGAGGCCGCGGCGCAGGTTGAGCGGCCGGCCGTCCGCTTCGGTCAGTCCGGCGGCGGTCGCGACGCCGATGAAGGTCGAGAGCGAGTCGAACAGATCCGTGAAGAGAATCGAGACCATCGCCGGGAGCAGCGCCAGGCGCAGCGCGCCCAGCACGTCGAGCTTCAACGCGACGGAGGAGAAATCCGGCGGGCTGACGACCTGTTCGGGCGGCTTCGCATACCCGAGCGTCCACGCGAGCAGCGTCACCACGACGATCGACGAGAGAAACGCCAGCGGATTGTTGCGCCGCATCAGGACGACCGCGATGACGAGGCCGATCAGCAGGAGCGCGGAGCGGTGGTCGATCGCGCCGAGGCGCACCATGGTCGCCGCGTCCGGCTCGACCAGGCCCGCGTTGCGGAGGCCGATGAACGTCAGGAGCAGCCCGATGCCCGCGGCGGTCGCGAACCGGAGCGTCGCGGGAATCGCGGTGGCAATCCGCTCGCGCAGCGGCGTCGCCGAGACGACGAGAAAGAGAACGCCCGCCCAGAACACGATGCCGAGCGCCGTCTGCCAGGGCACCTTGTCCTGCAGCACGATGGTGTAGGCGAAGAACGCGTTGAGCCCCATGCCGGGGGCGACCGCGAACGGCAGGCGCGCGTAGAGGCCCATCATCAGCGTCATGCTGAAGGCGACGAAGACCGTCGCGGTCAGCACGCCGCTGAAGGGCATGCCGGTTCCGCTGTTGGAGAGAATGGCTGGGTTGACGATCACGATGTAGGACATCGTGAGGAACGTCGTCACGCCGCCTACGAAGTCGGGGTTCAGGCGGTTCAGACGCGATAGCGTCCGAGGCGCGCGGTCAGGATCGCCTTGAGATCGGATTCCGACCGCGTGCCGGTGAGGTCGAGGTCCGATTCGCTCAGCGCGTCGATGAGCGCGCGGATGACGTGCGCGCGGCTGATGGCGACGCCGCTGGCGGCGCGGATGTCGGCGCCGAGCCGATCGAGGAACACAATCTGCCTGTCGAACAGGACGACGGTGACCTTCGTCCAGTGCTCGGTGTGCGAGGGACGGCGCCCCCGCTTCTTCGGCTTGTCGATGTTGGACGCCTCGTGGGGAACGAAGATGTCCTCGCCGCTCTTCCCGATACGCTTGCCCGTCGGTCGCATTGCCATCTCTAGAGTCGCTCCAGGGTGCCGGACCTGCCGACGGGGGATACCCTTCAATTATTACGTAAGTAATCGCGCTATGGAAGAAAAGAGCTCGAACATCCTAAAGCAGTTACGGGACGCGCGCAAGCGGCCGGCGATGTCCTCACCGCCTGTTCCGCTCGATGCGTTGTAGCACTTCAGATGTAAGACGCTGGTAGGCCCTGACCGCCCTCGAACGCGCGTACAGCATCAGCGGAATGCCGTGCGACGGCGCTTCCGACGCGCGGGGATCGTCGGGAATCTCCGTGCGAAACACGCCGCGGCGGTTGTGCACGCGGATGATGTCCACGATCTCGCGCGTCGCCTCGCGCCGGTAGTCCACCATCGTCAGGAGAATGCCGGCGATGCGCGCCAGGTTGGCGCGTCCCGTCGTCCCGCGGTCGCGGTACCAGCGGAAAAAGTGTGCAAGTGACTCGAGCGACAGGTAGTCGGCGCGTATCGGGACGATGAGATGCTCGGCGACGGCGGGAACGCTCAGCGACAGCACCGTGAAATTGCTCGGCGAATCGATCACCACGTCGCTAACCGCCGCGGCCAGCGGGCGGATGGCGTCGGCCAGCCGCCGCTCCGGCTGACGCGCGTTGCGCAGCGCCGTGGCGATGCCCGCCAGGGCAGGCGATCCCGGGACGAGCTGCAGGTTCGGCACGCCCGGCACGGGCCGCACGGCCTCGCTCGGCCGGCGCTCGTTGAGCAGCAGCTCGTAGATCGACGGGCGCTTGTCGGTCGGCGCCACGCCCAGCGAGATCGACGCGCCCATGTCGGCTTCGAGATCGACGAGCAGCACGGATCGCCCTCGCCGGGCCAGCTCGGTCGCGACGTTGACGGCGGTCGTCGTCTTGCCGGAACCGCCCTTCGGGTTGTGGATCGCGACAATCACGAACGCGCCATTATGCGCGGACTGAATTCAGGGACGAAATTAGTTCAGGAAAGACAGCTGTGCCGGCGTCCGGAGGGCGGCTCGCACGATGAATCGCTGCGGCGCGGACCCGACGTACGTGAAGGGATAGCAGGTGACGAGCGTCAACGCGGGATAGCTGGTGGCGTTGAGCACCCACACGTCCTTCGGCTGGACGATGTTGGTCCGCTGCACGTAGTAGCGGAACACGCCCTCCTTCGTCGTCACGCGGATTTCGTCGTCGGGATTGATGTCGCGCAGCTTGCGGAAGAACGTGTCGCGATGGGCCGCGAGGCCGAGGTTGCCCTTTTCACCGGGCAGCGCGGTCCCCGGGATGTACCCGACCGCCAGCTGCAGCGTCCGCGCGTCGATGCCGGCCCGGATGACCGCGGAGACGCGGAGGCGCGGGATCTCGATGCGGCCGATCGTCGAGCCTGGCGCCGGCGCGGGCCGCCGCGTCGAGGCGCTGGCGCCGGACGTTCCGCCGCGCAGAATCGCGTCGAGCTGCTCGTCCTCGAACGTCTGATAGAGCCGCGCTTCGGCGTACGAGTAGAGGAAGTAGCCGAGGCAGATGACGCCAACGAGGACGAGGAGGCGTTCGAGCCAGCGGCCGGCGCGCGACGGACGGCGGCGCGGAGGCGTCACGTCCGGATCGCCGTCTCGTTCGATCAGTCGCCTACTCGGACTCCATGTACTCACGGCGGACTCTCACCGAGAGGCCCTTGTGCCCGGGGGCGCGCACAAGCACCTTCACCCGATGCGTCTGGTTGTGCACATGCTGTGCCGCCGCCGGCACGTAGCCGATGCTGTAACCCCGCCGGATGTTGCCCGCGATCTCCTCGAAATCCCTCACGACGTCACGGCTGTTTTTCGGGAAATAGGCGACGCCGCCCGACAGCTTCGCCAGCCGCTTCAGCACGTCGCGATCCCCTTCCCCGGGCGTGAACACGTCGGGGTCGACGACCGTGTAGACGATGGCGCTGCTCATCTCCACCCTGTCGAGCATTTCCTGCTCCGTGTGGCGGCTCGCGTTGTCGCCGCCGTCGCTCAGCACCACGAGCACGTGCTTCTGATAGCTGCCGCGGTCGAGCTGGTCGAGGCCCTCGATCACCGCGTCGTACAGCGCGGTCTTGCCGCCGGCAGGAAAGCGCTGGAGCGACGCCTGCAGCTGGAGCCGGTTGGTCGTGAACGCCACGGTCTCCGGCAGCCCGCGCCGCACGTGCTCGTTGAAGACGATCGCGAACATCTCGTCTTCGGGGTGGCTGGACTCCGCGAACGCGCTGGTGCCGGCGGTGACCAGCTCGCGCTCGGTCATCATGCTAGTGCTGTTGTCGATGACGAGGCCCACGGTGACAGGGACGTCTGCGGCGTTGAAGAAGGAAATCTCCTGGGGCCGCTCGTCCTCGAAGACGGTGAACGCGCTCTGCGGAAGCCCTTCCACCGCGTCGCTGCGGCCGTTGAACACGTTGACGTGGAGAACGACGAGCTCGGCCGCGGCCTTGAACACCTGCACGTCGCCGTCCTGTGCGCGTGCGATGAAGGGCACCGCCGCGGCGAACGCCGCGACGAGGAGAATCCGGGCAGACCGCCGCATGCAACCCCCCTTCATCGTGTTCGTTGATGGAAGGGCGGGCTGTCGGCCCGCCCCTCTAACGATACGACTAGTAGGTATTGCGCGCCAGACGCAGACCGAACCCGGCCGTAAGCGAAATCAGACCGATGAGGCCGAGCAGCGGAAGCGGGCTCGCCGTCTTCGGCAGCTCCGCCGACGCCTGCTGACGCGGCGTCGAGTTCTGATTCCGGTCAGCCGCGCCAGACGTGCCGGTCGGACGGTTGTTCTCGGTCGAGGTGCCCGAGGTCGCCGCCGGCGCCTGGTTCTTCGGCGCCGTCGAGTACGCGGGCGGTCCCGATGCCGGCGAGTTGTTCACGTCGGCCTGGCTGTTCAGGCTTGCGGTGGACGAAGAGGTCTGAGGCTGGGTCGTGGCGTTCGTATTCTCGGACGACGCCGTCGCATTGGCCTCGTACTGCGCCTCCGTGCCGTTCGGCTCCACGCGGAAGACGTGCGCTTCGCCGCCCTTGCTCGCGTCCGTGTCGGTCGCGAGCACGGACTGGTGCGTCGCCGCCGCAATCTTCAGCGCCTGCTCCTTCGGATAGATGAACTCCTTACCCGTGAGATCGGTCGGGTAGAAGTAGAACTGGATGGCCGGGGTCATCCCCTCGGGCATCTCGCGGAACATCACGACCGGTTTGCCGTTGGCCGCGCTGGCTTCTTCGCTGGTGCGGTTCTTCGGGATGAAGAACCACTGCCCGATGATTTTCTTCTCGTCACCGTCGAACACCTGCATCACGTTGTGAAGCGAGGTGTCGGCGAGGCGGAACACGTACTTGCCCGCCGGCAGCGTCACCCCCGGCATCTGCACGGGGCCGCTGAAGGTGAGAAACGTGCGCTGGTTGATGTTCGAATCCTGCGCGGAAGCGGTGGTTGCCGCCGTCAGGAACGCCGCTGTGAAGACCGCGGCTGCGATTGAAGTGAACCGTTTCATCCTGTCCTCCTGCTTCGCGTTCAAAGTCTCGGTCGCGGACTCAGGTGACCGCGCATCCGTTGCGCTAAATTGCATCTTGCATGCCCCGACGACCGCGGCCGTATCCCGAGTGCCTCTGCTGAATGGGCCGCAGCGATACAGCTGACGTCGTGATTGTGGGCGCGGGCGCGGCAGGGCTCGCGGCGGCCGTGTTCTGCGCGCGGACCTCCGCCGCAGCGCGCGTCATCTGTATCGATGGAGCGAAAGCGGTCGGCGCCAAGATCCTCGTGAGCGGCGGCGGGCGCTGCAACGTCACCAACCGCATCGTCACCGAGCACGACTTCTGGGGCGGCGATCGGCGCGCCATGCGTCATGTGCTGCGTGCCTATCCCGCGTCGCGCGCGGCCGCGTTCTTCGAAGAGCTCGGTGTCGCGCTTCGCGAGGAAGAGGACGGGAAGTACTTTCCTGTCACCAATCGCGCGAGGGACGTGCTCGACGTACTCCTCGGGGCGTTGCGCGACAGCGGCGCCGAGCTGCACCAGTCGCGGCGCATCGCGGACGTTCGACGCGGCGAGCGCGGCTTTATCGTCGACGCCGCGGACGGCGGCTTCTACGAGGCGCGCGCGTTGGTGCTCGCCACCGGTGGACGCTCGCTTCCGAAGACCGGCAGCGACGGCGCCGGCTATGCCTTCGCGCGCGCGCTCGGGCACACCTGCATCGACACGACGCCGGCGCTCGTGCCGCTCGTACTGTCTGACTCGTTTCACGTGAAGCTGGCCGGCGTCGCGCATCCGGCCGCCGTGACGGTTCGCGTGGACGGCAGCGCGCCGATTCGCCTCGCTGGGGCGATGTTGTGGACGCACTTCGGCGTGAGTGGTCCGGTGATGCTGAACGCGTCGCGCCACTGGCTGCGCGCGCGGCTGGACAATCGCGCCGTGCAGCTGTCGGTGAGCCTGCTGCCGGGCATCACCTTCGAGGCGCTCGAGACGTGGTTCCAGGATCAGCAGCGGGAGCATCCGCGTGCGCTCGTGCGAACGGTCGTCGCGTCGCGGCTTCCTGCCGCTGTGGCCGACGCCTGGGTGGAGGCCGCGGGCGTCGACGCCTCCACCACGATGGCGCACCTGGCGCGCGACGATCGACGCCGTCTCGTCGCGGCGCTGCTGGAGACGCCGCTGGCGGTGCGCGACAGCCGCGGCTACAACTACGCGGAGGTGACCGCGGGCGGCATCCCGCTGTCGGAGATCGATCCGGCCACGATGGAATCGCGCGTCTGCCCCGGCCTCTATCTGATCGGCGAGATGCTCGACGTCGACGGCCGGATTGGCGGCTTCAACTTCCAGTGGGCCTGGTCGTCAGCATGGGTCGCGGCGCAGGCGATTGCGCGGTCGCTGGCGAGCCGATGATCACGTGCGGCAGCTGCGCGTACCCGCGCCAGCTGTTTCCCCCTCGCATGGTGATGACCACGTCCTCGAGGCCGGCGGCCTTGAACCACTCGGCGAACTGGTCCCGGGGAATGTATTCCGCGATCGCGGGCACGGCGTGGTCGAACACGATGATGGCGTGCTCGCGATAGCCGAACTGCGCCAGGAACGTCAGGTAATCGAAATAGAACAGCACGTGGCGCAGCGGGCGCAGCGCCGGGCGTCGCGCGACCGGGCCATACACGCCATGCGAGAGCAGCGTGATGGGGATCGCGACCAGATGCGCGAGGGCGAGGAGCAGCGGCCGTGGCACACGGCTGGTCACGCGGCGCACCGGGTTGACGACATGAATGATCCAGCCGTTGTTCTCGCGTCCGTAGACCCAGGCGCTGACGCTGCCGCCCGGAACGACCTTGGTCGCCATGTGGAGAAACGCGCCGCGCGGGTTCGACGTGTGGTGCAGCACCGCCACGCTGAAGGCGTAATCGATGGCGCGCCGGAGTGGCAGCTGCAGCATGTCCGCCTGGACGATGAGCACGGTCTGCAGGTGCCGGGTGTTCGCGAAGGCGACGTCAACGGCTTCGCTCAGGTCGACCCCGATGACCAGCCGCGCGCCGAACCCTGCCGAGAGAATCGTGAAGCGCCCGATTCCGCACCCGCCGTCGAAGACGACCTTGTCGCGAAACCACTCGGGCTGCACCGGATGAATGAAATCGAGAAACACCTCGGGGGCGCTGAACCGCGCGCCCTTCAGGATCGTGTTCGCCTGCTTCCATTGATACCCGAACGCGTCAACGGTGTCGCTCACCGTGGACAGCAGGCGGCGCGGCACCATGCGCGGAACGCCGCGGACGACCGGATAGCTGCGCCCGCACCCGGCGCATCGAAGAGCACCCGTCATGACGTGGCCGTCGTCGGCGGTCTCCGATGCAGACAGCGAGAGGGCGCCGTCGCAGTCGAGGCAGGTCAGGATGTTCAGGTCGGCGTGCGCCGCGCGCATCAGGGTCTTGTGAAGGCGGAAAGGGTGATTGGGGGGACGTATTCGCTCGCCAGCTGGCGGTTCCACCACCGGCCGGTCTGCCGGTGCTCGTCGGCCGTCGTGAACCAGTATCGATAGTATCGCGCCCGGAGGAAGCGCGGCGCACCGTCGGGGAACGGGTTGGTCTTCAACAGCGCCACGGTCGCGGCGTCGCCTCGCAGCAGCTGCTGCAGCAGCGCGATGAACCAGTCGTCCTGCGGCTGCGGCGAGAACGCCTCGAACCACATCAGCCAGTCGAGCCGGAGATGGTACGGCGCGATTTGCGGCGCGCGCCGCGACGGGTCGCCCGGCTTCCCCTTGAATTCGTACTCGCGCCACACGGTGTTCGGCGTCACGCTCGGCTCGTCCGTTCCCTCGATGACGATCTCGTAGCGGGTCCTGGTGATGGTCCCGAACGCGCCGTACGTGTTGACGAGGTGAAACGGCTCGAACGACGTGTTCATCACCTGCGACGCCGACAGCATGTTCAGCGTTGGCGCGACGCTCAAAACGGCGACCACCGCCGCGAGCGCGTAAATCGCGCCACGGTGAATCAGCTCGGGCTCGTGCAGCGCCGGCGGCGAGAGGGGCACCCACGACAGGAACCGGTCGTCCAGCGCCGGGATGCACAGCGCCAGCGTCAGCCAATTGAGCCAGGACAGGTTGCCGCTGACGATCAGCACCCCCTGGAATCCGATGGTGACGAGCGCCGCGATGCTCGAGACCGGCTGCGGGGCAAAGTAGGCGAACGGGACGATCAGCTCGACGACGTGGTTGATGGCGACGCCCGCCTTGTGCACGCCCTCCGGCAGCCAGTGAAAATACCAGCTCAAAGGGTTCGGAATCGGCTGCGTCTCGAAGTAGTACTTGAGGCACGTGAGGTCGCGCCAGCACGAATCGCCGCGGATCTTGATCAGCCCCGCGCCGAACATGATGCGGAAGAGCAGCCACCGGTACATCCAGACGAGCCACAGGCTCGGCGTGGTGGCCCAGCCGCCGAGAAAGATCGCGAGGAAGCCGCTTTCGAGCAGCAGCGTCTCCCAGCCGAAACTGTAGAAGGTCTGCCCGACGTTGACGAATGACAGGTAGAGCACCCACATCAGCGCCCAGACGACGGCGGACACAATGGTGCCGCGCTGCTGCGGCCAGCCGGTGAGCGCGAGCACGGCGAGGCCGATGCCGAGCCAGGCGCAGACCCGAAACGCCGTGTCGGTGGGCGACAGGAAGAAGAGGCTCGGCGACGAGCGGAACGGCACGAACTGCGTGAAGCGCGAGACGGGCAGCAGGCCGCGCTCACCAAGCAGCGGCACGAACTGGTTGGCCGCGACGGCAAAGCCCACGAGGTACATCGCCGCGAGCGCGCGCTCGAACAGGAAGCGCGAGTACCAGTAGCTCACTTGACGCAATATAGATCGATGCCGCAACCCGACGCGATCGTGATTGGCTCGGGACCGAACGGTCTCGCCGCCGCGATCGCGCTTGGACAAGCCGGGTGGAAGGTCACCGTCTTCGAAGCGCAGCCCACCATCGGCGGCGGTTGCCGGTCGGCCGAGCTGACGCTGCCGGGCTTCGTGCACGACGTCTGTTCCGCCGTGCACGCAACGGCCGCCGCATCGCCCTTTCTCCGGACGCTTCCGCTCTCGAAGTACGGCGTCGAATGGATCGAGCCGCCCGTGATGGTGGCGCATCCCTTCGACGACGGCACCGCGGCGATCATCGAGCGGTCGATTGACGCCACCGCTGCCGCCTTCGGCCGCGACCGCGAGAGCTACACGCGCCTCTTCGGCGGGCTCGTCCGCGCGTGGCCGCGGATCGAGGCGTCCGTGCTGGGACCGCTGCGCTGGCCGCGCCATCCCTTCGCGATGGCCGCGTTCGGGATGCGTGCGCTTCGCTCCGCGGACGGGCTCGCCAGGAGCACGTTCAGCGAGGAGCGCACGCGCGCGCTGTTCGGCGGCATCGCCGCGCACGGACTGGTCCCGCTCGACCGGCCGCTGACAGCGGGCTTCGGGCTCGTCCTCGGCGCGATGGCCCACATCGTCGGCTGGGTCATCACGCGCGGCGGCGCGCAGAAACTGACGGACGCGCTCGTCGCGTACCTGCGCACGCTGGGCGGCGAGGTGATTGCCGGCCATCGCGTGACGTCGCTCGACGAGTTGCCGCCGGCCAGCGCGGTGTTGTGCGACCTGTCGCCACGGCCGTTCCTGCAGATTGCCGGCTTGCGGCTGCCCTCGTCATATCGCCGCAGCCTGGAGCGATATCGCTACGGCATGGGCGTGTTCAAGGTGGACTGGGCGCTCGACGCGCCGATTCCGTGGCGGGCCGAGGCATGCTCGCGGGCGTCGACCGTGCACATCTGCGGCACGATGGATGAACTGAACCGCTCGGAACACGACGCGTGGGCGGGCGTCGCGCCGGAACGGCCGTTCGTGCTGCTCGTGCAGCCGACGCTGTTCGACCCGTCACGCGCCCCCGCCGGCAAGCACACCGCGTGGGCGTACTGCCACGTGCCGTCCGGATCGAAGGTGGATATGCTTCCGCGCATCGAAGGGCAGATCGAACGCTTTGCCCCCGGCTTCCGCGACCGCATCCTGAAGCGGGCGGTCGCATCGCCGGCGGACGTCGAAGCGCACAACGCGAACTACGTCGGCGGCGACATCGGATCCGGCGTCTGCGACGTGCCGCAGTTCTTCACGCGGCCGACCTGGCGCACGTACTCGACGCCCGTGCGCGGGCTCTATATCTGCTCTGCTTCAACGCCTCCCGGCGTCGGCGTCCACGGCATGTGTGGATATTTCGCCGCGCAGAAGGCGCTTGCCGACGCCCGATGACAGCCGCTCAATGATGCTCTCGGCCCTCTCGACCGACCTCTACGAGCTGACGATGATCGGCGGCTACTACGCCGTCGGACTGTCCGGCCGCGCGACCTTCGACCTGTTCGTGCGGCAGCTGCCGCCGACGCGCACCTATCTGGTCGCGGCCGGCCTCGAGCAGGCGCTCGACTTTCTCGAATCGCTGCGCTTCACCGGCGACGACATCGACTACCTGCGCACGGTTCCGGCGCTCAAGACCCTTCCGCCGCGTTTCTTCGACGAGTACCTGGCCGGGTTCCGGTTCACGGGCAGCGTGTCGGCGGTCGACGAGGGGACGCCCATTTTCGCGCAGGAGCCCATCCTGCGGGTCACGGCGCCGCTCGCGGAAGCGCAGCTCGTGGAGACTGCGCTCATCTCGGAGACGATGTTTCCGACCTCCGTGGCCAGCCGGGCGTCGCGGGTCGTCGAGGCGGCGGACGGGCGGAGCGTCATGGAGTTCGGTGCACGGCGCGCGCACGGGATCGACGCCGGCATCCGCGCCGCGCGCGCCGCCTACATCGCCGGCTTCGATTCCACGTCGATCGTCGAGGCGGGGAAGCGGTTCGGCATCCCGGTGTCCGGAACGATGGCGCACTCATGGGTGATGGCGTTTCCCGACGAGACGCGCGCGTTCCAGGCGTTCGCGAGCGTCTATGGCGAAGGCGCGGTCTTCATCCTCGACACCTACGATCCGCTTGCCGCAGCGCGGGCGATTGCCGCGTCGCGCCTGACGCCGAGGGCCGTTCGTCTCGACAGCGGCGACCTGATCGCGACCAGCAGGGAAGTCCGCCGCATCTTCGACGAATCTGGATTGAAGAAGACCGAGATTGTCGCCAGCGGCGACCTCGACGAGCTGCGGGTGGCCGAGATCGTGGCGTCGGGCGCGCCGATCACCGGCTTCGGCGTCGGCACCGCCGTCAGCACGTCGAGCGATGCGCCGGCCCTGTCAGGCGTGTACAAGATGGTCGAGATCGAACGCGATGGCCGATCGGTTCCGGTCATCAAGAGCAGCCCGGGCAAACAGACCTATGGGGGATGCAAGCAGGTCTGGCGCGTCGTTCGCGACGGCATCGCGGTCGAAGATGTCGTGGGCCTCGAGCACGACGAGCCGCCGAAAGACTCCACCCCGCTCCTCAAGGAAGTCATGAGAGACGGCGTCCGCTCGTCGCGAACGCCGCTCGCGCAGATTCGCGAACGCTGCCGTCAGCAGGTGGCGCTGCTGCCGCGCGACGTCCGGCGACTGACGGACGGGAAGAAATATCCCGTGCGTCTCTTCGCTTCGCGCTAGGATGACGCTGCTCGCACATCCCAATGAAATATCAGCATCGGGTGGTGGGAATGCTCGCCATCCTGTCGGTCATTACGTACCTGGATCGCGTGTGCATCGCGGTTGCCGGACCGCGCATGCAGGACAGCCTCGGCATCAGCCCCCAGGCGTGGGGCTGGGTGACCAGCGTGTTCTTCCTGTCGTACAGCGCGTTCGAGATCCCGACCGGCGCGCTCGGCGATCGCATTGGCCCTCGAAAGGTGCTGACCAGGATTGTCCTGTGGTGGTCCGCGTTCACCTCGCTGACAGGGGTGGTGTCGAACTTTTCGTGGCTCCTGTTCGTGCGCTTCTGTTTCGGCATGGGAGAAGCCGGCGCGTACCCGAACGCGTCCGCCGTCATCGGACGCTGGGTTCCAGCGAACGCGCGTGCGCGCGCGTGGGGGGTCGTCTGGATGACGAGCCAGATTGGTGCTGCCGTTGCGCCGCTGCTGGTCATTCCCATTCAGGTCCGGTACGGCTGGCAGGCATCGTTCTATCTGTTCGGCGTGTTGGGGGTGATCTGGGCAGCCGTCTGGTTCGCGTGGTTTCGCGACTGGCCGGTCGAGAAGCCCGGCGTCAGCGCAACCGAGCTGCAGGAAATCGGCGCGGGGTCACCGTCCCATCATGGCGGCATGCCGTGGAGAGCCGCGCTGCGCAACCCGCAGTTCTGGCGGCTCGCGGCCATCGGCGCGTCGTATGTCTACGTGCTCGCCTTCTTCCAGTCGTGGCTGCAGACCTATCTTGTGCGCGGGCGCGGGTACACGGAAGCGGCGCTGGTGTTGTCGTCGTTGCCCTATGTCGTGGGGGGATGCGCAAACGGTATCGGCGGGCTGGCGAGCGATTGGATGGTTCGCCGGTATGGCGTGAAGTCGGGACGTCGCGCGGTCGGAGCCGCCGGCCTCAGTTTCGCGGCCCTCTTCATGCTGGCCACAGTTATGACGAACAGCGGTGCGTGGGCGCTGGTGTTTCTGTCGCTGGCCTACGCCGGAATCCTGGCGCAGCAGCCCAATACCTCCGCCGTGTGCCTGGACATCGGGAAGAAGCACGCGGGCGCGGTGTTCGGATTCATGAATTCGGCAGCCAACGCGGCGTCGGCCATCTCCTCCGTCGCGTTCGGGTACATTGCGACGTACTTCGGCAGCTACGACGCGCCATTCATTCCCATGGTCCTGATGCTCTGCGCAGGGACATGGTTATGGCTCACGATCGATCCGTCACGCGAGATGTTCGAAGAACCGGTGCCGGTGCCGGTGCTCGGCGCCGCGGAACCGGCGCTTATCTGATCGTTCCCGCGATCGCACCCTCGACCGCGGCCGCGGTCACACGGAAGTGCGAGGCGCTCCATACCACGCGGCCATCCCGGATGAGCAGCGCCTGCGGCGTCTCGTGCCGCACGCCAAGCTTCTGCGCGACCGCATTCGACACGGCTCGGTGGGTCTGAACAGTCACCATCGCGTACTGGGCCGCGGACGTCCGCGGCGCGGACGCGTCGGTGCCGCGATCGTTCAGGTGCGCGACCAGCTCATCGAGTGCTTCCAGGCTCACGCCGCACGAGTGGCTGTGCTTGAACAACAGCACCGGGCGCGAGTCGGATTCGGCAAGCAAACGGTGGAGCTCGTCGATGTGCTCGAGGGGCCTGAGGTCGGGATGCATGTGAACCCAGTGTAGCAGCCGCTCCAAACCGCATTGGCCTCGCCTATGCACGGTCCGGCGTGTTTTCGCAGCACGCGGTAAACGGCAGAGGAGAAGAATCGATGGCTCTGACATTTCGGACCGGTCGGGAGCAGGCGTACCTGACAGGACGCGAGCACGAAGTCCGGCCGATGGCGTCCGACTCCGGCCCTGAACCCGAGCGGTCGCGACTCGAGAAAGCCGCGATGGTCACCGGACGGCTCATCTTTGGCGGCTACTTCCTGTACAGCGGCATTCATCACTTCACCGACCGCGAGATGCTGATCGGCTACGCGAAGAGCAAGGGCGTCGCCTGGCCGCGGGCCGCGGTGCTCGGCTCGGGCGCGCTGCTCGTGCTCGGCGGCCTGAGCCTGCTGACCGGCGTGAAGCAGAAGGTCGGCGCGTCGCTGGTGACGACCTTCCTGACCGGCGCGACGCCGATGATGCACGACTACTGGAACGTCACGGACCAGGGTCAGCGCATGAACGAGATGATCAACTTCACGAAGAACCTCGCCCTGATCGGCGGCGCCGCGTTCGCAGCCGCGATCACCGATCGGCCGCGCGCGACAGCGTAGGCCGGCTCCTTTCGGACCCGGCGACGGCCGGGCGCGTCTCGCACGCGCATCGGCTTTCGCGCAACTTTGTCGCCGCCTTGGACGAATTCGGATGCCGCCACCGGCGCTCCGTTTTCCTCGCCGCCGAGTAAGTTCTTGCACGCCACAGGGTTGACGGATCGCTCCGAGCTGGACGCGGCATTGCATCCGTCGCGCCGTTCCGCCCGCCAGCCGGGAGCATCCTGAGACTTGAGATGACGAAATTGAGATCAGCGTTCGGTGTCCAGACGGGGCTCGCCTTCCTGCTTGCCATTGGCAGCGCACAGGCCCTGTTCGCGCAGGATTCACAGGATTACATCGTTCAGTTCCGTCCGGGCGTGACGACGGCCGCGCGTCGCGCCGCTGTCGGCAGCGCGGGCGCGCATGCGCGGTGGGTGTACGACGGCGTCAGCGCGGCGTCGGTGAGCGTGCCCAACGATCGCGCGCTGCGTGCGCTGCAAGGACACCGCGATGTGGTGGCTGTCATCCCGAATCGCGCGGTGTTCGCGAATCAAAGCGTGCAGGCCAAAGGTAAGCCCGGCGGCGGCGGCGGCGGGGCGATCCAGGTCGTGCCCGCGGGCGTCGCCCGCGTCGGCGTGCCGCGCGCAGGATCGGATGGCTCCGGGATCGGCGTTGCGGTGCTGGATACGGGGATCGATCTGGCGCATCCGGACCTGGCCGGCACCATCGACGCCTTCAGCGCGTTCGGGGGCAGTTGCGCGGACGACCAGGGGCACGGCACGCATGTCGCGGGCATCATCGCCGCGCACGACAACACCAGCGACGTCGTCGGCGTGGCGCCGGCCGCGCAGCTGTACTGCGTGAAGGTGCTCGACAGCACCGGTTCGGGCTCGGATGAAGCGGTGATGGCCGGCCTCGACTGGGTCCTCGTCAATCATGCGCTCGTGACGCCGGCGATTCGCGTCATCAACATGAGCCTCGGTCGTCCGGGCACCGTGGACGACAACCCCGCGATGCGCGACCTGGTTGCCGCACTCGATGCGGCCGGCGTCTCGATTGTCGCGGCCGCGGGCAACGACCCCGCCGCCGACGTCAGCGGCCAGATTCCCGCCGCCTATCCACAAATCGCCGCCGTGGCGAGCACGACGGCGGTCGGCGGATCGAATCAGTGCCGCTTCCTGTCTGCGCCGATCGCGGCGGATACCGCGTCGTATTTCACGACCGACGGCGTGAAGGTCCTGATCTCGGCGCCCGGCGACGAGCGTGAGGACGTGAGCCGCGCGTGCCTCCTCCAGGCAACCGGCATTCTCTCGTTGAAGCTCGGCGGCGGTACGACGAGGATGAGCGGGACCAGCATGGCGTCGCCGCACGTTGCGGGCGTCGCGGCGCGCTTCTACCAGCAGAACCCTGCGTTTTCTCCGTCCGATGTTCGTGGCTGGATCGTGACCGGCGCGTCACGACCGGGTGTGGCGCCGCTCAACTCGCCGAGCAGCGCGTACACGTTCGACGGCGTGCGCGAGGGCGTCGCGCAGGCGCCGTAGGGGACCCATCACCACGTTGTCCGGCGTCTCTCACGCCATCAGGCCGCCCGGCCTGATGGCGTAAGATCGAGAGGACGCCGGAGTGGTGAAACTGGCAGACGCGCGGGACTCAAAATCCCGTGGGGGTCACCCCCCGTGTGGGTTCGATTCCCACCTCCGGCACCAATTCCC
>Ga0070704_100000844_pt1 | contig 15260 bp, 10 predicted proteins | sample KBSK5252metaG_FD_65467 | JGI IMG/M metagenome (GOLD analysis project Ga0070704, IMG submission 65467) | Corn, switchgrass and miscanthus rhizosphere microbial communities from Kellogg Biological Station, Michigan, USA - KBS K5-25-2 metaG | ecosystem: Host-associated > Plants > Roots >...
ACCACGAATGGCTGACCGAGGCGCTCGTCGCATTCGCCTACCGTTTCGGCGGCACGATCGCGCTGGCGATGCTCAACGCTGCGATTGTGGTGGCCGGGCTCGCGATCGCACGATCGTCGGCCCGGCGCGCCGGCATGGGCGGGTGGCGTCTCGAGGCGCTGACCGCGGCGGTGTTCGCGCTGGGACTTGCGCCGCTGGCGCAGACGCTCAGACCTCAAACGATCTCGTCGCTGTTGTTCGTCGCCCTGCTGGCGCTGATGCGAGAAATCGATCGCGATCGGCATCGGATCGCGTTTGCGGTCCCCGTGCTGTTCCTCGCCTGGGCAAATCTGCACGGCGCGTGGGTGATGGCCGGCGGAGTGCTGGCGATCTGGATTTTCGTCAAGGCGGCGCAGACACCGTCGTCCAGCGTTCGGCTGGCGCTCCTCGGCGCCGGTGCGGCCTCGGCGGCGGCGACGCTCGTGAACCCGTACGGCCTCGAGCTGTGGCGCTTTCTCTTCGAGACCGTCCGCTTCGAACGCCGCGACATCGTCGAATGGGGTTCGCTGATGAGCACGCCGATCATGTTCCTGCCGTGGACCGCCACGGTCGCGATCGCGCTGGTCGCGTTCACTCGCTCACGACGTCACCATCTGCCGTACTGCGCCGTGTGTCTCTTCCTCGCGGTCGCGTCGTTTCGGGTGATCCGGCTCGTTCCGTTCTTCTCGCTGTCGGTCCTGGTGCTCCTTGGACCGCTCCTGGCGAGTGCCCCTGCGGTGGCGCGCGCGGCGATGGACGCCAGGGGATGGGCCGGGGCAGTGGTCATCTGGATCATCTGCGTTGGATCATCGACGCTGGGTTCGGCGCGCGTTGGCTGCCTGCAGACCCGCGGCTCGTTCGACATCGATGAGCGCGCGGCTTCGTTTCTCCGCGAAAACCACGCGACCGGGCGTCTCGTCGTCTGGTTCGACTGGGGCGAGTACGTGTCGTGGCACTTCGGCCCGCCGCTAAAGGTGTCGATGGATGGCCGGCGCGAGACCGTCTATTCGGCGTCATTGCTGCAGGCGCACGACGCCTTCTTTCGAAACCGGCCCGGCTCCCGGGAATTCCTCGGACGGCTCTCGCCGGACTATGTCTGGCTGCCCAAATCCGTGCCGGTCAGCGCGGAGATCTCGAGCTGGGGCTGGACGCCGATCTTCGAGACCGAGACGTCGACGATCTGGGCGCGCGGCCATCTCCGCAGCGACTGGCGTCAGCCGCCGCCGGTGACGTCTTCCTGCTTTCCGGCTGGCTAACGCGGTTTCAGGAGCGTGTATTCGTAGTGTCAGCCTCCCGATGCTGACGCCCACCACGATCAACGCAGAACGCGCGGAATCCGCAGAGAATGCTGGCAAAGCTGGGTCGCCGAGTTTGTTGAACGCAAAGCCCCAGCCTACGCTCGCCGCAACATCGCGAGCTTCGGCTCGGCAAGCGCCAAGCTCGCTAAACCCGCAAAGCTGAGACACGACGCCGCCGCATCTGCCGCTGCGCGACCGGCCCGCTTCGCGGGCAGCGCCGAGATACCGGCGGCGCAAACACAAACCCGGAGAACCCGCATGGTTTGTGTTTGCACCGCCGGTCTCACGGCGCGTGGCGGCCGGCTACGCCGGCCGCCGGTCGCGCAGCTCGCTCATGCGGCGGCCCCATCGTTCTGCGTGCTCCGCGAGTTCTGCGTTTTCAGTCGTGGCGAGTGCCCGCGCAGCGGGCCAATCACACTAGTGGGGTGTCCGCCGCACATCGTGCATTGCTTTGCGGGCTCTGCGCGCTTTGCGTTCTACCAGCCGCTGCGATCAGCCCCATCTGCGGTCATCGCGGCTCGACCACGAATTACGCCTGAAGGCGGGCAGCATTTACCTCAGCCGCTCCACCTGCATCGTCGCGGCATCGAGTCGATACGCCGCCCGGCCCGGTGCGAGCGCGCGCAGCTCTTCGTTCCTCGGTCCGCGGTCGTAGACGATCCAGCGCGGCGCCGACGGCAGGTCGGGCTCGTTGCGGGTCAGACCGAGGTGCGGGTTCTGACCTGGCGGGTAGCTGACGAAGACGATCGCCGGCCCCGGCGGCAGCTGTGCCAGCGCGGCTTCGGCTGCGCGATGGAAGGCGCCTCGATCGTCATTCGCCTTGCGGACCCGCCGCACGTCGTTCAGGCCGAGCGGCACGAGCAGCATCGCGATCGCGAGCGCCGCGTTCGCAGCCGGCGCCGGCCAGCGGAGGCCGCCATCGTGTCCGGTGAGTCTGAACTTGAGGATGATGCGTCCGATCTCGCGCGCCGCGAGGAAGTAGAAGATTGGCAGAACCTCGACGTAATAGACGATCCAGATCGGCGGGTGCGCGAAGCTGAGATAGGCGACGAGCAGCAGGGCGATGGTGAGGAGACCGGCGCGCTCCACGCCCGATGCGTGCACCGCAGCGGCGACGACCAGGATGCCGAGCGCAAGACGCCAGCCGTCGCTGAACCACACGAGGATGCCGATCAGCCGCTGGACGAACGCGCCCGGCACGGACGAAGGCCGGTACGGCTCGTGGATCTCGAGCGCCCGGCGGCCGACGGCCGCGATCTCGGGGACCAGCGTTCGAAGCGGCGGCGTCGGATCGACACCGAAGCCGGGTTTGTCGAACGGGAAGTAGACGCGCGAATAGTACGGATACGGGTCGCGCCGCCAGTCGCCAAGGGTCTGCTGATTCCACAGCGGGCCGAGCATCAGCAACGAGGCACCGAGGACGATTGGCGCGGCGAGCTGTGTCCACGCCCGCGCGGCGCGCACCCGCCGCACAATCACGAAAGCCAGCGGCAGCGCCAGCGTCGCCATCGTCAACGGCCGCGCCTCGAGTCCCCATCCAACCGCGGCGGCGACGGTCAGCAGGTACCCGCTGCGGTGTGAATCCAGCCAGCGGATCGTCGCCCACAGCGCGATCAGCCACATCGCCGTGCTCGTGCTCTCGGAGAAGTACGACGCCGACCAGTGCAACGTCGGCCAGGCCGTGGTCCACAACCACCAGGTGAGCAGCGCGATCCACTCGTTGGCCAGCCGTCGCGCCAGCCAGAACACGAGAGCGCCGGCGATGCCGGCCAGAAGCGCCGGCATCAGCCCAGGCAGCCCCAGCCAGATCCCGGGGACGAGCGTCAGCGCGTGGGCCGGCGGGTACTTCGCGAAGACCGCCGGCTCGATGAAGACGTGCATCTGCTCGAAGAAGGTCGCTATCGGCGGCGCCGGCGCGGTCCAGCGGCCGCGCGCGAAGATTTCCGCCTGCAGCAGGTACGCGCGCTCGTCGTGCGCGACCCCCGGTTCGTGAAACGACGCCCACGCGAGCCGGACCAGAACGACTGTCACGATTCCGGCGACGAGAGGTGCCCAGGGCCCCGACAGGAAGGCGGCGATCGCCGACGGATCGCTGGTCCAGCTGCGGCTCCATCGCGCGATCACGACGATCGCGACGAGGACCAGGACGGCGAGCGAGGCCGTCAGCAGCGACGGGAGCGGCGGGCTTACCACGAGGGTCCTGCCAGCCGGCCGCGGAGCTCGAGTGCCGTCATAAATGGTGACAACGCTGCAACAACTGTAATGGCGAGGCCTGCGGTTCTGCGCGCCGCTTCACAGCATCGCATGACACGGTGCGACTTCGCCGCCGGTCCCGCGATTGCGATCCTTCGTCAGGATCACTCATCAGAGCGGCGCGAAGGCAGAGTTTCACCAGATGCTGGACGGTCGTGCTATTTCGCCGGTCGCTGACGCGAGGGCTCGGAATGCCGCGCGGCTGCTGCCGCTCGCCACGCTGTTCGTCCTCACCGCATTTCTGGCCATCACCAGCGCCGACGCGGATCTTTTCGGCCACCTGACGTTCGGCCGCGACATCGTTCGCGTGCACGCCGTGCACGCCAGCGACCCATACTCGTTCACGAGCGATCGGCCGTGGGTGAATCACGAGTGGCTGGCCGAGGCGATCATGTGGATCTCTTACGCCGCCGGCGGGGGCATCGGGCTGATCCTGCTGAAGCTGTCGGTCGCCTGGGCGGCCGGTGCGCTGCTCGTCGACGCGTGGCGGCGGTATCCGCTCACGACGATTCAGCGCGACGTGCTGCTCTTCGCCACGGCCGTCGGCGCGTGGCCGTCGCTCGTCACGGTCCGTCCCCAGCTGTTCTCGGTGATGCTCCTCGCGGCGCTTCTCAACGTGCTCGGCCGCTTTCGCGAGGGGCAGATCAGAATCCTGGTGCTGCTGCCGGTGATCTTCGCGCTGTGGGTGAACCTCCACGGCGGATGGATCGTCGGCGCCGGCGTGCTCGCACTCTATGCCGCCTGCTCGCTGGTCGACCCGACCGTGGTTCCATCACACCGGCGCCTGCTCGTCGCCGCGTGCGCGGCCGCGGCCCTCGCCACGCTCTGCAATCCGTACGGCCCGCGCATGCTCGCGTTTCTCGTCGAGACGGTCAGGCCCGATCGCGCCGACATCACCGAATGGCAACCGGTGACCAGGCTGCCGGCGATCGTGCTGCTGTTGTGGCTGGTGCCGACGACGGTGACCCTGGCGGCCGTCTCGCGCCAGGGACGCAGCCTTCCAGTCTCGTCGATCGCGATTGTCGTGATGCTGGGCATCGCGAGCTTCCGCGTCGCCCGGATCGTGAGCCTCTATGCCGTCGCCGTCGGCTTCCTGCTCGCGCCCTACGCCTGGTCGAGCGCTGTCGCGCTGAGAGAGCCGGTGCGCAGGACGATGCGGCAATGGTGCGACGCGGCCGTCGTGTATCTGGTGATCGTGACCCTGTCGGTCGCGCTCTTCGGCCGCCGTGTGGCCATGGACGGCGACTGGCTGCCCGAGCCCGAGGCGGCCGCCTACGTCTCGACGCAGCGCCTCCACGGCAACATGTTCACGTGGTTCAACTACGGCCAGTACGCGATCTGGCACCTCTGGCCGGCGATCCGCGTCTCGATGGACGGACGGCGGGAAACCGTCTTCAGTGAGGAGTTGCGCGCGGCGCATCGGCGTGTCTACGACAACGCCCCGGAGACTCTGGAGGTGCTCAGCCGCATGCATCCGGACTATGTCTGGCTGCCGGTCGACCTTCCGGTCATCGCGCGGCTGGAAGCGGCCGGGTGGGTACCGCTCTTTCGCGGGCCGCGCTCGACGATCCTCGGCCGCGCGGCAGAGCATTGAGAAGCAAAGGAATCAGGGATCAATAGCGCGTCAGCGTTCCCAGCGACGCCCGGGAGCATTGAGCGCGCGACCATCCTCTGCGAAGGCCACCAGACATCTGGCGCAGTACCGAAGCACGCCGGAGGAGCCGTGCCTCTCGAGCGGCAGCAGGTCGTCCGGTGGGTGCGTCACCGGACACGTCCGGTACAACTCCATTCGTTCCGCCGGCGAGAGCTGGGCGGCCTCGCGTTGAAGCTGCTCGAAGGTCATCTTCGTTGAATCAGCTCGGCTTCCGGCACAGGACCATGTACTGGCCTCCCGCCGGAATGCTGGCAAGCTTTCCCTCGAGCGGCCGCAGCACGGCGAGCGCGCGCGGAAAGAAAAAGAGGAAGTCGGTTCGCAGCACGGTGAACCCGGCGCGTGTGACCAGCTCGCGTGCGTGCGGCGGCGACACCAGCTTCGCATCGCGATCGAACGGGATGCGCCGCATGACCAGGCGAGTGCCCGGATTCCACGGGTTGTTCTCCCACAGGGCGAAGACGCCGCCAGCCGACAGCGAGCGATACACGTAGCCGAGCGCATCCAGGCGATGCTCGGGCTCGATGTGATGGAAGACGCCGTTGCAGTAGGCGACCTCGAACGCCGCTGACGGCTCGAGCTCGCCGACGGTGTTGAACTCGAGTCGCGGATCGGCGAGGGTTGTTCGCGCCACCTCAACGCTTTCGCGTGACGGGTCGACGCCAACCACGGCGCGGGCGTTGAGTTGTTCGAGCAGTTCGGGGCTCGTGCCGCCGGTGCCGCAGCCGTAGTCGAGGACGCGGCGAGCCGGCACGTCGAGAGACTTCAGGCGCTCGGCCAGCCAACGCACACGTTCGTGGGCGAAGTACTCTTTCGATTCGCCCGACAGCGCGAGGCCCTGGTTCAGGGCGCTGTCGTAGCTGCCGGCGTAGGCATCGAACTCGGCGTGCATTCAGCGGCGCCGCATGCCGAGCAGGCTCAGGAAGAAGCAGGCCAGCACAGTCTGGTAGCCGATGACCGCGAGCGTAACACCAGGCACGACGACTCGCATAGTGTCGGCGTAGTTGAGGTGGCCGAAATCGCGGACGCGCCATTCGTTGACGGCGGCGATGAGCATGATGCCGCCTACCGCAACGGTCGCCAGTCCCAGGAGCAAACCGCGCTCGAGCGAGAGAATCCGCCCGAACCGGTCGATGCGCGGATCGGCCGGGAGCACCCCTTCGGTGATCGCGAAGGTCTTGGCGATGAGCGCGAAGAGCATGCTCTGGCTGCCGCAGATCACCGCCAGGCCGGCGAACAGGAGCGTGTGCGCGTCGAAGGTCATGCGCGCGATGGTCATGCCCGGCATCGCGACCGTGAATCCGGCAATGCCGAGCGCGACCAGCATCAGGCCCGGCATCAGGAACAGCCGGCGCGGCGTGCACATCAGGAAGAAGCGCAGCGTCCGCCAGCCGTCGCGAAACGTCTTCAGGTGCGGCGGATGGCTGGTGCGGCCGTCCGGGTGCAGGGTGATCGGCACCTCGCCGATGCGAGCGCCGGAGAGGCTCGCCTTGATGATCATCTCGGTGGCGAATTCCATCCCGGTGCAGCGCTGATCGAGCGTCTGGTAAAACGCTTTCGTGAAGCCGCGCAGGCCGCAGTAGATGTCGTGGACCGGCGCGCGGAACCAGCGGCGCGCAATCCGCGAGAACATCGGGTTGCCCAGCCAGCGGTGCAGCCGCGGCATGGCGCCGGGCAGGACGCGCCCGCCTCCCGATTCGAGCCGGCAGCCCTGCACCAGGTCGTCGCCTTCGCGCAGGCGCTCGACGAAGGCCGGCACCTCGCCGAAGTCGTAGCTGTCGTCGGCGTCGCCCATGATGACGAACCGCCCGCGCGCCGCCTCGATGCCGCCCATCAGCGCCGCGCCGTAGCCGCGATCGGCCACCGGCACGAGGCGCGCCCCTTCCGCGATCGCGATCGCGCGGGAATCGTCGGTGCTGCCGTTGTCGGCTACCACCACTTCGCCGGCGATGCCTGCGTTCTTCATCGCGGTCAGCGCCTTGCGGATGCACGTGGCGAGCGTGTCGGCCTCGTTGAGGCAGGGCATGACGACCGTCACTTCGAGCGGCATCGCCTCAGCCGCGCCCTCCGCAACCGACGCGCGAACGTGCGCCGCACCCGAAGCCGCGCCGTGGGCCGGGCGCGTGTCGCCGGGTGCCGGGTCGTTGCGCCGGGGCTGCAGGGTTGGTGATGCGTGCATTCAGGTGTCTCGAGGGTGCCGGCGGGTATGAGGGCGGCCGTGGCGCCGGATGGGTTCGCGCCGGGCACCACGGCGAGGGTGCCCGGCCGCGATCCTATTCTCTGGCCGGCGGACCCGCCTTGACGGCGACCTGCACCGACTTCCGGTACTTGACGGGCACGCCGTTGACGGTCGCCGGCTTGAAGCGCCACGTCCGCGCGGCGGTCACCGCCAGCTTGTCGTACGCCGTCGTCACCGACTGCGTCATCACCGCCGATTCGACGACGCCGGTCTCGTCGATCAGGATCTCGAGGACGCCGGTGCGCGGAATGAGCACCGTACCCTGGAACGACGGCAGCACCTGGTTGATGGCCATCGGCGGAATCGCGTCGCGGTCCTCGCCCGAATAGACGCGGAACGCAATCGGCATCGGCGGCGGCGGCGTGGCGACGATCGGCGCGGGAGGCGGCGGCGGAGGCGGCGGCGGGGCCGCAGCCTTCGCGCTGAGCTCCTCGAACCCGACCGCGAGCGTGCGCAAGTCCGAGAGCGGCGGCCGATTCGCGTCGGCCGCGACAGCGGGGTCGGTCAACGCCACCAGCACCTGGCTGAAGCCGGTCGCGGCCGCCGCAAAGGATTTGCGATCGAACGCCGCCTTGGCCTCGTTGTATTTCTGCTGGATGATCGCCGGCAGCATCCGGCGGCGCACGTCGGCGAACGCCGATCGGATCCGCGGCGAGACCTCGCTCGCGCTCGGCTGATACGACGGCTCCGCGGCGACCACCGCTTCAATCGCCTGCTGGGCGTCCGCGGCGCGGCCGAGCGCGAGCAGGCAGAACGCGCGGTACTGCTCGATGGCGCGTGCCTGGCTCGCCGGGTGCTCCGAGGCGCGCAGCCGGTCCAGCATCGCCAGCGCGTCGTCATACGACGCCGAGGCATAGAGCTCGCGCGCCGCGGCGAGGTCGCGGTCCTGCGCGGACGCGGGCGCGGCAGCCAGCGCGACGACAGCGGCCAGCGAGGCCGCGGAGATGACGGAGTAGAACCGGAGTCTCATTTCTTCCTCAAATCCACGCTCAGGCGCGCCGGCTCTTTGAGCGTGACGACAGCCGTGTGACGCTGCTCGCCGAGCTCAGGATGGCGGAACACGAAGTCGTGGGAGCCAAGCGTCAGCTGGTAGTTGCCGATCGGCGTCTCGCCGATCTTTTCCCCATCCACCCAGACCTCGGCCCAGGGGGTCGCGTTGAGCGCAATCGTGCCCTTCGGGAACTCGACCTTGATCGGCGAGACCTTGCCGGGGAAGACCTGCACCGTGCGGGTGACGCGGTAGCCGACCGCTTCGCTGACGATTTCCAGATCGTGGCGGCCCGCCGACACCATCAGCCGCTCGCTCTGGCTCGATCCAATCAGGCGCCCACCCTCGAACAGCTGGACGACGGCCGGCGCGGAGAGCGTGACCCATCCGGAAACCGGAACGCCTTCGGGCGCGGCCATCGGCACGGTGAGCGAGGCGGTGTTGCCAGCCTCGATCGTGACGGTCTGCTTGATCGATCCGAGATCGCTCTCGAGCAGCACCGCATGTTCACCCGGCGGCAGATCGGGGACCGTCACCGGCGACACGCCGCGCGCGACGCCGTCGACGCTGACGCGAGCGCCGGCCGGCTCGGTGCGGATGCGAAGCTCGCCTGAGGTGGCGGCGGTGGCCGGCATCTCGATGTACTGCGAGACCTGCGCGCCGGCGGTGATCGTCACCGGCATGAGGCGCGGCGACCCGTTGCCGCGCACCTCGAGCGAGTGCGGTCCGGGCTTGAGCGAGACGGTCACCGGCGTCACGCCGCGCTCGACGCCGTCGACGAACAACTGTGCGCCCGCCGGGTTGGTCGAGACATTCAGCGTGCCCTCGACCGGTGTGGCAGGCGCCGCGAAGAAGCGGCGCGCCGCCGGCACGCCGGCGCCGGCGAGCGCCAGAACCGCCAGCGCCGCGGCCGCCATCGGCAGCTTGCGGCGGGAGGAGGCTGGTTTCTCGAACATCTCGGTTTCAACCGAGGCATCTCGATTGACGTCGGCAAACGAAATTTCCTTCGAGGCACTGGAGGCCGCCCCGGGCCGCGCCGGCGTTTCCGGAACGCGAGCGGCTTCGGTTTTCGGTCCCCAGGTCGAAGCTGGTTCGTGCGATTCGGTCTGCGGCGCCGCGGTTCGGATGCTCGACGACGACGGCGGCGGCGCAACCGGGCGCTGCGCGATCGGCGTCAGCTCGACATCCACCGATTCGGTGCGGCGATCCGAAGGCCGATAGGCCTGCATCACCGGCGTTGGCGCGGGTGGCATCTCGATCGGTCGCGGCGCCGGCGTGCGCTCGACCGGCCGAAACGCAGCGGGCTGATCATGCGCCGGCACGCTGCGCTGGAAGTCGGCGGCTCCGGTTGCGCCCGGCGTCGTCGATGCGGGCGGAGCGGAGACGCGCGCCGGCGCAGGCATTGCGGGCTGCGCGGGCGTGACCGGCACGGCCTCACGCGCAGCCGCAGAGGCCGCGCGGGCGCGCGCAGCCGCCTCGGCTGCCGCACGGTACCGCCCGAGGAACGCTTCGAGCGTCGACGGCGACGCAAGATAGTCGCTTTCGCTGAGCACGTATTCGAGCTCTTCCTGCGCCTCGGTGGCGGAGTCGAAGGGGTTGTCCGCGTCCAATTGCAGGGCGCGCATCAGCCACGCGCGAAGGGTGGCGGGCAGCGGCTCGAGGCCGCCGTGCGCGGAGTTCGCCCACGCCGATGCGACCACATCGCCGAGGCGTCCCGGCGTTTCTTCGTCGAGCAGACGCCGGCCCAGGATCAGCGAGAGCGCGATGACGCCGAGCTGCATGACGTCGGAGCGCCGATCGAACCGCGCCTGCGGCGCCGATCCGGGCACGGCGATCCGCAGCTCGCGCCAGTACCGCTCGGGCGAATATTTCAGCTCGGCGATCGCGGCTCCCAGCACGTGTTCGACGACGACGATGCGCGCGCCCGGGGTGACGATGGTGCGTTCGGGCGCGATCGCGGCGTGGGCGATGTCGGGCGCGTTCTCGTGGAGCATCGCCACGGCCGGGACGATCTGGCGCAGCAGACAGAGGGCGGCGTCGATATCGAGCGTGACGTCGGATTTCTCGGCGAACGCCAGCAGATCCGAGAGTCGCACGCCCGGCGTGCTGTCGGAGACGAGCGCGAGCGTCGACGCCGGGTTCTTCAGCCGCTCGACGCTGCGGACGCGCGCGTAGCACGCGTGGCGGAACGTCGACAGGTGGCTGACCCGTTCGCGCAGCGCGAACTCGAAGGACGGCACGGCCGTGAGCTCGCTCTTCAGGCAGAGAATTTCGAGCGGCTCATTCCGGACGCGATCGACAACGTGATGCCGCTCGCCGAGGCCGTCCTGAAATGTCACGGTGGGGCGTGCGGCGCCCGGCGCGGTTGCTGGATCCATGACCCGCGGTGATGCGCAAAGTGTGCCGCTGCGTGACGGCCGGATCGCGGCCGTTTTCAGCGGGTTAGCTGCTGCCGCTTACGATTCGGTCGGGGCCCGGCGAATTCTGTCGTAACGGTTCCGAAACCCGGCGACGGTTCCGGCGATGTCGCAGCGCGCAGAACAACGCACCTGGCGGCGCGCGTCAGTCTTTGTAGTTCAAACTTCGAAGTTTGAAGTTTGCCGACGGTGCATCCGCCGTCGCGTCGCTTCGCGACGCTATGGCGGACAACCTTCGCCTGGCTTGCCAACCGTAGCTCACGCGCGGTTTGGCAAGCGTGAGCGAAGGTTGGTGACCCGGGCGGGGATCGTCCACGACGGCGAGCCCGCAGGGCGGAGCCGCGTGGCTGAGGCCAGCGTGGGTCGACCAGCTCGAACGAAGTGAGAGGTGGTGACCCGGGCGGGGATCGAACCCGCGACCCTCTGATTAAAAGTCAGATGCTCTACCACTGAGCTACCAGGTCATGCGCGTCCGCCACGGCAGCGGGACTCGGTGGGAAAGAAAGCGCGGCATTGTACTACGGCGATCGCCGCTGCCGATCTATACTGGACGCCCGACGGCGGGACTCGACAGGACCATATGACCAAAGATGGCGCGCGCCTCGTGCTGGTGGTCGAAGACGACGTCTCGGTTCGTCGTCCGCTCGTGAAGTTTCTCGAGATGCACGGCTTCGCCGTCGTCACCGCCGAGACGTCCGACGAGGGGCTCGAGATGCTCCGGAAGCACAAGCTGGTGGCCGCGGTCGTCGATCTGCGGCTCCGCCGCGGTTCCGGCCGCGACGTCGTGGTCTCGACGCCGGCGGATGTGCCGGTGATTATCTTCTCGGGCGTGCCGTCGGAATCCGCCGAGCTCGAGCGCCTGCGGCCGCGCACGCGCCTGATCGAAAAGCCGTACTCGCTCGTGCTGCTCGTCGAGACGCTCGAAGAGATGCTGGCCGAGTCGAACTCACAGAATCTTCATCCCTAGCGCCGACAGCGTCAGCTCGGTGGCGAGCTGCGCGGTCGTGTTCCTCACGTCGAGCGTCGGGTTCACCTCCACCAGATCGAGCGAGGTAATCAGCCCCGAGTCGGCGACAATCTCCATCACCATGTGCGCTTCGCGGTAGTCGAGCCCGCCCTTCACCGGCGTGCCGACGCCGGGCGCGATCAGCGGATCGCAGACGTCGATGTCGAACGAGACGTGAATCCCGGCGGTGCCGGCGCCGGCGAGCTGCACCGCCTGCTCGACAATCGACGCGATCCCCTGCCGGTCGATGTCCTTCATCGTGAAGACGTGCACGCCCGAATCGCGCACCGCCACCTTCTCGCGCTCGTCGAGATTGCGGATGCCGACGAGCACCGTGTGCGCCGGCAGCACTTTCGGCGACGTCGTGCCGATGCGCGCGAGCTCCGCCGGCTCGCTGCCGAGGAGCGCGGCCAGCGGCATGCCGTGCACGTTGCCCGACAGCGAGGTCGCCGGCGTGTTCATGTCGCCGTGCGCGTCGACCCAGAGCAGCCCGATCGGCAGCTGGCGCTCGCGCTTCGCCCAGTCGGCGACGGCCGCCACCGAGCCGGCGCCGATGCTGTGATCGCCGCCGAGCACGATCGGCATCGCCCCCTCGTCGAGCGAGGCCAGCGCCGACTGGTAGACCTTCTGGCACACCTTGGCGATGTCGCGGATGTACTTCTTCCGCTCGTCGCGCAGCTCCTGGGTTTCGGGGATCGGCGCCGGGAGATCGCCCTTGTCGACGATCGGATAGCCGAGCGCGGCGATCCGCTCGTCGAGCCCGGCGATGCGCATCGCCGACGGCCCCATGTCGACGCCGCGCCGGCCGCCGCCGAGATCGAGCGGCACGCCGATGATGTGAACGGGCCTCATGGACGCTTGTAGGAGACCGAGATGCCTTCGCCCGACGGCGCGACGATGGTCGTCAGCAGCCTCGGATCATTCTTGATCGCGGCGAGGAAGTCGCGCATCTCGCTCTCCTTGTTGACGACGTTGTGCGCGAGGAACAGGCCGCGCGGCGAGAGCCGCGGCAGCAGCAGATCGAGGAACCGCTTGTAGTCGCGCTTCCATGCGTCGACGAACACGAGATCGAACGGGCCGGCGAGCTTCGGCACCTCGGCGAACGCATCGCCGGCGACCACGGTGACGATGTCCGCGACGCCGGCGTTTCTGACGTTGGCGGCGGCGACCTTCGCCCGCGCCGGATCGAACTCGATGCTGGTGAGGTGTCCGCCGGTCTCGCGCAGACCGAGGCCGATCCAGATCGCGCTGTAGCCGTAGGCGCCGCCGACTTCGAGGACGCGCTTTGCGCCGGTGGCGGCGATCATCACCCGCAGGAAGCGCCCGTCCTCCTCCGAGACCGCGAGCTGCTCCGAGTCTGCCGCCTTGATCCGCTGGAGCAGGCCAGCCAGGTTCGGCGGCTGCGCCGCAACGGTCGAATCAGCGATCGCCAGCGCGAGGAGAACCAGGCAGCCCTGAAGGGCTGCGCTACGCGTCATCGCTGCAGCCATGCGATCACCTGTTTGGCCGTGGCGCGCGCGTCGGCAACGCAGTCGGGGATGCCGACGCCGCGAAAGCCGCTGCCGGTGAGAAAGAGGCCTGGATGGCGCGCCAGCGCGCGCTCGATCGCCGCCATTCGCGCGAGATGCCCGACCTCGTGCTGCGCGTTGCCGCGCTCGAAGCGGTAGACGCGGGTGAAGAGCGGCTCGCCGGTCATCCCGAGCAGCGGCGTCAGCGCCGCCATCGACCGCGCGACCAGCTCGCCGTCCGACCGCTGGAGCGCCTCCGGATCGCGCGCGCCGCCGACGAACGTGCGCAGGAGCACGTGCTCTTCCGGCGCGCGGTGCGGCCACTTGGACGAGAGCCACGATGCGGCGAGGATGCCGCTGCCTTCGACCTTCGGCACGACGAAGCCGGAGCCGGCGAGCGGATGCGCGACGGCGTCGCGCCGGAAGGCGAGCGCGACGGTGCCGGCCGAGGCGTAGCGGATCTCGCCGCTCAGCCGCGACAGCTCCTCATCGCGTTCACGGGTCAGCGCGCTGGTGACGTAGGCCGGCGTCGCCAGGATCACCGCGCGCGCCGACAGCTCGGCGCCGGTCGAGGTCCGCAGCGTGAAGGGCCCGTGGCCGTCGATCGCCGACACGCTCGTGGCGGTGCGGACCCGGGCGTCCCCAATCGCGTGCACCAGCGCCGCGATCATCTCGCTGAGCCCGCCGGGCAGCGACTTGAACGCGCCTTCGATCGCCGGGTTCCGCTTCGAGTCGTCCGCCGGCGGAGCCTGCGGCGGGTGCCGGAACGCGCGCAGCAGGCTGCCATGTTTCTGTTCCGCCTCGACCAGGCGCGGAAACAGCGCGCGCGCCGAGAGGCGATCGACGTCGCCGGCGTGAATGCCGGCGAGCAGCGGCTCGGCCAGATACGTTTTTGCTTCCGCGCCGAAGCGCCGCTCGATGAACGCCCCGATCGACTCGTCCTCGTCGTCGCGCCGCGCCGGCACCGCGACCTCCGCCGCCATGCGCAGCTTGCCAGGCCACGAAAAGAGCTTGGTGCGCGCGAACGGGCCGATGCGGGTCGGGATGCCGAGCACCGACGCCGCCGGCAGCGGATGCAGCCGGCCGCCGCGCTGGATGTAGGCGAGGCGCGGCGGCTTGGTCACGACCAGCCGATCGCCGAGGCCGAGCTCTTCGCAGAGGCTGATGCCTGCCGGCTTCTGAATCAGCAGCGCGTCGGGACCGCCGTCGATGGTGAAGCCGTCGATCGCCTCGCTGATGATCACGCCGCCCGCGCGCGGCGTCCGTTCCAGGACCGCGAAGGAGCACGCGCCTTTCGACAGCTCGTAGGCGGCGGCGAGGCCGGCGATTCCTCCGCCGACGATGACCGCGTCGAAGGAGGACATCGGCTACAGCCTCGTGCGCACCAGATCCTCGAGCGTGGCGATGAAGAGCGCCGAGGTGTTCAGCGATTCGGTCCGGCGCAGCGAGGTCGAGAACTCGCGCGCGGTGCGCGCCGCCTGGATGTCGATGTCGAACAGGATCTCGGTGTGATCGCAGACAAAGCCAATCGGCACGACGAGGAAGCGTCGCGCGGTTGCGGATCGATCGTCGATGAGCTGTCCGAGCTCGGGGCCGATCCAGGGCTCCGGCGTCCGCCCCGCGCTCTGATAGGCGACGTCGTAGGTCGTGATCCCCGCGCGCGCGGCAACGCCGGCCGCGGTCGCCGCCACTTCGTCGGCGTAGCGATCGCCAGCCTCGATCACGCGCACCGGCAGCGCGTGCGCGGTGAAGACGACCGCCTCGTCAGGCTTCGGCGCAGCCTCGCGGACGCGGCCGGCAAAGGCGTCGAGCAGGAGCGGATGCGCGTGAAACGACTCGACCGCCTCGAACGCGACCCCCGACGGCAGCGCGGCCTTCGCGG
>Ga0070704_100000848_pt1 | contig 15249 bp, 14 predicted proteins | sample KBSK5252metaG_FD_65467 | JGI IMG/M metagenome (GOLD analysis project Ga0070704, IMG submission 65467) | Corn, switchgrass and miscanthus rhizosphere microbial communities from Kellogg Biological Station, Michigan, USA - KBS K5-25-2 metaG | ecosystem: Host-associated > Plants > Roots >...
GCCCGGCACGTTGTTCCAGACGTAGGCGCGCCAACCGCGCGCGGCGAATTCGGGATTGGGGATGCTCATGCGGTGGCCGTCGCGGCTGGTCTTCCGCACCGCGATCTCTTCCCAGCCCGATGGGAGGAGGCCCTGGGCTTTGAGGATCTGCGCCACCCGACCGTAGAAGACGAACCACAGATCGTCGACGTTCGTCAGGCCGTGCGCCTGCATGTACGCCTGAACGGCCGGTGACCCGACCCAGACGCCGTTCGGGACCTCGTCTCCCCCCATGTGGATGTTGCGCAGGGGCGCGCCCGCCTCGCGGTGCATCGCGACGAGATCGCCCACCACGCGCTCGATGAACCGATACGTCGACTCGAGCGCCGGGTTCATCACGTTGTCGGGATAGCCCTGGACCGACGTGTACACCGACCGGTCGTCCGGATCGCTGAGAGCGTATTGCCGGTCGCCGCGAGCTTCCATGGCCTTGATCGCAGCGCGCGCGTGGCCCGGCATCTCGATCTCGGGGATGACTTCGATGTGCCGCGCCGCCGCATAACGCACGATTTCGACGTAGTCGGCATGCGAGAAGAATCCGCTGCCGTATGCCCGGCCCACCTGGGGCCCCGAGCCGAAGGCGGGCTGGAGGAATCCCTTGGAGTCGAGCGTGTGGCCGCGCCGAGCGCCCACCGCCGTCAACTCGGGGAGCCCCGCGATCTCGACCCGCCATCCTTCGTCGTCGGTCAGGTGCATGTGGAAGACGTTGAGCTTGTACCGCGCCAGCAGATCGAGCGTGCGCAGTACTGCCGCCTTGGGGTGGAAGTTGCGGGCGACGTCGAGCATGAACCCGCGGTACCCGAAACGGGGAGCGTCCACTACGCGGATCGTGGGCAGGACAAGGCCCGGGCGGCGCGTGGGCGGCGGCAGCAGGCTGCGGAGAGACTGAAGACCGTAGAAGACACCGGCGGGCGAAACGCCGACGATTCGCATACCGGCCGCGGAATCGACCAACAACTCGTACGCTTCAGGCGAAGACTGGCCTTCGACCGATCCCACCTCGAGTCGCAGCGTCGCGGCGCCCGCCTGCCCTCCTGCGCGGAAATACGGTCGCAGATACTCGGCGGCGAACCGCGCCTCGTTGGCAAGCTCGGCCGCCGCGGTGATCTGCGGCGGCGCGGTGAGACGCAGCTCGCCCGGTCCCTTTGTCACCTGCAACGGCGTCGGGAAGACCGGTGGCAGCTCGCTCACCGGGATGTCGCGGACCTCGACATCGAGCGCGAACTGCGCCTGGGGAGTCACCACACGCTGCGAGCGCTCGAAGGGAGCCGCGACGTAGTCGCTCAGGGGAACGCCCACGTCCTTCGTCGCGTCGAACACGATGTAGGGACCCGACGGAGCGAAGCTCTGATTGAGGAGCGCGTCGGTGGCGTAGGGGATCCTCATCGTGGCGCCAGGGGCGAGCCCGGCGAAGCCGGCGCGAGGCACGATACGGTGCAGGTCCGCCATCACATCCTGGATGTCGAAGCCGGCGCCCACGCTGCCGGAGTCTGCCGAATGCAACGCGCTGAAGTAGATCGCCCAGCCGCTCGCCGGGAGCGGCTTCGAGTCGCGGTTCGTGAGCGTGAACGCCGCTTGCCGTTCTCCCACGAGCTCCCAGCGGAGCCGCAGGGCGGTCTGTGCGGAGACGGGACTGGCCGCGACGGCCAGGCAGAGCACGGTCAGCGCAGGAAGGAGTCTGTTTCGCATGAGAGAGATTAGATGCCTACGGGGCGCGGTGTCCAGGGCCGCGCCGCGTCGAGTCCTCGAAGCCGAAGAAGCGGTCCATCAGCCAGGTCCCGTCGTTCTGTCGCGCCAGGACGGCGACGTATCTGCCGAACTCCGTCATCCGCCCGCGCCCCGAGTCGCTCCAGGACTGTTCGAAGGCGCCAAACTCCGTCGCGTGATCGAGCGCGAAGCGTCGCGTCGCGACGACCAGGCGCAGGTCCATGTCTTTCAGCGACTCCCAGTTGCTCCGTGCCATCGCCGCCAGCTCGGCGCGGCCCCGCACCGTGTTGAACGCGGGCCACTCGAACGCCGCCGTGTCGGTGAACAGCGCGGCATACGCCTGAGGGTCGTGACTCCGGAACGACTGGATGAGACGCGCGTTCAACGAGTCGATGCCAGCCGCCGCCTCGGCAGCGGACGGGGGCCGACAGGCGAGGACCGCGACCCAAAGCACCACCATGGCTTTCAAGGAGGAGGTCATGCCGCTCCAGGTTTTGCGCATAGGCTGCTCCGAGCAAGGGTTCATCTCTCCCGCTGAGCCGTGACCACGAAACTGTACTGCCCGGAGCCGACGTCCACGATCACATCTGGCCCTCGTTGGCGGGCGGTGCGGACGCCGTCGCGTGCGCTGAGCGAGACACCCCCTTCCTGCACTTGATCGAGGCGGGCGCCCCACAACGTGACTTCCGCGGACGTATTCCCCGGCACGACGACGTCGAGCACGAATCGCTGCCGATCGAGTTTCCACGACGACGATAGCGTCCCATAGACGGTTTCGAGGGACGCGGTCGCGGTCGTCAGGCCTGCCCCAGGTCGTGGCGCGACTCGGGACCGTCGGTATCCGGGCGCCGCCGGGTCCACATCGATACCGCCGATGTTCTGGTACATCCAATCGCCCACCGCGCCGAAGGCATAGTGGTTGAACGAGTTCATCCCGGGATCTTCAAACGAGCTGTCGGGCCGAATGCCGTCCCACCGCTCCCACATCGTCGTCGCCCCCCGGGTGATCGGGTAGAGCCAGGACGGGTATGTGCGTTGGGTGAGCAGGCGGTAGGCGGTTCCCAGGTGTCCGGTGGCGTCGAGCACGTGCAGGAGGTACGGCGTACCGAGAAAGCCGGTCGTGAGATGGTGCTCGCGCGCCTCCACGTCCTGCGCGAGACGCCCAGCGGCAGCCGGCACGAGCGAATCCGGAAGGAGATCGAACGCGATCGCCAACGCGTAGGCCGTCTGCGTGTTCTCGCCCACTCGGCCCGTCCGCGAGACAAACTCCCGATTGAACGCCTCACGGATCGCCCGGAAGCGCGCCTGATACTCGGCTGCTTCCTCACGCCGGCCGAGTATCGTGGCCGTGCGCGACACCAGATCGGTGGAGTGGGCCAGGAACGCCGTCGCGATCAAGTCCGTGCCCGTGGTCGCGCCCGGGTAGGAGGGATCGTCGCTGTGGAGCGCGAGCCAGTCGCCGAACTGCCATCCCGGCTTCCAGATCAGATCCGGGCCCGCGCGGCGCCGCGCGTAATCGACCCACGCGCGCATGCTCGGATACTGGCGCTCCAGCAGGCGCCGGTCGCCATAGGTCAGGTACATCGTCCAGGGAACGATGACGGCGACATCAGACCAGCCCGCGGTGCCCGCGAAGCGCGTCGAGTCACCGCCCAGTGGGTTCGGAATCACCCACGGGACGCTGCCGCTCGGGTCCTGATCGGCCGCCACATCCGACAGCCATTTCGCGAAGAAGCCACTGACGTCCATGTTGAACGCGGCCGTCCGCGCGAATACCTGGGCGTCGCCCGTCCAGCCGAGTCGCTCGTCGCGCTGCGGGCAGTCCGTCGGCACATCGAGAAAGTTGCTGCGCTGACCCCATACGATGTTCCGCTGCAGCTGGTTGAGCAGCGAGTCCGAGGTTACCAGGCTTCCGGTCTGCGCGAGATCGGATGACACCGCGATCCCCGTGATGGTGGTCGAGTCGGGCGGCGCCGGAAGGCCCGCGACCGCCACATACCGAAAGCCGTGGAAGGTGAAATGCGGCTCGTACACCTCTCGAGGCTGTCCACTGAGCGTGTACCGGTCCGTTTGGCCGGCTGCGCGCAGGTTGGCGGTGTAGAGATTGCCCTCTCGGTCGAGCACCTCGCCGAAGCGCATGGTGACGGTCGTCCCGGCGGGCCCCCGGACGCTGAGGCGCGCCCAGCCGGTGAAGTTCTGACCGAGATCGAACAGCATCTCACTCGACGGTGCCCGCCGGATCGCCACGGGGTGCAGCTCGCGTACGCGACGCACCGAGGGAGACATCGATGCCACCAGCGCCGACGCGGGAGGATCGAGCAGGGCTACCGCCGCCCACGCGCGATTGTCGTACGGCGCGGTCGCCCAGCCGCTGAGCTCCCGGCGCGCGTCGTAGGTTTCCCCACCGTAAATGTCCGACGCGAGAATGGGCCCCGGCGTCCATGTCCAGCCGCTATCCGATACGACGCGCTCGGTACGTCCGTCCGCAAAGCGGATCTCGAGCTGTGCCCGCAGAGCAAGCCGCCGCCCATAGAGATTGCGCTGGCCGAAGAAGCCGAGATTCCCGCGGTACCAGCCATCCCCGAGCATGGCGCCCATGGCATTCGCGCCCCGTCGCAGGAGCGCCGTGACGTCATAGGTCTGGTACTGCAGCCGGCGGTTGTACGATGTCCAGCCGGGCGTGAAGAGCTGGTCGCCGACGCGCTGGCCGTTGAGGTACAGCTCGTAGAGGCCGAGACTCGTAACGTAGACACGGGCGGAGCGCACGCCGCCGTCGACACGAAATGCCCGGCGCAGCAGGGGTGATGGAGATGGCAGGCTATCCGCCGACGTCGCCTGCGGGCCGATCCACCGGCCGGCCCAGTCCCCGGCCCGCAGCAGTCCTGTCTCCCAAAACGCCATGCGACTCCAAGAAGACGCGCGACCGCTCGCGTCCCAGACGCGCACGCGCCAAAAGTACCGTGTCCGCGACACGCCGTGCGGACCGGCGTAGTCCACAAACACCGACGCATCGGACACGATCTTCCCGGAATCCCACAGCAGGTTCGCCCCGCGAGTGAGGTTCGCTTCGCTGGTGTCGACCTGTACTTGATAGGCGGCCTGCATGGTGTTGCGCCGGGTGCTGGCGATGCGCCAGCTCAACCTCGGCTGTGTCACGTCGATGCCGATGGGATTTGTGAGGTACTCGACGCGCAGTCGCTCGACCGTGGGCGTGGCCTGAGCGAGCCCCTGCACCGGGGCGAGCAACGTCAGGTACAGGGCGACCGATGGGGATGTCTTCATTTGGTCCGCACTGCATGCCCGCCGAACTCGTGGCGCAGCGCGGCGATCACTTTAGAGCCGAACGACTCCTCCTGGCGGGAGCGGAAACGCGCCAAAAGCGACAACGTGATGACCGGCGCCGGCACGTCGAGTCGCATCGCCTCCTCGACCGTCCAGCGGCCCTCGCCCGAGTCCTCCACATAGCCCCGGATGGCGCCCAACTGGTCGTCCCCGGCGAACGCCCGCTCCGCCAGCTCGTTCAACCAGGAGCGCACCACGCTGCCGTGGTTCCAGACTTTCGCGACTTGGCCCAGACGCAGCGTGAAGTCCTTCGAGGCGTGCAGGATCTCGTAGCCCTCGGCGTACGCCTGGAGCATTCCATATTCGATCCCATTGTGCACCATCTTGACGTAGTGGCCGGCCCCGGACGGGCCAACGTGGGCGTAGCCATCGGGCTGCGCGAGGCTTCGAAAGATCGGCTCGCAGTGCTGGAACGCCGCGGGCGAGGCGCCGATCATCAGGCAGTAGCCGTTCGTGAGGCCCCAGATCCCGCCGCTCGTCCCGACGTCAATGAACTCGATGCCTTTGGCCTTGAGGGCCGCGGCGCGACGCTGCGAGTCATGAAAGTTCGAGTTGCCGCCGTCGATGACGATGTCGTCCTTCGCGAGATGCGGCAGGAGCTGTGCGATCGTATCGTCGACGGGCGCGCCCGCGGGCACCATGATCCAGACGATGCGGCGCGGCGCGAGCTGTTTGGCGACATCGGCGACGTCCTTCGCGCCCTTGACCCCTTTGCCGGCGTGCGCCTTGATCGCGTCGGCCGTCGCGTCGTACACGACCAGCTCGTGCCCACCTTGCACCAGCCGCTTGACCATGTTGCCGCCCATCCGGCCCAGCCCGATCATCGCCAGTTGCATCGTTGCCGCTCCCCTAGGAGTTCGTAGCAGCAGAATAGCCCCGAATCGCTTGGCGGTATAGGATAGGTCGCTGTGCATACAGGTCGCTACGTGATCATGGGCGTCTCTGGCTCCGGCAAGAGCACGATCGGCGCGCAACTCGCGCGCGCGTTGGGCGTCGAATTCGTCGAAGGTGATGACCTGCATCCCCCGAGCAATGTGGAGCGCATGGCCGCTGGGATCCCGCTGACGGACGACGACCGCCAGGATTGGCTGATCGCCATCGCGGCTCGACTCCGCGACGCGAAGCGTGCCCGCGTTGGTCTCGTCGCCTCCTGCTCGGCGCTGAAGCGCAGCTATCGCGACCTGCTGCGCTCCGCCGGCGATCCGGCCGTGCGTTTTGTCTATCTCAAAGGCATCAAGCCGCTGCTCGCCGAGCGCATGGCCCAGCGCCGCGGGCATTTCATGCCTGGATCACTGCTCGATAGCCAGCTCGCTATTCTCGAGGAGCCGTCGCCGGACGAGCGAGCGTTCCTGTGCGACATCCGCGAAGCGCCGGAGGCGATCGTGGCCGACCTTGTGAGGCGCGCAGCATGAGTTCCAACACCCAGTTGTTGCTGCTCGCGTTCGCTGCGGTCGTAGCGCTGATCGTGTTGATCGCGCGCTTCAAGCTGCATCCCTTCATCGCGCTGATCACCGTCTCACTCGCGCTGGGAATTGTTGCAGGCATGCCGTTCGGCGGTGTCGTGAAGGCATTCCAGGATGGCGTCGCCACGGTGCTGGGATTCATCGCAATCGTGGTCGCGCTCGGCACCATGCTGGGCAAGATGATGGCGGAGTCCGGCGCTGCGGCGCGCATTGCGACGACGCTGATCGCCCGTTTCGGCGAAGAACGCGTGCACTGGGCGATCATGTTCGTCGGCTTCATCGTGGGCATCCCGGTCTTCTTTCAAGTGGGTTTCGTCCTGCTGATTCCGCTGGTGTTCACGATTGCGCGCCACACCGGCATGTCACTCGTGAAGATCGGCATTCCGCTGGTGGCGGGTCTCTCGGTGGTGCACGGCATGGTCCCGCCGCATCCGGCCGCGATGCTCGCGGCGCAAGCCTACCAGGCCGACGTCGGGCGTACGATCGCCTATGCCATCGTGGTCGGACTGCCGACGGCGGCGCTCGCGGGGCCGATCTTCGCCTCGTGGATCGCGCCGCGCATCGCACTCCCCGCCGAGAACCCGATTGCCGCGCAGTTCACCGGTGGTGTTCCGCGGGACATGCCGGGCTTCGGCATCTCGCTCTTCACCGTGCTGCTCCCGGTGATCCTGATGCTGTGCGCGAGCGCGGCCGACATCGCGCTCGACCCTGCGAGCCCACTCCGCGTAGGGGTGGATTTCGCCGGGGGCCCGATCGTCGCCTTGCTCCTCGCCCTGCTCTTCTCGTTGTGGTCCCTCGGATACCGGCAGCACTTCACGCGCGATCAGATCCTCAAGTTCGCGAATGACTGTCTTGCGCCCACCGCCACGATTCTCCTGGTGATCGGCGCCGGCGGCGGATTCAACCGGGTGCTGCTCGAGAGCGGCGTGGGCAAAGCCATTGCCGACGTGGCCCTGGGATCGCACGCGTCGCCACTGCTGCTCGCATGGACCGTGGCGGCCCTGATCCGCGTCGCCACCGGCTCGGCGACCGTGGCGATGACGACGAGCGCCGGGATCGTCGCTCCTATCGCGGCCGCGACGCCGGGCACGTCGCCCGAGCTGCTCGTGCTCGCGACGGGCGCGGGATCGCTGGTGCTGTCCCACGTAAACGACTCGGGGTTCTGGCTCATCAAGGAGTTCTTCAACATGACCGTCCCACAGACGCTGAAGACGTGGACCGTCGCCGAGACGATCATCGGCGTGGCGGGTCTGGGTTTCACCCTGTTGCTCAGTCTTCTGGTATCGGGCTGTAGTCCAGGCGGACAGCGGGAGCTGAGCGCGGCGGGGTGGATCGACGTGACGGCGACGCTCGACCCCGCGAAGACGCCTGTCTACCAGGGCGACGCGCCGATGAAGTTCGACTTTCTCAAGGACATGCGGAAAGGCGACGGGTTCACGCTGTCGGTGTACTCCATGGGCGCCCACAGCGGAACGCACATCGACGCGCCGATGCATTTCGTCGCCGGTGGCGCGCCGATCGACCAGGTGGCGCTGGACCCGCTGATCGGTGCGGCGCGGGTGATCGACATCCCGGACAGCGTGCAGGCGATCGACGCCGCGGAGCTGAACCGGCACGACTGGAAGGGCGCGCCGCGCGTGCTGTTCCGGACGCGGAGCACGTTGCGCGGCTGGATGGACTCCCCCGAGTTCCATAAGGACTTCGCGTACATCGCCCCGGACGCGGCGCAGCTGCTCGCGGATGCGGGCGTCGTGTTGGTCGGTGTGGACTACATCTCGGCGGAGCAATTCGGCGCACCGGCGCCGAGGACGCATCAGATTCTGCTGGGGCGCGGGATTCCCATCGTGGAGGGGCTGGACCTGCGCCTGGTGCAGGCGGGGGACTACGAGCTGATCGTGCTACCGCTCAAGGTGCGGGGGCATGAAGGAGCACCGGCGCGGGCCATCATGAGGAAGCGGACCGGGAAGCCGGCGTTTAAAGTCGTCGCGTTCTTTACGGGCAAGGAGGACGATGCGCACATCAGTTTTCTCCATGAGGCTGAGCGCTGGTTTCCGGAGATGGCGGCAAAGTACAATTTCAGCTTCGACACCACATCCAACTGGCAGAACCTGAATGCTGACTATCTGTCGCAGTATCAAGTGGTCGTGTTTCTGGATACGCGTCCCGAAGACCCTGCGCAACGCGCGGCGTTTCAGACGTACATGGAGCACGGCGGCGGGTGGATGGGCTTCCACTTTGCCGGCTTTGCGTTGACGCCTTCCGTGTATCCGGCAAACTGGGATTGGTATCACAACACATTTCTTGGCTCGGGGTCATACGTGAGCAACACGTGGAGACCTACGTCGGCCGTCCTCCGTGTGGAAGACCGCAAGCATCCGGCGACTGCCCATCTGCCCGAGACGTTTCGCTCCTCGCCCAGTGAGTGGTACCGATGGGAAAAAGATCTCCGGCAGAATCCTGACATCGACATTCTGCTGTCCATCGACTCCAGCAGTTTTCCGCTGGGGACCGGACCAAAACCGCACGAGATCTGGCACAGTGGCTACTATCCCGTGGTGTGGACCAACAGGAAGTACAGGATGATCTATCTCAACATGGGTCACAACGACATCGATTATGAGCACAAGTACGATGCGACGAACAAGACGTTGTCATATACCCTGAATAATCCCATCCAGGATCACTTGATCATCGATGGCTTATTGTGGTTGGGCACCGAGCGGAGCAAGCGATGAGCAGCATCCCCGCCCTCCTCGTGCAGGAACTGAGCAAACCCATGAAACACGTCCGAGCCAACCTGCTCCCGCAGGCGCTGGATCAACGCGTCGGTCCCGCGGAGGTGCCTTCCCACCCGGATGGATGGCCGCCCCGGACTCTCGAGCAGGAGCCACCCTGCCCAGGGATTGTAGGATACCGCGTCAATGTCGGTCCACTTGAGAAACCGCGTCCCGCCGAGGGGTGTGACTGCCGTGACCCCTCCAGCCGAGACGATAACTCGCGTCTTGACCGCGTCCGCGACCATCCAGACGCCCACCGCCGTCAGCACCAGGAACATCGCGACGATACCAATGGTGTCCGCCAGACCGGAGACGAGACCACTGAGCGCCACGACCGGCATGCTCCCCGCGGCGAGTGCCGAGGAGACGACCGCGACGCATAAGTACTTCCATCCGTGGCGCAGTTCAAAGGAACCGTCGGCTGACTCGAGCCGAGGCCGTTTGCGCTGTTCGGTCTGCAGCCAGTGCACCACGCCCACTATCAACAGCGTGCTGAGCAAATAGCTCATCATAACGTCAGCAGGCTACTTGCCTTCGTACTTGAAGGACACCTTCACCTTCGCGCGATAGCTCTCGACTTTGCCATCCTTCAGCTGCATGTCGAGCTGCGAGATCTCCGCCACGCGGAGGTCGCGGAGCGTTTGCGCTGCGCGCTTGATGGCCGCCGACGCCGCCTTTTCCCAGGACTCCGTGCTGGTCCCGACCAACTCGATGACCTTGTAGACGCTCTCTGCCATGTGAATCTCCTTTGTCGGTTAGACGGTGGGGCGGCTAAGCGCCAACCTGATTTGACTCAAGTGATGCTCATTATGAGCGGCGGTCTTGTCGAACTCATCCCGCAACGTGCGCACGCCATCGACACTATGCACGAACTCGAGGTGACCACTCCGCTCAGCGTGCACGCCGGCATAATAAATGATGGCGTTGCGAACCGATGCGTAGACGTGCCGGGAGATGTCGAGCGGCAACTGCGCATAGTCGAGCCCCTTCGCCCAGGCATCCTGATCCATCACCCAGACGACGGGACGTGGCTCACTGAGCACGCGACGGATGCGATCAAAGAATACCGTCTCGCTATCGCAGAGGTGGTGCAGGATATGCCTGACGGTCCACTTGCCCGGCGCGTAGGTTCGGGCCAGGTCGCCCGGCTCGAGCGAGAAGCGTTGCAGCGTCTCGTCTCGGGTTCGTTCGAGCTCTCGAATAAGATTCATGCTGCCGCCGGGCGTCCCCCGAAGGAGATGATATAGGCATCGGGGTCCTCGACGATATGGACGATGACGTTGCGGCGCTTCGTCATGACTCCCGACCTACGGCACCACAAGGTTGACCTGCACTGCCTGCAAGGCGGGTTTGTCGATCAATGTAGTGTCCTTCGTCACGGAACCCGCGCTGACACGAAAACATGCCGAGTAGGTCGACGCAATTGAACTGAGTCGAACGCTATAGACGCCGTGGCTATTAGTGAGGGTCACGGCGAGTTGGTCCGCCAATCCAGTTCCGCATTGATTCGGCGCCCACGTGATGACGCGAACATCTATGCCACGAACAAACTGGCCCTGTGCATCGGTGATCGTACCGCTTACGCCGAACGTGTCCCATTCGTCACTTAGACCACCACCACACGCGGTTGTCGCCAGGAGAACGGCGGGGAGCAGCGATGTTACACGAGAGCGCATGAGGGACCTCCTGCGTCCTTACGCTACCAACTAGCTGCCACCCTCGCCATCCAGCCCGCACCAAGAGTCATAGCGCGGCCTTGATCCACCGCGCCGCCGCCCTTTGCATCAGGGCCTGCCCATGCCACGCACACAGAACCGGCGCCTCACCCGGGATCTGCGCCGCCAGCCGCGGATGCCCGAATAACACGACCAGCTGCGCACTCGGCGCGAGCCGCTCGAGCCGCGCGACCGACCGCGCTGCCAAATCCCCCCTGCCCTTCCAAGACCTTGGCTCCGAGTACACCAGGATTACTCGGCTGACCCCGGGGCGCCGCCCCGGGGTGATCGAGACTCCCCCGCCCTGTAGCGCCTTCTGCAACACATCCCTCGGCGCGATCGCATACGGTCCCCCCACGTCATCGTCCACGATCTCAATCGAGAACGGTGCCGCGAGCCGCGGCGCTTCTCCGCGGAGCAACTGCAGCGCGCGATCCGCCAAGCCGTCGGCAAATTGCCGATGGTCGATGTACAACTGCGGATTCACCTCGCCAACGTCGGAGCGACACCACTGGTGTCCCGCCGCTTCCACCCGCGCGATCGCCTCGTCGGCCCGCTCGGCCGGCACCGCGTCGAGCGCGCGAATCACGGCCTGCCAGTCCGTCGGATAGAGCAGCGCGTCGCACCCCGCGCTCACCGCCAGGGCGGCAGCCGGCCCTTCGGACTGCGCCGCCGTCGCCCCTCCCATAATGAAAGCGTCGGTCACGACGAGTCCCTTGAAGCCGAGCGGATCGCGCAGATAGCCGAGGATGGGTCGCGAGAACGCCGCCGCCACACCGCTGTCGTCCCACCCGGGATAGGCCACGAAGGCGGACATGACGCTGCCCACGCCGGCCTGCACCGCCGCTCCAAACGGCACGGCATCGGTCAGCCGCAGCTCGATGGAGGAGGCCGGCACCACCGGGACTCCCTCGTGCGAGTCGGTCGTGGCCCGCCCGTGCCCCGGATAGTGCTTGGCGCATGCCATCACGCCGTGCTCCTGACACCCCGCGATCCAGCGCGCCGCGTGCGCACCGGCCCGGGACGGATCGGGCCCGAACGACCGCGTCTGGACGATGGGGTTCAGGGGCTCGAGATCGAGATCGCACACGGGCGCGAACGCCCAACACACGCCCGCCGCCAGCGCTTCGGTTGCGGTGATCATCCCCGCCGTGTAGGTGGCATCGAGATCGTCCACGAAGCCGAGCGCCGCGGGGGGCGGCAGCTCCGTCAGCCCGCGGAATTGCTGTCCCGGTCCCCGTTCCAGGTCCGATCCGCAGAGCAGGCCACGGTTCGCCTCGTTGCGCAGCGCGCGAGTCAGGTTCGTCACGGCGCGACTTGTGCCACCGAACAGGATGAACCCGCCCACGCCCGCCGCGAGCGCCGCCTTGATCTTGGCGCGCTCGTGCGTGAATACGCCGTTCCGCGCGCGCAGCGCCGGAAAGACGAGGCGGGCGCGGGTCATAGCGGTGGCGGATCGCGCCAGAGGGTCTCGCCCTTCACGAACCACGAGACCCCGAACGCCCACAGCGCCAGCGACTCCAGCCAGAAGACCGGCTTCCACGTGGCGAGGACCGTGTGTTTCCCGAACGCGTGGTAGAGCCCGATCAGCACGATGCAGGCGAGCATGATGTAGCCGCAGGTCCGGTAGATGCGATTGCGAATCAGCTTCTGCGGCGTCTGGGTCGCGCCCGACAGCGTGAAGAGGCGGAGTGAGAAGTACGAGAGGACGAGAAACAGGCCCGTCGCGGAGACGAAGTGCACGACCTTGTCGCGCGGCGACCCGCTCACGGGGAAGAGCGCCACGCCCAGTGCGAACAACCAGGCGAAATAGCCGGCGATGTTGTCGCGATTGTCGTGACCGTGATACGTGAAGAAGAACCACGCGAGCGTGAACAGCACGCCCACCAGCACGTCGCGCGTGCGCACGTCGTAATAGGCGCTGATGGAGTCCCGCAGCGCGGGCGGGCTCGTCAGAGAAAACCCCCATAGGGCCAGAACGATGGGGAGCATCACGCCGAGGAAACCGACGACTCGGCGCAGGGTGAGATACGAGACGATCAGGGTCTCGGTGCCGTTCGCCATAAGGGCCTCGCTATCGCAGGTTCACACCCCCGTCACGTTCCCCAAGACCCGCGGCCCTCGCGCCCCCGTCGCCGCCGGCAGATTCCCAGGCCGCCCCAGGATTGTTTGGTGACCGAGAAACGCGAACGCCACCGCTTCCTTCGCGTCGCCGTCGAAGAAGATCTGATCGAACAACACGACCGGCCGCGGCTGCACGCGGGCGGCCAAGCGCTCGACGAGCGCCGGATTGCGCGCCCCGCCCCCCGACATCACCACCTCGGCGGCCGGGTCTTTTCCCGCCCACCGCTCCATCGCGCGCGCGATCGTTTCCGCAGTGAGCGCCGTCGCGGTCGCAACGGCGTCGTTGTCGCTGCCCCCGGCCTTCCGCACTGCAGCCAGTAATCGATCGGCATAGTCGATCCCGAAGCGCTCCCGGCCCGTACTCTTGGGCGGCGCCTGATCGAAATAGGGATCGGCGAGCAGCTGCTCGAGCACTTTCGCGGCGGGCCGGCCGCGCCGCGCCCGCTCCCCGTCCTGGTCGTACGCCGCGTCGGGGTCGATGCGGCGCGTCACGGCGTCGATCACGGCCACCCCCGGTCCGGTATCGAACGCGAGCGCGCCTTCCGTGACCCCGCGGCGCGGCACCCACGTGAAATTCGCCATGCCGCCCAGGTTCAACAGCAAGCGGCCGCGCTGCTCGTGCCCGAACAGCATCACGTCGGCAAGCGGGACCAGGGGCGCGCCCTGTCCCCCCGCCGCGACGTCGCGCGCGCGGAAGTCGCTCACGACCCGCACGCCGATCCGCTCCGCCAGCACGGCGGGATCACCAATTTGGAGGGTCGCCCGCCCTGGCTCGTGCCAGATCGTCTGGCCGTGCGACGCGATAAAGGAGAGTTCGCGAGGAGAGGTTTTCGCCTCAGCCAGCAGCGCCAGCACCGCCCCCGCGAATCGCTCCCCCAACGCCACGTGCAGAAACGCGACGTCCTTGGGCGTGCCCCGGGCCATCGCGTCGATGATCGCGCCCCGCTCGGCAGCGCCGTATGGCTCCTGGCGGAAGGCGACGAGTTTGGCGCCAGGAGGATCGGCCGTCAGCCGCACCAACGCCGTAGACACACCATCGAGCGACGTGCCCGACATCAGGCCGACGGCGAGGACCTCCGTCACGGACGCGTGATGGGTGGCGGATCGCCCACCGCCCGCCGGACAAAGCCCCCGGCTTCCTTGAGCACCCGCTCCGCCTCTTCCCGCCTTATGCCCGCCTTTGCCATCACAATCGCCACCTTCACGCTGCCGCCGGCTCGCTCGATCACGGACCGCGCCTCTTCCCGACTTACCCCGCCTACCTCCATCACAATGCGCTCGCCACGGTCCTTGAGCTTTTGGCTCAGCGCCATCAGGTCCACCATCATGTTGCCGTAGACCTTGCCGAGCCGGATCATCGCGCCGGTGCTGAGCGTGTTGAGCACGAGTTTCGTGGCGGTGCCGGCCTTGAGTCGCGTGGAACCCGTGAGGGCCTCGGGGCCGACCTTGGGCACGATCACGACGTCGCAGGTCTCCGTCAGGAGCTTGGGGGGCGTCGAACAGGTCACGAGTACCGTCTTGGCGCCAAGGGTCTGCGCGCGCGCCAGCGCGGCGCCCACGTACGGGGTCGTGCCGCTCGCCGCGATCCCGACCACGACCTCGCGCGGCGTCACGACGCTCGAGTCCATCGCGGCGGCTCCCGCGTTCACGTCGTCCTCGGCTCCCTCGACGCTCTTCACGAGCGCGCCGTACCCGCCCGCGATCACGCCCACGACCATCGTGGGCGGCGTGCCGAAGGTGGGCGGGCACTCGGTGGCGTCGAGCACGCCGAGGCGCCCCGACGTCCCCGCCCCCACGTAGACGAGGCGGCCCCCCTGTTGCAGCGCCGCGACGACGAGGTCGATCGCCTGCGCGATGCGCTGCCGCTCCGCGTGCACCGCGCCCGCGACGCCAGCGTCTTCGGCGTTCATTAGATCGACGATCTCTAGGCTCGACGCGACGTCGATGCGCTCAGTGCGCGGATTGCGCTGCTCGGTGAGACGGGGGTCCGAGAAGTCAGAAGTGGTCATTGAGTGGGTTCTGGTGCGTCAAATTAGACGTTGACCGCGGCCCCGGTCAACTTCATTCTTGTCGGATGCGCCA
>Ga0070704_100000854_pt1 | contig 15212 bp, 12 predicted proteins | sample KBSK5252metaG_FD_65467 | JGI IMG/M metagenome (GOLD analysis project Ga0070704, IMG submission 65467) | Corn, switchgrass and miscanthus rhizosphere microbial communities from Kellogg Biological Station, Michigan, USA - KBS K5-25-2 metaG | ecosystem: Host-associated > Plants > Roots >...
GGCAAGCTCGCGTGGTACTTCCAGCACGCCCCTGCCGAGTCGTTCGACCTCGACGAGGTGTTCGAGCGTGTTCTCGTCGACATCGGCGATCAGAAAGTGTCGTTCAGTGCCGGAAAAGCGGGCGTGCTCTGGAAGCTCGATCGGCGAAACGGGAGATTCCTCGGCTTCAAGGAAATGGTCGCGCAGACCATCTGGGAATCAATCGATCCGAAGACCGGCGTGCCGAGATACCGGCCCGACATCTACGAGATGAGGATCGGCAAGGCGATCTCCGTCTGTCCGAGCACCGAGGGCGGTAAGAACTGGCAGGCCATGAGCTACAACGCGCCAGCCGGACTGTTGATCGCGCCCTTGAGCCAATCGTGCATGGACTTCACGGCGCGGGAAGTCGCCTTCAACGAAGGGAGCGGCGGCAGTGGCGGCGATCGGGTGTTCAAACACATGCCGGGCAGCAACGAGAACGTCGGCAAGCTGGCGGCCTACGACGTACGAACGCTGCAGGAGGTCTGGAAGCACGAGCAGCGGGCACCATACCTGACGGCGGTGTTGTCGACAGGCGGCGGTCTGGTCTTCGTGGGTGACATCAATAGGCATGTGCGCGCACACGACGTCAGGACCGGCCAAGTCTTATGGGAGGCGAGGCTCGGGACGTCGGCCCAGGGATTCCCGGTGAGCTTCGAAATCGACGGCCGCCAGTACATCGGCGTCATGTCGGGTCTCGGCGGCGGCAGCCCGCGCAACGTGCCGGCGGCGATCGTTCCGGATATCAAGATTCCACAGAGCGGACAAGCGCTCTACGTGTTCGCGTTGCCCGACAGCAAGTGAGCAGCCGATCGCGCTAGTCGCCGCCTGCGTCGTACTCGGCCGCTACATTCAGCCCGCTCGATCCGCTCACCAGCATGAACAACCGCTGCGGCTCCGCAACCGGCCGCGCGCGAAGCACGAGCGAGTCGACGACCGAGAAGATCGCGGTATTCGCGCCGATGCCGAGCGCGAGCGACAGGACGGCGACGGTGTTGACGATCGGCGTCGAGCGGAGCGATCGACAGGCCAGCCGAACGTCGTGCATGCCGCCTCCGGGCGCGGATTCTGACAGACTTCTGGAATCGTCGACGTCGCCTTGCAGCATCGACGCCCCGGGCGCTAAGCTCAGTCGCCCGACGTCCCAAAGACCGTCGATTCAACGCGAGGTTCGAATGATCCGGATGTCGTTCGCGCTGCTGCTCAGCATCGCCCTTGGAGCGGTTGGCCGCGGTCAACAGCCGAGCGCTTCACAACAGGCCGACACGCAGTCGTATCCGCCGGCTCAGATCGCGGCTGGCCAGCCGCTCTTCTCCGCGCGATGCGGCTTCTGCCACGGCCGCGACACGTACGGCGGCGAGAGCGGGCCGGATCTCTCGCGCTCGGCGCTCGTCACGGAAGACGTTCGCGGGAACAAGATCATTCCCGTCATCCGCGATGGCCGCGTCGACAAGGGCATGCCGGCGATCAGCCTGCCCGATCGCGACATGATGGCGATCGTCGCCTTCATTCACGACCAGAAGAAGAAGTCGGAATCTCCCGGAAGGCGCCGCAACGTCGATCCGACGGATCTGCGAACCGGCAACGCGGACGCGGGCAAAGCGTACTTCTACGGCGCGGGCGGATGCGCGCGCTGTCATGCGCCGGACGGCGACCTTGCCGGCATCGCCGGCCGGCTGGAAGGACTCACGCTCCTGCAGCGGATGCTCGACCCCGCGAGCGGCCGGCGCGATCGTCCCCATCCGGCGACCGTCACGGTGACGACACGGACGGGTGAAACGATCAGCGGCCGGCTGGCCTACCGCGACGAATTCACGATTGCGTTGACGGATGCGTCCGGATGGTACCGATCCTGGCCGACCAATCAGGTGACCTTCACCGTGAACAACCCGCTCGATGCGCACAGCGAGCAACTCGGCAAGTACACGGACAACGACATGCACAACGTGCTGGCCTACCTCCAGACGCTGCGCTGACATGGAGCGATCGAGATGACACCTCGTCTTCTTTCATTCAGTCTCGCGCTTGTGCTCGCACTCAGCGCCCGCGTTTTCGCGCAGGGACTCGATCCGGCCACGCTTCTCAATCCGCCAGCCGACACCTGGCCGACGTACCACGGCGATTATTCCGGCCAGCGTCACAGCCGCCTCACGCAGATCACGCCCGCAAACGTGTCGCAGGTGACGCTCGCGTGGGCGTTTCAGACCGGGCAAAGCGCGCAGATCAAATCGACGCCGATTCTCGTCAACGGCGTCCTTTACTTGAGTGCGCCTGACAATCTCTGGGCGATCGACGCGCGGTCGGGCCGGCAGGTGTGGTCGTATCGCTATCCGGACAACACCGGCTTTCACATCGGTCATCGCGGCGTCGCGGTCTACAAGGATTTCGTGTACCTGACGACGCCGGACGCCCACCTCGTCGCGCTCGATGCGCGAACGGGAAAAGTCCGATGGGACGTCGTGATCGCCGATGCCAAGAAAGGGTACTGGTCGACGAACGCGCCGCTGCTCGTCCGGAATCATTTGATCGTCGGCGTCGCCGGCGATTTCGACAACCTGCCCGGCATCCTGACGTCGTTCGATCCCGAAACCGGCAAGACGCAATGGGTCTTCTACAGTACGCCTCCGCCCGGCACGCCGGGTTCGCAAAGCGGCGGCGCGACCGGCGGTCAGATGTGGATGACCGGCACCTACGATCCGCAGCTCAATCTCGTCTACGTCGGCACCGGCAATCCCACGCCGGTTCTGAACGGGGACGCGCGTCCAGGCGACAACCCGTGGACCTGCAGCATCGTCGCGATCAATCCCGATACCGGCAAGCTCGAATGGGGGTTTCAAGCGACGCCGCACGACACGCATGACTGGGACGCCGCCGAAGTCCCGGTTCTGGTCGACGGCACATTCGACGGCGTCCAGCGGAAGATGGTGATGCAGGCCTCGCGCAACGGGTACTTCTTCGTCCTCGATCGCGCCAACGGGACGAGCCTGCTCACCACGTCGTTTGCCACGGTGAACTGGGCCAAAGGCATCGACAAAGCAGGACGCCCGATCCCGAATCCCGACAAAGACCCGGCGCGCAACGGACGTCTCGTCGCGCCGAACGAAGGCGGAGGCACGAACTATCGATCGCCGAGCTTCGATCCGTCGACCGGTCTGCTGATCGTCAGCGCGCAGGACGGCTACGGCATTTATTTCTACAAGCCTGAGCACGGCGCGTACGGCTGGGCGGGCGCCGACTACGGCGTCGGGAGCAAAGGCGTTCTCCGTGCGATCGACTATCGCACGGGCGCGATCCGCTGGAGCCACGCTCTCGGTGATGGCGCCGCCGGCGCGGGAGTCCTCACGACCGGCACGGGATTGGTCTTCACCGGCGATTCGATGGGCAATGTGCTCGGGCTGAGGACCACCGACGGCGCCACGCTGTGGCATTCGGCCATCGGGCGAGTCGGCAACTCGCCAATCACCTACGAACTCGACGGCCGGCAGTACGTGGTCGTCGGCGGTGGGGGCGTGCTGTACGGTTGGGCGCTGCCGGCCGGCGTGACGGCGAGCGCGTCACACCTTCCGTAAATCCTTCGGCAAGTCGCCGCCCGCGGCGCCCTGCACGGCTTTCACGATCGCGTTGATGTCGTACGGCTTTCCGACGATCTCGTAGACGTGCTCGGCGCTGCCGCTCAGTTCGACCGCCTTTGCGGCATTGGTGCTCGTGATCACGAACCGGCGTCCCCGCATGGTCGGCGCCGCACGCAGATGCTCCAGGAACCGCCAGCTTCGGTCGTACGGCGGGACAAGATCGTAGACGGTCACCTGCGGGTCGTGCTCCTCGACGAAATCGGCAAAGCTCGATTCGCCGCGACGGATCGCGTCGAGATGCGCCGTGACGACGACGAAGCCGGCGTTTTCGAGCGCGAATCGGAGCATCTCCAAGACATCGTCGTTGCTGTTGAGAATCGCGACGGTGGTCGGAGCCGGCATGATCCGACTCAGAGCAAGGACTGCGCCGGGAGCCGCCGCGCGTCGTCGCGAAACGGCAGAGTGAGCGAACGTTCCAATGTGACGTCTCCCGGATCGAGGAAGCCGGCCACCCCGATGGTGATGGCGGGCTGCGGCACGTCGAGACGCACACTGCGATGCAGCCGGTCCCACCACGAGAGCAGGCTCGAGAAGTTGGTATTGGCTTCGTCGGCGCGCGTCGAATGATGAATGCCGTGCATCCGCGGCGTGACGATGACCCATTGCAGCCGGCGCTCGACCTCGATCGGCATCTCGAGGTTGCTGTGGTGGAAGATCACCGACAGCAGCAGGCACCGCTGCCAGGCGCGCAGCGTGTGGTCATCGACGCCGAGCAGGACGATCTGCGCCGCGCGGAATCCGGCAGCGAGCGTGAGCTCACCGAAATGGAAGCGGATGCCGGTCGTGCTGTCCAGATCGAGATCGAGGTGGTGGACCGCATGAAACCGCCACAGAGCCGGGATTCGGTGATTCAGCCAGTGCCAGACGTAGAGCGTGTAATCGAGGAGCAGGAACCCGAGAACGGCACGAAGCGGGCGCGGCAGCGGGAGCCGGCCCAGGAGGCCCAGCCGCCGCCGTTCGGCGAACCGCTGCACCGGCGCGACAATCGGGATTTCACTGGCGGCCGTCGTCGCGGCGGCGAGCAGGCCGATCGTCAGATTCCGCGGGACGCGCGTGCGCGCCGGGTCTTTCCGTGACCGCAGCGGCCGCAGCCGCTCGACAACGAAGAGCGCGCCCACGACCACGCCGAATGCAATCAAACCCCAACGCTTCAATCTGCAATCAGCAATCTGCAATCTGCAATTGCCATCAGAGCTTAGGAACCATCCACGGCACGACGTACGCCTGCAGCATCGCGAGCACGCCCATCGCCGTTGTCAGGATCAGGCTGTGGACCACGACCTTGGCGAGAATCTCTCCTTCACGACCGACGGCTCCGACGCCCGCCGCGCCGACCGACAGGTTCTGCGGGCTGATCATCTTGCCCATGACACCGGCTGAACTGTTTGTGGCGGCCATCAGCACCGGATCCAGCCCCGAGATCTTGGCTGTCGTCGCCTGCAAGGGACCGAAGAGCGTGTTCGACGAGGTGTCGCTTCCAGTGAGGAAGACGCCGATCATGCCGAGCCACGCGGCGAAGAACGGAAAGAGCACGCCGGTCTTCGCGAGGGTGAGCGCCATCGACGAGGTCATCCCGGAATAATTCATCACCGTTGCAATCGAGAGAATGAACGCAATCGTCACGATCGGCAGCCGGAGTTGGCGAACCGTCTTCACGAACGTTGTTCCAAGCGCACTCGGCGGCACTCCGCGAATCATCATCGGCACGAACGCGACGAGCGCCGCCACGAACACGAGCGTGCCGGCCGCCGCAAGAAAGTCGAGCCTGTAGGTCAACGGGTAGGGACTCGAGGCCGCCACGACCGGCACCTCGCGTTGAACCAGCGCTGCGGGTCTGCCGTCCTGCATGCGGTACGCGCCGGGCCAGCTGAATTCCCACACAGGAAAGCGGAAGCCCTGTGGATCGGCGGCGACGCTCGGACCCATCCACGGATCCGGGCAGAGGCGATTGCCCCCTTGCCCGCATTTGAGCAGCGCCGTGACGTTGGCCGGTGGATTCAGGTTGGACATGCCGGCGAAGTTGCCGATCTGGCCGATCAGCACGACGACGATCAACACGCCGTACGTGGCGTACGCGCGGAAGACGCGGCCCGGCGCGTCATGCGTGGTTCCGGGCGAGGCTGCCAGCGGCGCGCCTTCAGTGTACAGCTTCGCCGGCTGCCACACGCGCAGCAGGAGCGCCACGGTCGTCAACGACAGCAGCGCGGACAACGCGTCGGTCAACTCCGGCCCGACGAAGTTCGAGACGGTGAACTGACCGATCGCGAAGCTGCCGCCGGCGGCGAGTACCGCAGGCCAAATCTCGACCATGCGCCGCCAACCTGCGTACAGGACCACGAGGTACGCGGGAATGATCAACGAGAAGATCGGCAGCTGACGGCCGACCATCTGCGACAGCGCATGTGTCGTGGTCTGCGTATCGTGGCCCAACATCGGCGCGAGCAGCGCGCCGAGCGTCGTGACGGGTATGCCGAGCGACCCGAACGCCACGGGCGCTGTGTTCGCGATGAGCGCGAGCGCCGCGGCCATGATCGGCTCGAATCCGAGCCCCGCGAGCATCGAGGCGCTGATCGCGACCGGCGCCCCGAAGCCCGCGATGCCCTCGATGAGCGCGCCGAAGCAGAACGCGACGAGCAGCAGCTGGACGCGACGGTCGACGGTCAGACGCGCCAGCGATCGGCGGATGACATCGAAGTCGCCGCTCTCGACCGAGAGGTTGTAGAAAAAAACCGCGCTCAGCACGATCCAGCTGATGGGCCAGAGTCCGAACGCCATGCCCTGGGTGAGGGCGGCGATCGTCAGCGACAGCGGCATGCCCCACACCAGCCACGCCAGCACGAAGGCCGTGGCCGCGGCCGCGATCGCGGAGCGCCACGGCGCCACACGAAGCACCGCGAGCAGCACGGCGAGGAGAATAGGAGGAAGCGACGCGACGAGCGCCGATAAGGCCACGCTGCCGCCGACAGGGTTATAGATTTGATGGAAGACGTCCGGCATGGTCGTGCATTATCTGCTGAACTTCCCCGAACTCAGCAATTGATCACGTATCCCGTTTACAGTTTCGGGGGCTCCCGTCCCTTTCCGCGACACGCCAAGGCCCGAATCGCCCCGGTTTTGTCCTGATTCCGCATGTCGGTCGCGGCGTATCGCTTGCACACCGGCTACGCGCCCCTTCTTTTCGTCGGGCATCCACCAGAACAGCAGGAGGAGCACTGTGAACGGCGGCTACGCGCTGGCGCTCGTCTCGATCCTGATCGGCCCGCTCGTCGGCCTCGCCGTGCGATGGGTTTCGCGCGGACGCGGCGGCTGGACCTGTCAGATCCTGGCGATTGCGATCGGCTATCTCGCGATCGTGTCGACGTACACGCCCGCCGTCGCGCAGGCCACGTTGAGCGCCACTCGCGGTCAGGCGGCCCACGCGCCGCTCGCGAACGCGTCTGCGTCTGTCGAGGCACGTGTGATGAATGCGGCCGAGCCGTCGTTTGCGCGATTCGCGGCGACGATCGCGATCATCTCGCTCAGTGTCTGTGCGGCGCCGCTCGTGCTCGGCGCGCAGAACGCGATCGGTCTCGTGCTCATCGCGGTCGGACTCTACCCTGCCTGGCGCATGAATCGGCGCGCAAGCCTCTGAACCAAGTACTTGCAGTAACCTGAACGCGTGTCTCGTCCGGAAGATGAGGTCGACGGCGTACGGCTCGACGTCTGGCTCGACGTCGCCTGCCTGTTTCGAACGCGATCGGAAGCGCAGAAGGCGAGCAAGGGCGGCAAGATCGACGTCAACGGCCAGCCCGCGAAACCCAACCGGCGCGTGCGGGCAGGCGATGAAATCGAAATCAGCCGGCCGTTCGGCCGCAAGCAGCGATTGAAGGTTCGTGCGCTCGCCGATCGCCATGTGTCAAAGGCCGAGGCGCGCGCGCTCTACGAGGATCTCACGCCGCCGCCGACGCCGGAGGAAATCGAGACGAGAAAGCTGGAGAGGATGTATCGCGCCGCGATGTCACCGCCGCGTGCGCCGGACAAAAGACAACGTCGCGCCCTTCGACAGCTCAAAGGACGCGACTGACGACGACGCTACTCCGGTCTGTTTCCGATGTCTCCGCCCGTTGCGCCGGTGCCCTGGCGATAGTTCCGCGTGCCGCCGGTTTCCGTGCCGACTCCGCCGGTCACGCCCTCGGTCACATCCCGCGAACCGCAATGGCGCGACTCGCCGTGCTGCGAACCGCCTTCCATCGATTCGTCCATTTCGACCTTATCGTCAACCGTTTCGTCGCGAGCACGAACCTTGTGCCCCGTCGAGACCGGCCGGATGTCGCCGAGAATTCTGCCCGTGAGCTCCTGGTCCTTCGCCATGCGATCCTCCTCAGCCAAATATTCGCAAAGCGAATGCCATCAGACCGATACGGTCTGGCTCACTGCGGGCTCGACAGGCTCCGGAGCTGAACGGTGACGCACGAGCTTCACCCAGACGCGAAGAACCTCGGCGACGCTCCACGCCTGCGCGATGCAGCCGCGCGGCGTGAACGGCGGCTGCGCGTCGAACACCTCGCTGATCGATCCGATGCACGCATCGTCGAGATGCCGGACGAAGCCGTCGAGCGCCTGGCGCGCGCCGTCGAAATCGTGCGGATACACCCGCAGCCAGGCGTCGACGAACGGACCGACGAGCCACGCCCACACGGTGCCCTGGTGGTACGCCGCGTCGCGCGCGCGCAGATCGCCGAAGTATCGTGACTTGTAGTCGGCGTCGCCCGGCGCGAGCGAGCGCAGACCGACGGACGTCAAGAGACGATCGCGAACGATCCGCATCACCGATTCCCAGCGCTCCTTGGCCAGCACCGGATGCGGCAGCGCGATGGCGAGCACCTGATTCGGCCGGCATTTGGGATCGTTCTTCCCTTCCGGGGTGTCGATGACGTCGTACAGATAGCCGCCCTCGGCGTACCAGAAGCGATCGTTGAACGATCGTCGCGCCTGCTCAGCGCGCGTTCGATACGCCGCCGAATCGTCGTCGTGCTCGGCGGCCCACTCCTCCATGAGCTTCAACGCGTTGAACCAGAGCGCGTTGATTTCCACCGGCTTGCCACGCCGCGGCGTCACGACCCAGTCGTCGACCTTTGCGTCCATCCAGGTGAGCTGGTAGCCCTCGGCTCCCTGCTGCAGCAAACCGTCGCGCTCGTCGACGCGAATGCCGAACTGCGTGCCGCGCACGTGCCAGTCGACGATCGACTTCAACGTTGGATACAGGAGCGCCAGCGTCAGCGTATCGCCGGATGTTCGAAGGTATCGATCGACGGCGTGGAAGAACCACAGCGTCGCGTCGGCGGTGTGATACAGACCGGTCTTCTTTCCTTCGGGGAACATGTTCGGAATCAGACCGTCGCGGACGTAGTGCGCGAACGTCCGCAGGATGTAGCCGGCCTCGACGTGTCTGCCCGTCGTGATGGTCAGCCCCTCGAGGCTGATCATCGTGTCGCGTCCCCAATCGGTGAACCAGTGATAGCCCGCGATGACCGTGCGCACTTCGTCGCCGAAGGCGTGCGCGCGCGCGACTTCGTCGGTGCGTCCCGCGGGTGTGATGATGAACTGGTCCGCCGCAAGCACGAGCTCGGCCGGCACGCCCTCCCGCGCTTCCGGCGCCGCCTGCGCGAGCAGCCGCTGCCGCCGCCGGCGTTCCGCTTCGAGCAACTGCGGCGGCGTGAGCACGGTCATCGTCTCGAACGTCTCGGTCGAGGCGAGGAGCGCCGCGGCCTCGCGCTTCTTCAGCGTCAAACGGAAATAGCCGGGACTCCACAGGTCACCGCGTGCCTGATAGCCACGGCTCTCCTCGATCGGATAGAGCACGTTGTCGATGTGCTTGCCCTTGAGGGTGTACGTCGCGTCCGGGCGGCTCAGCTTCAGACGCAGCGGCGGCAGACCGCTGTTCTTCAGCTCGATCTCGTGTTGATCGCCGACCGCGCGGAACTCGTACGGCGCGCCGAGCGGCTCGCTGACGGGCAGCTCCTGCGCGCGGAAATTCACCGACGGCCGCAGTGCCAGCTCGATTTGATCGGCGCCCGACACCAGCTCGTACACGAGGTGCACGGTGTTCTGCATGTGCGGCAGGAACACGCGCTTCTCGAGGACGATCCCTTCGACGTCGTAGCGCCACACGGGCAGGCCCATCTCGAGCCGGAACTCGGTGAGGTAGCCGGTGCCGTGCGCGTCGGGCGCGTCGCCCGAACGCTCGCGTCCTCCGACCTCGATCTTGCGGCCGTCGGGGAATCGCACCTGCTCGGCGACGTGACTCAGCATCACCATGCGGCCGAACGGTCCCGGCAGCGCGGCGATGAGCAGACCGTGATACCGGCGCGTGATGACGCCGCTGACGGTCCCTGACGCGTATCCACCCAGGCCGTTGGCGACGAGCCATTCGCGCGTGACGAGCGCTTCGGGATCGTCGGGATCGACGATGGGCCAGGGAATGCGACGGACAGGTTCTTTGATGCGCATGCGGCCTCACGCGGTGCGACGAACTTTCGGCCAGACCCGGTGCGGACGCCGTGGACCGGGGCTGAGCACAATCGCGCTCTCGCCCGCCAGCCGCCAGCGCTCGTCGGGAAACACGTCCGGCATCCCGCCGCCGCCGTACGCGGGATGCTCGCTCGACCACAGCAGTCTCCAGTCGGTCCGCGCGGGCGCGGCGAGCAGCGGCTCGGCGAACGATCCGCGCAGCAGATCGGCGCCGAGATTGACGATCAGCACGTGATCGTCGGCGTGAGCCGGCGTGAAGAAACGGAGCGCGAACGCCGACGGCGAGAGCACGGCACCGTCGACGCCTGCGGCGCCGTCACGGAACGCCGCGATCTCGCGCCGCAGCCGCAGCAGATCCGTGTGCAGCGCGTAAGCGTACGCGTGCGTCTCGCGCTCCCGGAAATCGAGCTTGCAGCGCTCGAACGTGCCGGGGTCGCCCGGATCGTCCAGCGTCGCGCGCTGCTCGTAGTCCCCTACGCTCTGAAACTGCGTGAGGAATTCACCGCGCCCTTTCCTGATCGCGGCGGCCAGCTCCGGCTCGAAATCGGCGAAGTAGAGAAACGGCGTCGACGCGGCGAACTCCTGACCCTGAAAGAGCATCGGCGTCGCGGGCAGCAGCAGCAGCACGGCCGTCATCGCGCGCCAGCGGCCGGGACTCGTCAACTGATGTCCGCGCAGGCCGCGCGCGGAGTTCGCCACCTGATCGTGATTCTGGAGATACGAGACGAACGCCGACGCAGGCAGGCCCCACGCGGGCGTCCCGCGCGGCTGCCGCTGCCAGTGGTAATGCTGCCCCTGAAAGAGATAGCCGTACTTCGCGGCCGAGACGAACTCCTGCGGCTCGCCGCGCGTGTCGCTGTAGTACGCCTCGGCGTGGCCGGTCAGCGCGACCATCGCGGCGTGATGGAAGTCGTCGTTCCACACCGCGTCGAGCCCGTATCCGTCCTCGTCGAGCGGACGGACGAGGCGCGTATCCTGCGGCTCGCTTTCCGCGACGAGCACCACCGATCGCGCGCCCGCCGCCTCGCGCGTCGCCCGGCCGATGACCACGATGATGTTCTCAGGAGATCGATCGAAGATCTGTTGCGTGGCGTCGAGGCGCAGACCGTCGAGATGGTACTCGTCGATCCAGTGCCGGGCGTTCGTTTCGAAGAATTCGCGCACCGGTCCCGCGTCCGCGCCGTCGAAGTTGATCGCGTCGCCCCACTCGTTTTCGTACGTGTCGCTGAAGTACGCCGGCGAGAACTGCTTCAGATAATTCCCGACCGGTCCGAGATGGTTGTAGACGACGTCGAGGATGACCGCAAGGTTCAGCGCGTGCGCCGCGTCGACGAACCGCCGGAACTCGTCCGGACGGCCGTACACGTGAAACGGCGCGAAAAGGTCGACGCCGTCGTACCCCCAACCGAAGCGGCCGTCGAATTCGGCGACCGGCATCACTTCGATCATCGTGATGCCGATGCGCGCGAGCTCTTTCAATTCGCGGGCGGCGGCTGCCCACGTGCCATCGCGTGTGAACGTTCCGACATGCAGCTCGTAGATGACCTGCCCTTCACGCCGGGCGCCCTTCCACGCAGCATCGCTCCATGTGAACGCGCGCGGGTCGACGATTTCCGACGGTCCGTGCGGGCCCTCCGGCTGAAAGCGCGACGCCGGATCCGGCAGAAGCCGATCGGCGGTGTCGAGGCGGAACTGGTACCGCGCGCCGTCACCGGCGCCGACGAGACCGCTGAAGTATCCCTGCTCTTCAGCATCGAGCGCGGTGGCCGCGCCCGACTCGAGGACCACCTCGACGCGACGCGCCGCCGGAGCCCAGACGCGCAGATGGGTCTGCCCGTGCCCCAGATACTCGGCGCCTATCGGAAACCGTCGTGTAACTTTGCCTGGAGACGACGGAGAAGCAGACGCAGACGAAGACGACGAAACGGCTGAGCCGGTCATCGGAAGTCACCCTTGCAATGTGCAGGATTAGTGCCGCCGCGTCCCCGCGCCGTCCGGCTGCTCATCCAGCATGCTGCGAACTTTCCGCGCGAATGTTTCGGGCGTGAATGGTTTCTGTAGAAAGGCGGACCCGGGTGTCAGATGCCGATGCATCGCCGCATGATCCGTGTAGCCCGACATGAACAGCACTTTCATCTTCGGACGCACCTCCGCGAGCCGATCCGCCAGCTCGCGGCCGCTCATGTGCGGCATGACGATGTCGGTCACCATCAGATGGATCGTATCGGGATGCCGTTCCGCGAGCCTCAACGCATCGAGACCGTGGCGCGCTTCGATGACGACGTAGCCGTGTCGGCGCAGCACTTCACGTGCGAGCGCGCGAACCGCGTCTTCGTCCTCGACCAGGAGCACCGTCTCCCAACCCTTCCTCGCCGCATCCGCGCCCGTCCCGGAGGTTCGCGCCGGCACGCCCGATTCGCTCGGCGGCAGATACACCTTGAACGACGTCCCCTTCCCCGGTTCGCTGTACACCCAGATCGATCCGCCGCTCTGCTTGACGATGCCGTACACCGTCGCGAGGCCGAGGCCGCTTCCTTTCCCCTGTTCCTTGGTCGTGAAGAACGGTTCGAAGATGCGTTCGCGCGTCGGGGCGTCCATGCCCTCGCCGGTGTCGGACACGCCAATCATGACGTAGCGTCCCGGCTCGACCGACGGATGCGTGACGGTGTACGTGCTGTCGAGCTCGACGGTCGCCGTCTCGATCGTCAGACGGCCACCGCGCGGCATCGCGTCGCGCGCGTTGACCGCCAGGTTGACGAGCACCTGCTCGATCGACGCCGGGTCGACCTTCACCGCCGGCAGACTCGGCGCGAGCGCCGTGACCAGCTCCACGTCTTCGCTGATCAGACGGCGCAGCAGCTTTTCCAGCTGACGGACGAGCGTGTTGATGTCGACGACCTGCGGCTGCAGCATCTGCCGCCGGCTGAAGGCGAGAAGTTGACGCGTCAGCGCGGCCGCACGCTCGCCCGCCGACTTGATCTCCTCGAGATCCTGCCGCAGCGGATCCTCTTTCGGGATGTCCTCGATCATCAGGTTGCAGTACCCGAGGATCGCCGTCAGCAGATTGTTGAAGTCGTGGGCCACGCCGCCGGCGAGCTGCCCCACGGCTTCCATCTTCTGCGCCTGTCGAAGCTGCTCCTCGAGTTTGCGGCGCTCGGTGATGTCGCGCGCGTTGAGGATGATCGCGCCGACCGACGGATCGTTGAGCCGGTTGACGCCGAAGCCTTCCATGATTCGCCAGGCACCGTCGGCGTGCCTGAAGCGAAGTTCGGCGGAGACCGTCTCGCCGGGCCGCTCCAGCGTTTCGGACAAGCGGATGCCGGCCAGCTCGCGATCGTCGGGATGCAGGAAATCGAAGAACGACTGCCCGAGCATCTCGTCCGGCTTCCACCCGAGATGCCGCTCTGACGAGGGCGCGACGTATGTCACCCGCCCTTCGCCGTCGGTGAGGAGGAGCGCGTCGGAGCTGTTTTCGACGAGCGCGCGGAACCGCTCTTCGCTGGCGCGCAGCGCGGTTTCCGCCTGGCGGCGCTGCCGCTCCTCCGCGCTCAGCGCGAGCGCGTGCCGGATGGCGTGCTCGAGGGATTCGACTGAGATGTTCGTCTTGCTGAGATAATCGGCGGCGCCCGCCTTCATCGCCTCGACGGCCACTTCCTCCGCGCCGTGGCCGGTGAGCACGATGACCGGCGTGTCGATGCCTTCCTGACGCACATCGCGCAGCAGCGACAGGCCGTTCCGCGATCCGAGCCAGTAATCGAAGAACGCCACGTCGAACCCGTCGACGCGCAGCGCGCGCAGCGCCTCGTCGTACGATCCGGCCGTCTTCATCGTGGCGTCGCGCAGGCTGTCGCTCATGCGCAGGAACTCCACGACCATCTCCGCATGCTCCACAGCATCGTCGACGACGAGAATTCGAATCGGATCGGCCATCAGGTCGCGGAGCGGTCGCGTCTGCGGTTCAGCGTTTCTTGAAGATGCCGGCGATTCTACTCCCCAGGCCGCGGAAGAAACCCTCGATGGCGCGCGTCGCACGCTGCTTCAGCGTGCCGCGGTGAATCGGACAGAGGGCCGACGGCACCTTGTCGCCGTCCTTGAAGTATTCAGTGTATGTCGGACATCCGTCGACCGGCTTCAGATACGAGACGCTGCAAAGCTCTTCCGTCGTCATGCTCTCCGGCGCGGGAAAATCGCCCGCCGGCAACTCGCGCGCGGTGCGCTTCATGAAGTCGGCCCAGATGGGCAGCGCGATGCGGGCACCGTATGCGTCGCGGCCGATCGACGCCGGCTGATCGAACCCCACCCAGACGCCGGCCACGACCGATCGCGAGAAGCCGACGAACCACGCGTCGCGATAATCATCGGTCGTGCCCGTTTTGCCGGCGACGATGCCGCGCACGCCGAGGGTGCGCGCCGACGCGCCGGTGCCGCGCTCGATCACGTCGCGCAGCATGCTGGTCATTTGAAACGCGACCGGCGCGCTGATGACACGCTCACGCGAGACCGGCCGATCGAGTACCTGACTGCCCGACGCGTCGTAGACGCTCACGATGCCGCGGGGCCGGGCGGCTTCACCTCCGGCCGGAAACATCGTGTACGCCGCCGTCAGATCGAGCGGCGAGACGAGGCCGGTGCCGAGCGCAAGCGAGGCGACGTCGGGCAGGTCGCTCAGGCCGGCGTTCCCCGCGAGGCGAATCACGGCGCGCGATCCGACTTCCTGCTGCAGATCCGCGGCGGCCGCGTTGTTCGATTCCAGCAGCGCCGCGCGCAGCGTCATCGCGTCGGTCTGCTCGCCGTGCGCATTCTGCGGACTCCATTCGGGGTTGTCCGGGGCCGAGACGCGCGTGAGATTCGACAGCACCGAGACGGGCGAATAGCCGTGCTCGAGCGCGGCGGCAAACACGAACGGCTTGAACGCGGAGCCGGGCTGGCGTTTGCTCCGCGTCGCACGATTGAACGTGCTGCGCGCGTAGTTGCCGCCGCCGACCATCGCGAGAATATCGCCGGTCTCCGGATCGATGGCGACGAGCGCGGCTTCAAGGGGTTGCCCCG
>Ga0070704_100000855_pt1 | contig 15211 bp, 16 predicted proteins | sample KBSK5252metaG_FD_65467 | JGI IMG/M metagenome (GOLD analysis project Ga0070704, IMG submission 65467) | Corn, switchgrass and miscanthus rhizosphere microbial communities from Kellogg Biological Station, Michigan, USA - KBS K5-25-2 metaG | ecosystem: Host-associated > Plants > Roots >...
ACGTTCGCGATGATGATCCGGAGGACCCAGGGCGTCACGCGACTCCGTCCTTTGCCCGCCGGGCGCTTGGATACGACACGATGTGCTCCCATTCGGAGGCGTCGGACCGGGCCACCACGGCCACCACCGGCTCGGTTTCGCTCAGGTTGTACACTTCGTGGGGCACGCCGGGCTCGATGAAGATGAAGTCCCCGGGCCCGTTATCGATCCGCTGCCGCAGGTCGTCGCCATAGCAATGGCGCACCCGCCCCTCGAGGATGTAGAGCATCACTTCGAAATCGACGTGGATGTGCGCATACGCGACCGCGCCGGGCGGAATGGTTGCCACGTTCATCGAGAGCACCTTCGACCCCGCGTTGGCTCCCGACAACCCGCCCTTGTACCGGATCCCGTTCCAGCTGCGCGAGATGCCGCTCCCTCGGAGCGTCGCGATGCCGCCAAGGCGCTCGGCGTCGGGAATGGAGGCGTCGGCGCTCATGGCGTCATCGCGGCCGGCGCGGTGTCTGGAGGTCCACGGCGCCGGCAACCAGGATGTCCCGATAGGTGACGGAATCCCCTCGAGCGGTGGCGGCAAGGAAAGCGGAGAGCGGCTGGAGAATCTGTGCGCTCAGGTGCCCCGGCAGCGGCTGGGGCCACTCTTCGCCCAGGCCCCCGCTCATCATCATGCCGCCTCTGCCGAAGTAGCTCCGCATGATGACACCGCCGGCCGAGGTCGGCAGGCTCCGCACGTTGTCCGCGAAGCGGCCGAAATTCCCCTGCCGGAAGAGATACATCTCGACGTTGGAGACGTACATCGCGGTGACATCCCGGCGGATCTCCTTGAGATACGCGGCGATCGCCCGCATCGCCGCCGGACCGGAGAGGTCGCCGACCACCGGAATGACCTTCGCGCCGCGCTCCAGATCGCGCACCACCCGGAACCGCTTTTCGGTCGAGAGATAACTGACCTGATGGCCGCCGAGATCGGTCGAGAGATAGAGCTGGCGCTCCGAAGGATATCCGGGGCGCGCCCCTCTGCCGAGACTCGTATAGCGGAGCTCGAGGCCCGCGCCGAAGAACTCGTTGTGGAACCGGCGCAGCGTCTGGCGGTCGAGCGGCGTGAGCGGGACGCCGTACTGCTCGACCTGTCCCATGAGCCCGGTGTGATTGAGATCGTGGAGCGCGGAATCCCCCGGCGTGCGGTCGACATACGCGAGGAGCTGATCGAGTGGGCGGTTGTTCCAGCGGTCGAGATCGCGCGGAGCCGGACGGCCGTAGAGGAGGCAGAGATAATCGAGGCGGTTCCGCGCGGCGGTGAACATCGCGCGGAAGAGCAGGTGCAGGAGCATGTTGTCCCGGCGGATATCGATGAGGATCGCGATGTCCGGCTTGATCTCCGCCAGGTAGGAAAAATTCTGCTCCGGACCGACGCCCAGATAGGCGCCCCCCTGCACCTTGAGGGTCTTGAGCGCCGGAATCACGTGGAGATACGACGTCTCGTTCGAGACCAGGTTGTCGCTGTCGAAAAACCCCCCGTTCTCGGAGAGTCGCGCGACCAGCCTGCCGAATTCGGTGTCCTGACGCGCCGCCGCCGCGGGCGCAATGACCGCGAGCAGCTGAAGCACGAGCAGCAGGGAACGCATGTGCCGCCTCAGAGAATCGTCACGATCCAATCGCCCATCAGATACCCGACCACCGCGACGCCCAGTCCAACCAGAAACATGTCGAGGCCGCTTCGAAAGACGCTGCGCCCGGTGAAGAAGCTGCGCGCCGCTCCGACACCAAAGTGCGAAAGCATCGCGACCCCGAACGAGGCCCATATCGCCCAGGGCCTCGTGCTCACCAGGAGCGGCGCCACCGGAATGAAGGCCCCGAACGCCGTCGCGACCCCGGTCACCCAGCCCTCTCGCATCGGTGTGCTGGTGGCTTCGCCGATCTTCAGCTCCTCGCGCACCTTCTCCTCCAGCGCGCGCTCGGGGTCCGCCATCACCGCCGTCGCCAGCTCTCCTGCCTGCCCCGCCGGAATCCCCTTGGCCTGGTAAATGAGCGAGAGCTCTTCCCGCTCGAGATCCGGCATGAGCCGGATCTCCTCCCGCTCCATCGCGATCTCGTGCTCGAAGACCTCACGCTCGCTCTTGGCGGCGAGGTATCCCGACGAGCCCATCGAGAGCGCATCGGCCACCATTCCCGCGAGTCCCGCGACGATCACGGCATGACCGGCGCCGGTGCCCACGAACGCCGATTGCGCGCCAACCATCCCCGCGACCAGACCGAAGTTTGCCGTGAGACCGTCGTTGAATCCGTACACCACGTTCCGGAGGAATCCTCCCGCGCCGGTCTTGTGCCAGGGCTCGGCGTTCCCGCCTTTCACCAGCCCGGAGAGGCGCTCGGCATGGCCCTTCGATTCGATCGCGAGGGTAAGCGCGGTGGGACCCGCCGCTCCCTCCGGAGCCTCCCGGTAGAGTTGCAGGTAGCTCTTCACCTCGCGGCCCTCTTCTTCGAGAAGGAAGGGCAGGAGGAATCGCGGTCCTATGCGCCGGCCCAGCCAGGCGGTAAATCGCGCCCGCGCCGAGGGAGTGGGCTGGCCAACTTCATGGCCGTGCTCCGCGAGAAGCCGGCGCCAGACCGCCACGTGCCGGTCCTCGACGTCCGCAAGCTGAGCGTAAATGCCGGATTTGACGCGGTCCGGTTCCGCGCGGGCCAGCTCCCGGTACAGGAACGCCGCATCGGCTTCGTCAGCGAGATGGTGCAGCCAGATGTGGGGCGCCGGGGATGACATGAGCCCAAATTTAGCGTGGCGATTGACTTAACGAAGTTGAGTTTTTGTTCCACAATGGAACATGTGGTGGTCCGGTGGCCTCTGACCACTGACCTCTGACCCCTGCTCCACTGCGACTCTCCCCTCTCCGAGCGCATCTTTACAGTCGTGATCACCAGGATCCTCGCGATGGATGCCTACGGGCTGGCGAACGCCGATGCGGTCGTGCCCGGTGCGAAGGCTGGAGACCCTGCTGCGCAGGAGGCGCTGTATCGCGCCTTCGAGGCGCCGGTCTACAACCTGGCGCGCCGGATCTGCCGAACCACCGAGGATGCGGAAGACGTGCTGCAGGAGACGTTTTTCGAAGTGTTCAGAAGTATCGGGCGGTACCGGGGCGACGGCAGCCTCTGGGGATGGGTCCGAACGATTGCGTCGAGCAAGGCGCTGATGCGACTGCGGCGCAACAAGTACCGGGAGACCGATGAGCTGCAGGACGATGTGACGCCGCTTCGCCGGGAAGACGCCGCGCTCCGCATGGATCTGGAGTCGGCGCTGGAGCGGCTCTCCGAGACGGCACGCGCGGTGGTCTGGTTGCACGACGTCGAGGGTTATACCCATGAGGAAATCGCGGGAATGATGGACAAGACGGTGAGTTTTTCGAAGTCGCAGCTTGCGCGGGCCCACAGCCGGCTCCGCCGCTGGCTGCAGGAGGAGGTGCCCGCATGACACACCTGACGATGGAACAGCTGCTTGCGCTCCGAGAGCCGGGCAAGGAGCCCGGCGTGCAGGGATGGCGGGACCACGCCACGGCCTGCGAGCTCTGCCGCGCCGAGCTCGATCGAATGGACCAGCGCGTGGCGCGGCTCCGCGCGCTGCCGACGCTGGCTCCGACGCGGAATCGCTTTGCCGAAATCCGCGCCCGCGCCACGGCGGACCGGCGGCGTCGGCGTCTGGTGGTGGCTTCGCTCAGTGGATTGGGGCTGGCAGCGTCGGTGGCATTCGCCGTGGTGCTCGCCCCCCATACGCCTCCCGCGCCGACCGTGTCCGAGCAGCAGGAGCTCGACGACATCATCGCGCGCTCCCAGTCGCTCGAGGGGGCGATCCAGGCCTACAACCCCGAGCAGCGGGTGACCGACGGGCGCACCGCCGTCGTCGCGGCCTCTCTCGAAGATCGGCTGGCCCGGATCGACCGCCAGCTTCAGATGGTGGATTATCTGGACCAGAAGGTGCGCCAGCAGGAAGCGCTTCGGCTCTGGCGCGAACGCGTCGGATTGCTGAATGCGCTGGTAGACGTGCATGCGACCCGCGCGAGAGCGGTCGGGTTCTGACCTTGAGGAGTCATTCCATGTCGGTTCGTCTGGTAGTTCTCTCTGCCCTCTCCGCGGTGTCGGCGCTGCCCGCCGCGGCCCTTGCCCAGGAGCGGCAGCCCGTTTCGCGTCCCCGGATCTTCATCGACAATCAGGAGCCCCAGGTCATCCGCGAGCGGATCCGCGCCATCACCCAGCGCCGGGCCCGGCTCGGCGTCACCGTCGACATGCGCGCGAGCGATGCCGATTCCGCCGGGGCGACCCTGCAGTCGGTCACGCCGGGGGGCCCGGCGGCCAAGGCGGGGCTCAAGAGTGGCGACATCATCACCCGCATCGACGGGAAGTCGCTGATCGCGGCCGACAACACCAAGAGCGGTTCCGATGAATCGCTCCCCGGAGTGCGGCTGGTGGAGTACGCCGCCCAGCTCAAGCCGAATGCCACGGTCGCCATCGAGTATCTCCGCACCGGCACCAGGCACAGCGCCTCGCTGGTGACGGGTGACGAGCCGCTGCCCATGATCACCCTGGAGCGATTCCCCGACGGCAGCGATTTCGAGTTCAAGGTGCCGGGCGGCGAGATGCTCGAGCGCAGCCCCTTCCGGGGCGGCATGATGCGCGAGACGGTTCCCGGCGGGACGATGGCGTATGCCTTCGCATTCGGGGGACCGCTCGCCGATCTCGAGCTGGCGCCGCTCAATCCCGACCTGGGCCAGTACTTCGGCACCACCGAGGGAGTGCTGGTGATCAACGTCCCGAAGGAATCGACGCTCGGCGTCCGCGGCGGTGACGTCATCCTGAGCATCGACGGCCGCAAAGCGGCCGGTCCAGGCAGTCTCCTTCGGATTCTCCGGAGCTACGATCCGGGCGACAGCTTCAAGCTCGACATCATGCGGAACAAGTCTCGGACGACCGTGACTGGGAAGTTGGAGACCAAGCCAAGGGAGTAGGCAACAGGCAACAGGCAACAGGGGAAGAGCCTTTCCCTGTTGCCTGTTGCCTGCTGCCTGTTGCCTGCCGATTGCTGTCTGTTGCCTCTGCGCTATCCACCCAACGCCCGATACAAGTTCGCATAAGCAATCGCCGCACCCGTCCGTGCCTGCGCCAATTGATCCTGCGCTTCCAGCTGAGTTCGTTCGGCATCGAGCACCTGCAGAAAATCGGCCGCGCCCTCGGTGAAGCGAAGCCGCGCCAGCTCCGCGGCGTGTTCGCTCGCCACCGCCGCCGCTTCAATTTGTACCACCCGCTCCTGGGCACTTCGGTACTGGATCAGGGCGGACGCGATTTCCTGCTGCGCCCGAAGCACGGTGAGCTCGTAACGCGCCTGCGCCTCATCCTTGCGGGCGCGTGATACGTCGACCCCCGCCTTCACCCTGCCGAGATTCAGCAGCGGCCAGGATACCACCGGACCCACCGCGTAGCGAAAGCTCCCCAGCTCCCCGAGCGAATCGAGCTTCGTCGCCGAAAAGCCGGCGCTACCCAGCAGGGTAACCCGCGGCAGATAGTCGGCCTTCGCCGACCGCACCAGCGCCCCCTCGGCTTCGAGCCGGCGCTCGGCGGCCATCACATCCGGCCTCCGCCGCACCACCGAGTCGGAGTTCGCAAGCACGATCGTCGCGGGAAGGGCGGGCAGCGGAGCGGTCCCACTCAGCTCCGCGACAACCGACGCCGGAGCTCGTCCGCTCAACACCCCGATCTCGTGCTGCGTGGCGGCGACCCGCGCCTCGATGCCGGGAATGCTGGCCAGCGTGAAGCTCAGCTGGGCCTGTGCCCGCTCGGTATCGAAGGCAGTCCCCCGCCCCGCATCCAGGCGCTGCCTGGTGACTTCCAGCGTGCGCTGCTGGTTCGCGCCGTTCTTCCGCGCGACATCGAGCTGCTCCTGCGCGCCGCGAAGATCGAAGTACGCGCGGGCCAGCTCGGCCACGAGCGCGATCTGCACGTCACGCAGGTCCTCCCGCGACGCCGTGAGGAATCCTCCCTGCGCCTTGAATTCGTTCCGCACTCGTCCGAAGAGATCGAGCTCCCACGCAGCGTTGACGCCGCCATCCCAGATATTCTGATCGGGGAATCTTCCCGGGCCGGCGGACGCCACCGAGCGTGGCAGGCGCTGCCGGCTGTAGCCTCCGGCGAATGTCACTGTCGGCGCGAGGTCGAGCCCCGCAGACAGTCGAAAAGCCCTCGCCCCGCGAACCCTCGCCTCGGCCAGCCGGATTTCCTGATTGGCCTCGAGCGCCTGATCCATCAGCCGGTTGAGGGTCGAGTCACCGAGACGACGCCATGGGTCGGCAACACCAATCTCCGAATCCCGCTGAGCCGACGCGGATGCGGGGGCGACCAGGACGAAGGCCGCCAGTAGCAGCGCCTTACGCATGGGCACTCTCCTCGGCCGCCGGACTCAGCGCCGGCGTCTCGGCAAGACTGCGCCGCTCCACCAGACCCTGAATCACGACGTAAAACACCGGGGTGAGAAAGAGCCCGAAGAAGGTGACGCCCAGCATTCCGGAGAAGACCGCCACGCCCATGGCGCGCCGCATCTCGGCGCCTGCCCCGGTGGAGAGCATCAGCGGCACCACGCCGAGAATGAACGCCATGGAAGTCATGAGGATCGGCCGGAGCCGGATGCGGGCGGCCTCGAGCGCTGCCGCGATGCGGCCACGGCCGTGCGCGTGCAGCTCGCGGGCGAACTCGACGATCAGAATGGCGTTCTTGCAGGCGAGCGCAATGAGCACCAGGAATCCGATCTGGGTGAAGATGTTGTTGTCGCCCCGCGAGAGCCACACGCCGGCGATGGCGGACAGCAGACTCAGCGGCACGATCAGGATCACCGCCAGTGGAAGGGTCCAGCTTTCGTATTGGGCCGCGAGCACCAGCAGCACCAGCACGATGCAGAGCGGGAAGACGAATGCCGCGGTGTTACCCGACAGCACCTGCTGATAGGTCAGGTCGGTCCACTCGAACCCGACGCCGTTGGGCAGCGTCTCCCGGGCCAGCCGTTCCATCGCGGCGACCGCCTGGCCTGAGCTCACCCCCGGCGCGGGGCCACCATTGAGGTCTGCCGCGGGGTATCCGTTGTAGCGGAGACCGCGGTCCGGACCGAACGACTCCTTCACCGAGATCACCGAGCCCAGCGGCACCATATCGCCGCCCGCGTTCTTCACCTTGAGCTGACTGATGTTCTCGGCCGTGGCGCGGTAGGGCGCATCGGCCTGGACGATGACCTGGTAGGTGCGTCCGAAACGGTTGAAGTCGTTGGCGTACACCGAGCCGAGATAGATCTGCATCGTCTGAAAGAGGTCGGTGAGCGAGATCCCTTCCCGCTTCGCCTTTTCGCGATCCACGTCGGCGTAGAGCTGGGGGACATTCACCTGGAAGCTGCTGAACAGACCGGCCAGCTCGGGGGTCTGATAGGCTTTGCCGAGCAACGCCTGGGTGGCGCTGTACAGACCGGATTCCCCGAGGCCGGCGCGGTCTTCGAGCTGAAGCTTGAATCCTCCCACCGTGCCGAGACCCTGAACCGCCGGCGGAGGAAAGACGGCGACGAAGGCGTCCTGAATGGCTCCGAACTTCTGGTTGAGCGCGCCCGCGATGGCGAGACCGGACTCCGACTTGCCGTGGCGCTCCTCGAACGGCGCCAGGCCGATGAACACCAGGCCCGCGTTGGACGAGTTGACGAATCCGTTGATCGAAAGCCCCGGAAACTGGATCGCGTTTGCCACTCCGGGCTGGGTCCGCGCGATGTCGCTCATGCGCCGGAGCACCGCGTCGGTGCGGTCCAGGGTGGCGGCGTCGGGAAGCTGCGCGAACGCGACGAGGTACTGCTTGTCCTGTGCCGGCATGAAACCCGTCGGCACTCTGCTGAAGGCGAAAATGGTCAGCGCGCCGAGACCGGCGTACACCGCGAGCGCCGCGCGCCTCCGGACGATGGTCCGGCCGACCACGTGCCCATACCGCTCCGAGGCGCGCGTGAACAGGCGGTTGAACGGCCGGAAGATCCAGCCGAACATCCGGTCGAGCACCCGGGTCGGCCGGTCGGGAGCCGTGCCATGGGCGCGGAGCAGAAGTGCGCTCAACGCGGGGGAAAGAGTGAGCGAGTTCACGGCGGAGATCACCGTCGAGAAGGCGATCGTGAGCGCGAACTGCCGGTAGAATTGCCCGGTGAGGCCGCTCACGAAGGCGACCGGCACGAAGACCGCGCAGAGCACCAGGGCGATCGCGATGATCGGCCGGCTGACTTCCTCCATGGCACGGTAGGAAGCGTCGCGCGGCGTCAGTCCGAGGGCGATGTTGCGCTCGACGTTTTCCACCACCACGATCGCGTCATCGACGACGATGCCGATGGAGAGCACCAGCCCGAAGAGCGACAGCGTGTTGATGGAGAAACCGAACGCCAGCATGATCGCGAAGGTGCCGATCACCGAGACCGGGACCGCCACCAGCGGAATGATCGACGCACGCCAGGTCTGCAGGAACAGGACCACCACGATCACCACGAGCAGGATCGCTTCGAAGAGGGTCTTCACCACTTCGCGGATCCCGTCCCGGACGTTCATGGTCGGATCGTAGACGATCCGGTAGTCGACCCCCGCCGGAAAATTCTTCTTGAGCTCCTCCATCGTCGACCGGACGTCGTCCGAGAGCTGAAGGGCGTTGGAGCCGGGCGCCTGAAAGACCGGGATCGCCACCGCTTCGGTGTTATTGAGCATCGAGCGCAGGGAGTAGCTGCCCGCCGCCAGCTCGATCCGCGCGACATCGCGGAGCCGGGTGAGCGCTCCATCCTCGCCGGCCTTGATGATGATGTCGCCGAATTCCTGCTCGTCGACGAGGCGCCCGCGGGCGTTGACGGTGAGCTGATACGCCACCTGCTCGGGCATCGGCGGCGCTCCGACGATGCCCGCGGCGACTTGCACGTTCTGCTCCCGGATCGCGCGCACGACGTCACCCGCCGACAGCCCGCGGCCCGCAACCTTCTGGGGGTCGAGCCAGATGCGCATGGCATAGTCGCCGCCCCCGAAGATCAGGACCTGCCCCATGCCGGGAATCCGCGCCAGCACGTCCTTCACCTGGAGCAGCGCGTAGTTTCGGAGGTACACCATGTCGTAGCGCTGGTCGGGCGACACCAGGTGCACCACCATGGTCAGGTCCGGCGAGCTCTTGACCGTGGTCACGCCCAGCTGGCGTACTTCCTCCGGCAACCGGGGAAGCGCCTGGCTCACCCGGTTCTGCACCTGCACTTGCGCCAGGTCCACGTTGGTCCCGATCCGGAAGGTCACCGTCAGCGTGAGCACGCCGTCCGACGTGCCCTGCGAGGACATGTACAGCATGTTCTCGACGCCGTTGATCTGTTCCTCGAGGGGAGTCGCGACGGCGGCGGAGAGCACCCGCGGATTGGCGCCGGGATAGACCGCGCGGACCACGATCGAGGGAGGCACCACCTCGGGATATTCGCTGATCGGCAGCGCGAACATCGCGATGCCGCCGGCCAGGAAAATGACGATCGACAGTACGGCCGCGAAGATCGGCCGATCGATGAAGAATCTGGAGAAGCGCATCGGTCAGCGTCTCGCGATGGCGGTGGCCGAATCCGGCGTCATCGCCGTCACGGTCGGTGTGATTTTCATTCCGGGACGAACCCGCTGGAGCCCGTTGATGACGATGCGGTCGCCGGGCGCGAGTCCCGCGGTGACGATGCGGAGGCCGTCCACCAGCCGGCCGAGCTGTATCGGCCGGTAGTCGACGGTGCTGTCCGGTTTGACGATCAGGACGAACTTCTTGTCCTGGTCGGTGCCGATCGCACTGTCGAGAATCAGGGTCGCCCGGTAGCTGCCGCTGCCGACCAGCTTGAGTCGGGCAAACATCCCGGGCGTGAACTGCCGGTCCTTGTTGGAAAAGACCGCCCGTGTCCGGATCGTCCCGCTCCGGGCGTCGAGCTGATTGTCCAGGAAATCCACATACCCCTGGTGAGGAAACGTACCGTCCTCGTCGGCCAGCCCGAGGTGCACCGGGCTCCTTGCGACGTGCGAGCTCTGTCGCAGGCCCGCGCGGGCCAGGGCGCCGTACTTGAGGAAGCTCTGCTCGTCGCTGTCGAAATACACATAGATGGGATCGAGCGACACGACGGTCGTGAGCAACGTGGCGCTCGGTGGCCCCGCCTGAACCAGATTCCCCTCGGTGACCATGGCGTTGCTCACCCGGCCCGAGATCGGTGCGCGAACCCGGGTCCAGTCGAGATTGAGTCGCGCCATCGTCACTGCAGCCTGCGCGACGCGCACCGATGCGCCGCCCTGCGCTGCCGCACTCACCCGCGCGTCGTATTCCTCGCGGGAGATGGCTTGCACGCTGACGAGACGCTGGGCCCGTTCCACCTCTCGCGCGGCCAGCGCGGCGCCGGTGCGCGCTCGCTCCAGCTCCGCTTCGGCGCGGGCGAGGTCGGACTCGTAGGGCCGAGCATCGATCTCGAAGAGGACTTCACCCTTGCGGACCTCCTTCCCCTCGGCGAACGCCACCCGCCGGAGATAGCCTGACACGCGGGGGCGAATCTCCACCGCATCGACGGCCTCGAAGCGGCCGGTAAACTCATCCCATTCCGTGATGTCGCGGCTGGGCACGTCCGCGACCGTGACGGCGGGCGCGGGGGGAGGAGCGGGCGCCTGGGTGCGGCAACCGCCGACCAGAGCGCCGAGCGAAACAAGAGCGAGTACTGCATGGGAGCGATGAGTCATTGCGTCAGGTCGTCCGAAAAGGGGACGATCTCCATTTCGATGGTGATGTTGTGCACTTCGTTGCCGACGGCGACACCGCCGGAGACGGTCCCGGAGCTTTCCCGGGACCGCCTCTGCGAGGTCGTCTGCCGCGTCATGCTAGAGCCCGAACCGGTAACTCAGGCCCGCCGTCCACAGGACGCCTGCCTGGGTCTTGTCGAATCCGAACCGCTCGAGCTTGTAGGCGGACGCCACACCCTGCGCGAAGAGTCCGACGCCCGAGCGCGTCACGTACTCGAGGCCGACTCCGCCGCGCCCCGCGAACTTGGTGAATCGGGTAAAGGTCTCGTCCTTGGTGTTGTCGACCGTGACCGCGCCGGCACCGAGCAGGACATATGGAGCCAGCCCGCGTGACGTGGGATAGCGCAGCTGGACTTCGCCGCCGTAGAAGTACTGGGTGAGCTTCTGACTATTGAGGGCGCCGGCCCCGACACCCTCCACTTTCGATTTCGCGATGTCGAAGGTGCCTCGCACCGCGACGTACTGATTGAACTGCAGGCCGACGCCTCCTCCGGCGGTCCAGCCGGTGCGGAGCTTCGCGGTTTCGGCCTGGTTGAGGTCGGTCAGCGCGGAGTTGCCACCCCCCTGGCCGAAGACGACGATGGCCGGACGCGACCAGGACGGGCTCTGAGCGGCAAGCGCGGCCGGGGCGACGAGGGAGAGTGCGAGGGCGGCAACAGACTTCGTGGTGCGGTTCAACATGGTGCCTTCTCCTGAGGATCCGCCCAATCGGGGGCTCCAGGCGGCCGGGCGGGTGGCCTGAGCACTGGAGTTGTCTGCCTGAAATCGGTCACCGGCTCCTCAACAAACCTACCGGTCGGTACGTAGCCATCATACATACCGACCGGTCGGTATGTCAATAGGCGGCAAATCCTGCTATATTCCGGCCGGTCGGTCGGTAGGGCTCACCCGGAGGGGTCGAATGGAAATGGACATGGACATGGCCGAAGGAAGGGTCCCGGCCTATGCGACGGGGGAGTCAGAGGCTCCTGCCGAGTCGAAACAGCGGGAGCGCCTCGCTCCGGAAGAGCGCCGTGATAAACTCCTCGATGCGGCCCTGGCGGTATTCTCGGAGCTCGGTTTCGAACGCGCGACGCTGAACGACGTGGCCGACCGGGTGGGCGCCACCAAAGGCTGCCTCTACCATTATTTCGAGTCGAAGGAACAACTGCTGCTCGAGCTGGTGCGGGAGCGGAAGGGCGCGCGGTTGCCCGGCGCAGAAGAGCTGCTCGAGTCGACCGATGGATCGCGGGAAGAACGCCTGGAGAAGCTCGTGCAGGGGATGTGGAACCACCTCCAGGAGCCCGGCCAGATCGAGCTCGCCACCCTGACCCTGAACCAGGTATCACGGGTGCCGGAGCTGCGCCGCTATCTGGTGGAGGAAGTGATCGCCCAGAAACAGGAGAAGCTGGAGCGAATGCTCGGGCGGGAGGGGCAATCCGAAGCCGGTACGGCGGAGGTGGCGTCGACAGCGGCAGTTATCCCATGCATGATCCTCGGCGTGGCCCTCTGCGAACACCTGCTCGGGAGACGGGAGTCCGGTGGACTCACAGCCGATCAGCTCGGCGACGCGGTGACGCGCATTCTACTCCACGGCATTGCAGGTGAGGGAGCAGTCAGCAGATAGCGGGCAACAGAGTAGTCGCCTTCCCCCTCGACAACCCGGGAGACCGATGAACCGGATCGTTCGTCTCAGCGCGCTGGCAATGGCCGCGTGGCTGGGCGCCGCGGTGAGCCCGCTCTCCGCCCAGTCCCTGCCCTCCTATTCCTCGATGAATCCGATGGTGCAGCGGCGGAGCGGCCTGGCGACGATGCCGTGGATCCCCGAGGGAAAGCGCTGGCACACGACCTGGCTCCTCGACTATGCCAGCTCCATCGAGTACACCGACCTTCCGGCAATCCAGTATCTCGTGGACGCGGAGCTGCTTCGTCTCGAGGCCACTGCCACGCGTGGGGTGGGGCGCCGGGGATTCGTCCTGGTCTCGGGAAGTCTGCAGGGGGCCTACGACGGATTCCTCGACGGATTCCTCGACTGGTACCACGATTTCACCGGGCTGCACGTCGATGCCCGGAAGCTGCGTCCGAAGAACGATTTCGCCTATGAAGTCAATCTCGCCGGCGAGAACCCAATCGCGTATTCACCCTCGTCGGGATTCCTCGGCGACGTGCGCATCGGCGGCGGCATGAGGCATTCGCAACACTGGATGACCGCGCTCTCCGTCACGCTCCCGACCAGCACCGGACCGGTGGGTTTTCGAAGAAGTGTTCCCTCATTCAATGCGACGACGACACTGCGCAGCAATTTCGGCGGGCGGTTCACCTATGAGGGGACGCTGAGTGCGGGGTACACCGCGGCACACGGAGAGCTGAAGGAGCTGCAGCACACCACCTTCCTGATGATCACCCAGGGGCTGCGCGGCCGGGTGACCGGCCCGCTCCACCTCTATGCCAACCTCATCTATCACTCGGCGCTCTATCGCGACACCGGAGCCCGGGCACTCGATGCCCGCGAGCTCACCATCGACACCGGCGGCTTCCTCAAGTTCAAGCGGGGACCCGAATGGATCCTCGGCCTGACCGAGGATCTGGAGCCGAGCGGCCCCGCGATCGACGTGGCCTTCAGACTTGGGGCGCGCTGGTAAAGAGGAATTGCTCCATCTGGTCGAGCAGGTACTGCCTGGCCTTCGGCTCGCGCAGGTTGAGGGCGTAGTGGTTGATCAGCTGCTGCTGGTACTTGAGCCACTCCGCCCAGCACACCCCGCAGATCTGCTCGAATACCCGCTTGCCGAACGCGTTGGGAAAGGGAGCGAACGCTTGCGCATCGCGGGTCTGGTGGCAACGGGTGCAGGTGAGGGTTGGCATAGGTGGCGGGAAAACTAATCGGCATCAGTCTTCGGTCTTCAGTCATGAGTCATCGACTGAAGACCGAAGACTGAAGACTGAAGACTGGCCTTACTGCCCTCTCTGCAGCGCCTTGACCCCGCTGCGCGTCCCGAGCCCCGCGCCGAGTCCGACCACCGCCGCCGTCACCCCGGTGATGACGATGTTTACCAGCGGAAGCATCGTCAGCGGCAAGATCAGGATCGCCGCGCCCACCGCGGCCAGGACCGGGGCCACCGGGGACCGGACCGCGTCCACGAAACGCAGCCGGCGCCGGACAAACCCGCGCGCAAACCCGAACGCCATAATGCCGCTGCCGACCGTCACGGTCAGGGCCAGTATCGCTATGACAGTATTGATGATCATGGAGCCTCCGAGGCCCGTGTTGTTGTGTTTCAGTACGGAACATAGCCTCGGGAGGTTTCAGCGCCAGCCCGTCACCAACGGAGCGCGCAGCTGGCCCAGACGAAGCCCGATCCGAAGGCGGTGAAGATCACCAGATTCCCGGGGGCGAGCCGTCCGGCCCGGACGCACTCATCGAGCGCGATCGGAATCGTCGCCGCGGTGGTGTTGCCGTAGCGCTGGATGTTGTTGTAGGTCTGGTCGTCCCGGAGTCCCAGGGTTTTCTGTATCGCTTCCGAAATGCGGAGGTTGGCCTGGTGGGCGATGAGGAGGGTGATATCCTCGACCCCCGACCCGACCTTTCCGAGCACCGTGCGCACCGATTCCGGCATTCGCACGACCGCGTGGCGGAAGACCTCCTTGCCGTCCATCGCGAGCCAGCAGGTTCCTTCGGCAATGTCCTTGGGCCAGTCTTCGAGGCGCACCATCGCGCTCGGCCCCTCGGCCCAGAGCTTCTCTGCGTTCGCCCCCTGCGTATGCAGATCGAACGCGGCAAAACCGCGCCCCGGTTCATCGGTCGCCCCGAGGACGACGGCGCCGGCGCCGTCGGCGAAGATCACCGCCGTGTTGCGGCCCTCGGTCGAGAGCTCCATGCGGGTCGACTGGATTTCCTGGCCCACGACGAGGATCCGGCGGAAAGCACCGGTCTGGATATAGGCGTCGGCGACCGAGAGGGCGTACACGAACCCGGCACACTGCATCCGGATGTCGATCGCCGGCACGGTGTTTGTGAGGCCGAGCTCCCGCTGGAGGAAGACGCCGTTGCCGGGAGCGAAATGATCGGGAGTGGAGGTCGCATAGACGATCGCGTCGACGTCGGCGGGCTGGAGACCCGCCATGTCGAGCGCGGCACGCGCCGCCGTAACGCCGAAGGAGACCCCCGATTCCCCGGGAACGATCCAGTGCCGCTGCTGGATTCCGGTGCGGGCCCGGATCCATTCGTCGGAGGTATCCATGAAGCGCGACAGGTCGTCATTGGTGACGACCTGTGCGGGGACGGCGCGACCGGTGCCGAGAATCAGGCTGTGGGGCATGGGGAAGAGTAGCAGCTATCGGCTATCGGCTAGGCGCTATCGGTCAGGTAGCCTGACGGATAGCCCATAGCCGATAGCGGATAGCGACTATTCATA
>Ga0070704_100000867_pt1 | contig 15120 bp, 22 predicted proteins | sample KBSK5252metaG_FD_65467 | JGI IMG/M metagenome (GOLD analysis project Ga0070704, IMG submission 65467) | Corn, switchgrass and miscanthus rhizosphere microbial communities from Kellogg Biological Station, Michigan, USA - KBS K5-25-2 metaG | ecosystem: Host-associated > Plants > Roots >...
CAGGACAGCAAGGGGTTCTGGACGATTGGCTACGGGCGGATGGTGGACAAAAGGCTGGGCGGCGGGATCACCAAGTCTGAGGGTGAGTTTCTGCTCAATAATGACGTGACCAAGGTGCTGGTGGATCTGGACAGGGAGCTCCCCTGGTGGCGGACTCTTGATGAGGTGCGGCAAAGAGTGTTGGCCGACATGGCGTTCAACCTCGGGATTACGAAGCTGCTGAAGTTCAAGCGGACTCTGGAGGCCATAAGAGTCGGGGACGTGGCCGGTGCTGTTGAGGGCATGAGGAACAGCGACTGGTACGACCAGGTGGGGAGACGGAGCAAGCGGCTGGTGCTCATGATGGAGTCCGGGCGTGACCCCGGACCTCAGGAGGCATAAATGCAGGGACCCATCATGTTTGAGGTGACGGCCGCGCAGGCAGACGTGGCCGACGTCACGGGACTGACTGTCGTCAACTTGTCGGCGGCGCCCAACCTGGTCAGGGTCCCCATGTACATGGTGGTCTTCAGCCCGGCCGGGGATGCGTTTACAGTGGCTGGTGGGGCCAGGATGGTCATTCGGGACGATTTGAACAACGTGTGGTTCTCGGTGGCCTGCCCCGGGTTTTTGGATCAGACGACGGCGCAGACTCGGGTGATTGCGGCGAGCACCGCTCGGGCAATGAGCGCGGCCAATGTTTCCTTGAACCTGTTCTTTACTGGGTCGGTGGCGAAGGGGACGGCGAGCCCCAACATCAAGTTCGCAATATGGTACGAGCAGTTCCAATTGACGTGGTGAACAAGGGAGAAATTGAATGAGTGAGAACGTAGACCCCGCAAAGCCGTTTGATGGGCACAAGAGCCCGGACCTGTCCCAGCTCATCTCGCTGCTGCGGATTGCGGCGCTGCTGATCCCCGGGACAGCTGATGACCGCATCATCGACGCCGCTGCTGGTCTGATCAGCAACCCTGCGATCAGTGGTCTGGTCAACAGCATTGTGGCGCTCTTGGGCAATTTGGTGCGTGGGCATGCAACAGCTACGCTGCCGGCTCCCGGGGTAGTCCCGGTCCCGGTCACAACGCCCGTCACGACACCGGTCACCCCGGTGGTGGCGCCGCCCGCTCCTCAGCCGGCCGTTGTAGCCGCAGGCGACATCGCAGCCCTCAAGGGCAAGCTGTACTTTGTTGAGCTCCCGCCCCGAGTGACCGGCAAGCCGCGCGGGTCGGAGGGTGGGATTGAGGGACGCGAGAGGTTCCAGGAGATTCAGGGTGGGGCGAATATCCATGCCGATTCCTGGCTGCACTGCGACGTGGACCCCATTGGCGACAACGGGGTGAAGTACGAGACTGGCGACGCCCGCTGGGCAGCTGCCAACCGGTGGGCCCCCAATGGCAACCCCATCTGGCTCTACTACGAGTGGAACGGGCAGAGCACGCTGGAGGGCCACCACGCTGAGGAAGTGGAGCCCGGGAGCGTCGAGGATGACCTGGGCTGCACCCCGACCTACAAGATCACTGGGCCGGGCAAATTCCGGTTTGGCTTCCAGTACCTCCGCCATGATGGGCGGATGGTGGACTCTGGCCTGATCGGACAGGGGAATGTCCCTGGTGGAGAGCCGTTCAACATCAGCCAGGGGTAGTGTGGCCGACATCAAGGTAGTTGATACAGCACCGGGCCTGCGTGGTTTGGCGGACCCGGTGCTTCAGGCAAGTCTTGAGAAGGTGTTGGCGGCCATCCCGGCGGATCACATCGGCGCGACTGTGGATGTGGGCGTGGATCAGCAGGGGATCCAGGCGGTTGGGGTCATCCGGCTGAAGAAGGGGTGGTCGGTCGGCGGGGTGTATGACCGCCGGTACAGTGGCGAGTGGAGCGGGCACGTTCAGGTCCGCTGGTCGGGGAGGTAGATCATGGCGAGCGGCGACACGCTTTTACTGTTTGGGCCTGGCCTGAGTCAGCCGCCCGCCACGAACTACGCTACTCTTGACAGCAGGAACGGGCACTTGGTGCTCGACTTTGACGACACGACAGAGGAGACGATCAACTTTGAGACGTTCGTACCCAGGAACTATGCCGCCGGGGGGATCACCGCGACTGTCCATTGGATGGCTACCTCAGCTACATCTGGTGACGTGGTCTGGGGGATCAGCTTTGAGCGGCACCTGGCGGGGACAGATGACCTGGACGCGGACAGCTTCGGGTCAGAGCAGACCGCGACTGGGACAGCAAATGCGGCGAGCGGGGTGATCACTGCGACGGCGATTGCGTCCACCAATGGGTCGCAGATTGACTCCATCGCGGTCGGGGACCACATCCGGGTCAAGATTGCGCGCAAGGCGGCGGCTGGCGGGGACACGATGACCGGTGATGCGGAGCTCATCGGGGTGGAGCTGAAGGAGACGTAGTTGGCCCGCAACTTCGTCGGAAACTTCTCGACCGACTTCCTCCAAATAGACTCAAGTCTCATCTCTGCCCTGCCGGTGTCGGTGTCAGTGTGGGTTGATCCAGATAACCTGACAACTGAGAACACAATTTGGTGGCTTGGGGACTCATCCCTCGCTACTCACGGGCTGATGCTTGCGTTCAGCGGAGCGACTGCCTTGGACCCAGTCAGGGCAATTGCCTTCAACAGTACGTCTGCTGTCGCGACAACAGCGAATGCGTACAACGTCGGCGTGTGGAATCACGCGGTTGCCATCTTTGCCTCGTCTACGGACCGCAGCGTCATCCTGAATGGGGACATTGCTAACAAGGGGACCAACGCCACATCCAAGAGCGTCACGTCCTTTAACCGGACCTGCTTCGGGCGCAGGGCAGACAGCACGCCGTCAGACCCGCACTTCGGTGCGATTGCCGAGTGCGGCATGTGGGACATAGCCCTGACAGATGCTGAAGTCATCATGCTGTCGAAGGGTGTCTCCCCGATCTACGTCAGGCCGCAGAACTTGGTGTCCTACTGGCCCCTATTGGGTCGGTCGTCACCAGATCGTGACTTGGTTGGTCGTCAGGAGTTGACGGTCAACGGAACTACGACAGTACCCCACACCCGGGTGTTTAACCTCGGGCGGGATCAGCTTCGACGGTCAACAGCGGCCGGGGGGCCGACCCTCAAGGCACTGACGGGTACCCTCACCACAGCTGGGGCAATTATCAAGGCAGACTCCCGTGCCCTGCTTGGCACGCTCACCACAGCTGGGGCAGCCCTAAAGAGGGAAGCCAGGGCATTGGCTGGGACTCTCACGACAGCCGGGGCTCTGGGGACAATAAAGGCTGCCCTTAAGTCAGTTGCCGGTACACTCACGACAGCTGGGGCACTCCTAAAGGCTGAGGCCAAGGTGGTTGCTGGGGTGTTATCTACGGCTGGGGCGCTCATTAAGCAGCCAAGGCGCGCACTGACTGGCGCAATTGCTACTGCAGGGGCGATGGCCGCAGTACTCACTGGCGCATCCGCCGGGGTTGCGTACACACTTTTGATGGGCGGGACTTTGGGTCTTAGCTCAGTCTTGGGCTTCAGCACGACCCGACGCCTGACCGGGGTGCTCAGCTTTGCGGGTCACACCTTTGGGCACATCCTAGCTACCCTTGAGACGTTCATTGACCTGATAGTCCATCCAGTTCTTAGATATTCGCACATGATTAATGTCCGCGTCAAGAAGTATCACCCATAGGAGGGCAGATGAAGTACGTAGATGAGATCGACGCGGACGTCATCGTGACTATCCGCTACCAGGATGGCGACTTGATTGCAAAGGCACAGGCTGCCTGTGAATATCAGCCGGGCTGTACCTGTAGTGCATCAGTTGACTTGCCCGAGGATGTGCGTGACTCTATTAAGAACCTGTTGGACAAGGCCATTCCAGAGGTTGAGCCACAATTGGGCAAGGAGTTGGCCAGATCAAAGTCTGTGGCGGTCAGGACGGCTCAGCAGCACGGCGAGTTGGTGAGCTAGGAGGAGCAATGCAATCAATGAGCAGCAGTCTTGCGCGCCCATCCGGGGTTGTATCAGCCAGGCGGCTGCCTCGGGTGAGCGACTCTCTTCCCAAGGCTCCCTCGTGGCCGGCCATGCCTGCTGGTTTGTCCTGGCGGCGGAAGGTTAGGACATTCTGGAAGGAGCTGGAGCTTCACGTCCGCCTCGGGTTTGTCGGGGCATGGCGTGGGTTTGTGGACGCGAGCGGGGTCATTGCAGTATCGCGCCTCTACGCGACCCACATTCATGCTGACGGCCGCGTGGAGGAGTTGGGGCTCATCAGCACCAAGTTGGTCACTGATACTGGCGTGGCCTTTCTGGTGGATGACTGGGACAACAGCGTCACTGACCTCACCACAATGAACTTCCACGCCTGCGGTACCGGGGTTGGGGCGGAGGCCGCTGCTGATACTGCCCTGGGAACAGAGTCTACTACCATCTTGAACCCGGACAGCACTAGGGCAACAGGTTCAAGATCGCAGCCGGCCGCGAATCAGTATCGGTCAGTAGGCACCTTGACGTTCGACGGGTCTGGGGCGATCACGGAGCATGGCCTCTGCTCGGCCGCGACCAGCACCTATGTGCTGTGGGACCGCAGCGTCTTCTCTGCGATCAACGTGGTGAACCTTGACTCCATTCAGTTCACCTACACCTGCACAGTGAGCTCCGGGGGCTAGTACCTTGGCTGACAGTTACACTAGGTGCGAAGATTCGGTCCCGGAGGGGTCTTCGTGTGAGATCCTAGCCAACTTTGTTGATGAGAATGGACTGACCATCGACGCAACTCAGATTGAGTCATTGGAGTTGTCTCTGTGGGCTATGATCCCAAGCAGACCTGTTATTCAGGGAATTCTAAATGAAGATTCCCTGAATGCTAATATGGGGGCACTCACAGCGGGTGGGGCCTTTACAATTACCATCTTGGGCGCCAGTAACGTGATAATGGACCCGCCATCAGAGCATGAGACTCACCGAATAATGGTCAGATGGACCTATGCTGGTGGGAACAGAACAGGCAAGGCCCTCATTGACTTTGATGTATTCCGTGTGGATTGGGCGGCTCCTTGACGAAGCTCTGGCGTGAGCGTAACGTCACGCGGGAGTTATTCCACAAAGTTGTTCGGGGACTTAGGATGAACGGGATTACTGCTGAGCGACTCTACCAAGAGATAGACGATGTCTATTCAGAACTCTTGGACAAAGAAGATGAGGAAGAGATCAGGGCGGCTGTGATTCCAAAGGTTTGGCGATGAGCACCTATCGGGGGAGACAGAGGAAGGAATGTGAGTGTTCACTCCAGGCGTGTGGTCATCACGCTCCTGGAGCTTGCCGCAGGGAGGGTGCCCCCTGCGCATCAGATCCAAAGGATGACCTCATTTTGTGCAAAACGTGCAGGGCAAACCTGCGCGACAAAGATAGGGGAAAGTAAATGCACATGAGCATTGTCTGTATCCTACTGTTGGCTGCGCTCATCGGGGTTTTGGTGCATGCTATGTCCGGCAAGATTCCGCTTTGGGTTCCAGTTCTTATTGCGATTATTGCTGACTTGCTTGCCTGTGTCGCATTGCGCTAGTGCCTTCTCAGATTAAGGACGGTCCGGACTTGAAGGAGTACATAGAGACTCGCTTCAATCTCCTGACCGAGATGATCAAGCAGGCTGAACTGACTCACAGACAGATGTTGGAGGTGTTTGTTCAAAACACCAAGGATGCCGCTGCTGCGGTCAAGGCAGCAAATGATGCTGCTCAGGCAGCCACAGACTTGAGGTATCAGCAGCGCTTTGAGGCACAGAGTGACGCCCTGGCGGCTGCATTCTTGAGTCAGCAGACGGCGATGCAGACCGCGTTCACGGTGGCAGAGAAGGCCGTCCAGGCAGCGCTGGCGGCGGCTGACCGGGCAGTGAGCAAGGCCGAGCTGGCGGCGGACAAGCGGTTCGAAGCGCTCAATGAGTTGCGGCAAATGTTGAACGACATGGTCGCGACACTCATAACAAGGTCAGAAGCTGTACAGAGATTCGATGCTGTATCTGAGAAGTTAGATGCTTCGGCCCATCGGGTAGAAGTTCTCGAGAGTCGAATCAATCTCATATCAGGTGGTCAAGAGGGGGCTAAGGAGAATCGTGGTGAGTCTCGGGCAGATACCTCTAAGACGCTTCAAATTATGGGGGTCATAATGACAGTTGTCACGATTCTCATTGTCATTTGGCGCCTGTCGGTAGGCCGATGAGAAAGAGGGAGCCACCTCCGGAGTCCCGTGCTGATGATCCACCATATGAGAGTCACCTCAGAGAACGTGTCTCAGAGTGGGCAAGAGAAGAGATTGAGTGGAAGAAGGCACCGCGTCTCCTGTTAATCATCGGACTCATAGCGTCAATGGGGTTCAATACTCTGTTGGGCACCATGGTAGTCGGCCTTGTTGTAGATCGCTTCAAGATGATCGAATCTGCCGGGCATGATCAACTTAGGGCAACTGTTGCTGATCTCGAGCAGAGGCAAACTGAGCAAGGCGTAAGGTTAAAGGTTCATGATGACATGTTACAGAACATGAACCGGATGTCAGACCGGATGTTTGAACTTCAATCTGAGGTGCGCAGCTTAAATGAGCGCCTCAAGAGAAAGGGCTTTTGATGCCAACTGATGAGAGCAACGTGGAGAAGAGTTCTTCAGATGAGGCCGAAGAGACCGGTGGCGGTAACAGGACAGAACGTGCCCTGTACAAGGCAATCAAGAAGACTCTGATTGATCAGGGTGTCGAACATGGACACGCGAGTGTCCGCCAGTTGCCGGGTGGCGGGTTTGCTGCTGTAGCCGGGGAAGGAACGCTGGAGAGTGCAACCTTCACCCCTGGTGGCGGCAGTTTTGGCGGCGGTGGGGCTTCGGGTAGTTGGTAGGTTAAGTGCCAGCTAGGACCATTAAGAAGTGGGCGAATGAAGGCCAACAGTGGGTCTTCGAGAGAGGGGCGGCGCCTACTCTTCTGGCTGGTGGAATCAATAGCGGGAAGACCGTCGGGTGCGTGATCAAGTCCCTGACCCTTCTGGACAAATATAAGAACTCGCGCCTGGCGGTCGTTCGACGCAGTTACACCCAGTTGTTGAAGACCACTATGGAGACATGGTACCAGTGGTGTTCACCGAGGATGTATGACAAGGGGGGTAGAACTGAAGCCATCCTTACCCTCAATAATGGATCCAAGATTTATTTCATACACTTGGATCAACCAGACTCACTTGACCTCCTGGCTGGTTTGGAGCTCAATTTTGCGTACATCTCCCAAATGGAGGAGATATCAGAGAAGGCCTTCGACCTCTTAGATGTCCGCGTCGGGCGGTGGACTGGGGCAGTCATCCCTGAGGAAGACTATGCACAGTTTGGCGGGGTCGAGAATTGGCCTTGGAAGAGTCAAGAGGATGACGTCTGTGTCCCCCCACGGTACATCTACGGGGAGGGATATGTAACTGATGAAGCCCATTGGCTTTACGACAGATTTGCAGAGGAGTCACCCAATCGGGAGAAGTGGAGGGCTCTTGGTTATGAGAGCAAGATAGTCAATTCAGAGCAGAACATCTACGCTATCAAGGCGAACATTGATGCTGCTCTATCAAAGGATGATGACTACATCCGCCGGTATGTCCGGCCCGTTTGGGGGAACCCGGAAGGAAGGATTTTCACAATTGATCCGTCTAGCATCCTTGAGCCAGAGCCTTGGCTGATTGAGCGCATCACGCGGACGATGAAGCTTCATCGCTCACTAGATCACGGGGACTTTGCTCCTACTGTCTGCCTGTGGCACGGGACGGACTACGACGGCAATATCTTCACGTATCGTGAGTATTATCAGGGTGATGAACTCATCTCCAACCACCGTCAGGCAATCTTTGAGCTAAGCAAGGCAGACTTTGGCGGGAACTTTGATGGCATCCCAAGATATCACTCCAATTTGGCTGACCCTTCGATCACGGGAAAGTCTCGGGGTAGAACAGCGACATCCAAGCCAGAGTGGTCGGTATATGACGACTATACCGACACAAAGTTGATGCCTAAGGAGACAGTCATCCGTTGGACAGAGTCAGTAAATGATCCTGTGGCAACGGTCAGCCGGATGAAGGAATACTTGAAGGTGGATCCTAATCACATTCACCCGGTTACCAAGAAGAAGGGTGCGCCCCACCTCTACTTCATCAAGGCAACGAATGACTATCCTCATGGGTGTAGGTATACTCTCCGGGATATTAGGGCACAGATGCGCCCCAAGGCAAAGATTGGGGATCGGGAGATTTGGCTGGATGGACGGGATGACACGATTATTGATCATGGGTATGACGCTGAGAAGTACTTTGTGATCAGCCGGCCATCACTTGGGCCTATGCAACCGGAGGAGCCGCTTCCTTTGGGAACAATTAAGATTTCAGACTATGAGAAAGCAAGTGAGTACATCCGCTACCGCAAGCGTCTTCAAGAGAGGCGTCTCGGGGTAGCTAAATCAGGTTGGGGGATGGGGGGTTAATATGTACGAGAAGGGTGGAGTTGGAATCAAACGTGTTGGTGACGAGTTGGTTTTCATTGTAAAGGATGGGGCGACAGAGAATGCCCCTGTGGTTCGAGAAGTTATCCTTCACGAGAGGGATGTCCAAGACCTCTTTACTGAAATTGGGTTTGTTGAAGTTGGACAACACCCTCTTCACACAGTTGTCACCAAGGATGACGACTCAGATTGGGGTGTCTCAGATAAGACTGACCCCAAAGACATCAAGCCGGCGAAGAAGGGCAAGTAAGTTTCAAACCTTGAGAGGCAGGAAGGCAAATGGCCATTCTGTTTAGTTATAAAGGATTGGAGTACGAGGTGGTGGGGGACCAATGGGTCTTCAGAATCCACGAGGCAGAAACTCAAAACTCTCCAATTATCAGGACAATTGTAATGAACTCCACTAAAGTTGATGAGTTTCAAGCCTCCATCCCGCCGGCTTTGATTTAGGGCTCATGGACATAGAGCTTGACGAAGTAACGATTTGGCTCAAGCGGGTGGTCGCCGCTGAGGCAGTCCATAAGGCTTGGCAGGAGGATTGTCGTGTCGCTGAATGCTATCAGTATTGGAAGGGCAATCAGCGGGATGAGCCTATGGACGGACCAGATCGTAAGGCTCAACATAACAAGATTCACCCTGATGTAGCTGAACAGACTGCGTCTCTCTACCTCAATGATCCATTTGGTCGGGTCATTGCGATTCCAGGTCGCGCGGATACCCCGGGGGAGACGGTCAGTGAAAAGGCCCGTCTCCTTCAGGACACTGGTGCGTATTTGGTCAGAGACCCCGGAACAGGCTTTAGGGAGAATACAGACAACGCAGCAAAAGAAGCTTGGTGGGCGATGGGTGTGGTGGAGGTGGGGTATTCCCCCAACTTCATTGATAACCCGTTGTCTCAAAAGCCAGCACTCAAGGAGAAAGAAGACACTAAGACTGGCGAGGTGGATCTAGCTGCTTCAGCAACTGAGGGGATGTTAAAGGATGAGTTTGGGCTCACTGTAGATGACGGCTCAGACTTAGAGTCACTAACGAAGAAACTCTCAGTACTTCGATCTAACCTGAAGAGTGAGACATTCTTTGTAAAGCACATTCCAGCTGGACAGGTATTGATCTCTCCAACAGACAAGCCCATCCTTGAGAATAATGACTGGGTGGGATATTGGGAGGAGTATCCGCTAGAGGACATCAAGCGGTCACCAGCTTACCAGAATACCGAAGACCTCAAGGCTGACGCTGATCGTCAGGCCAATGCGGCGGATGGGAGCGTTGACCGGGTTAGGCTCTACAGAGTTTGGGACTTCAGAACAAAGCAGAAGTTGGTGTTTGCTAGGAACACGAAAAAGCTGTTGATGAAGATGCCCTTCGAGCGGTGCGGGCTCAAGTTTTTGAGGATGGATGTTGATCCATATCACTTCTACCCTATTCCTCCGATCTTTTTGAAACTCGCATCTCAGGACGCTTACAACGACAGCGCCGAGTACTTGCGCAAGATGCGCATTGGTACTGTCCCCAGGTACACTTACGATGAAGATGCAGTAGACTCGGAACAGGCAGCTAAGCTCCAGTCACGTGACATGAACGTGACGATACCACGTAAGGGTGGAACTAGGCAGCCTATTGAGGCAATTAATCAACCAAATACATCAGCTACAGCAGTTCAGACCTTGGCCCTTAGTGAGAGGGAATTTGCTGCGGCTGGAATCTCTGGTGGTGACCCACTTAAGCCGGACAATCAGACAGCTACTCGAGCAGTTATTGCTAACGCCAGGAAGACAGCTCAAGAAGGTTATACCCGGGGACGAATGGCAGATTGGCTGGCTGAAGTCATACAAGAACTCATACTTACTGCTATCGACAACATCAATTTGCCGACCATAATCGCAATGAATGTGGACTTAGACTCACCATTTGCGATGCAGGACGCGGTAATGGTGGGGCAAACTTGGCAGCAAATTGACGCTGAGAAGCTCAGGGACGCTAACCTCGGGATACATTGGTACGTAGATGTTGAACCAGAAGCACTATCTCCTGTATCAGAGTCAGAGCGCGGCGCCAAGTTGATGCAAGTTGTTACTTTCATGTCTAACCCGGCAGTTGCTGCCCTATTGTCGTCTGCCCCAAAATTGCTCAAGATGATGCTGCGCCTTGGTGGTGTAACAGTAGGAGAAGACGTAGACGCAATCATGCAGGGACTACAGGCCATTGTTCAGATGAACATGATGGCGGCTCAAAAGGGAGCGGGTGGGACGCCAGGTATTTCGCCTCAAGCTGGTCAAGAGGCTGGGCCAGTACACGCAGTAGCGCCGCCTCCTGAACCTATGCCAGTTCCTCAAGGGCTAGCTGGAGCACAATGATGAAGAAGATGAAGAAGATGAAGGGTGAGTCTTTTGGACATCTTGAGACTGCTCTAGCGCCGATGATCGACAAGGTTCCCGTACCTAAGTTGAGCGTCAAGGCCAGCATGTCTGATCACTATGACAGCCCCTACCGCAAAGATGAGGTCAAGCGCCTTCAAAAGGAAATTGACGTCATTGAAAAGGAACTCAAGGATTGGGATGGCGAGAAGATTGCCTCCAAGGCTCTCAAATCTTTGAAGACAGAACTTGCTGTCAAGCGGGCTAGGAAGATGGAGGCCGAGGCCCATCTTGATGATGACGATGAAACATCGTCAGAGTTGGCGGGTTAGCATGGCCTTTCCAGATTATCAGCCTAAGACACTTGAGGATGGGACGGAAGTGTTGATCTGCGTTGAGTGCGGTAATCAACGTCGGGTCAGGGACTGGCCGCAATGTCCTCATGAGCCTGTTCACAATTTCGGTGAGGAGCCGTTAGAGCCATACTTTGATGAGCACATCTCCGAGTCCGGGGAGTGGATTACCACTCGGGGTCAGAGACGCGCTATCATGAATCGCAATCATTTGGAGTATCGTAAGAAGAGGACTGATCTTCTCACTGGCCGTGTTAGACACTTTGATATGGGGCGGGGGAGATAGTTATGCCCGGTGGACAGCATCCTAATGACCCGGGATCTGGCCCGAATAAGGCGGTTCCTCGTGGTGGCGGTTCTGGTTGCGACTGTGACAACTTCACATATGAACAGGGGCACCCTTGCTTCACTCAGTGTGGTGGGCAACAGGGCGGCGGTGACGACGACGCTTGGTATGAAAAGGAGATCAAGTCTCATCCCGAGAAGTATGATACAAATCTCTCCAAGGAGCAGTGGATTGCTTGGCGGCCACTTTGGGACGACTCTACAAAGAGTTTCAAATCAGAGAACGTGGACGCTGATGGCAATCCTATTGGTGGGACTGGATTTGAGAAACCAGTTGACTGCCCTGACGGTACTACAAAGTACGGACAGAATCAGTGTCTTTCCTTGGACGATCCAAGAATACAGGGTGCTTGGTACGGAGATACAGGTGGAGGTGGCGGGGGCACTGGTACTAAGGCGGCTACACCAGCTGCGGCTGCGTCTACAGGACTAGCTAAGGATCAGCTAGACTATACTGGAAATGAGCTTCAGGATGTCCTCGCACAGATGTTCAACTTTCGGGCCGGAATCTTCGGGACTGGCGACCCTTATTTGTCTTCGGCGACCCCGAGGACTCCGGTGGCCACGGGGGAAGGGGCAAATAAGAAGCCGGCTGCTGACATTGCCGGTGCCTTTTTACCCGGGGGTGGCCTCTGGTGGGGCGAGAAGGGTGGCTTGACTGAAGCCTTGGCCCCATTTGCGCAGACATTTTCTAACAATACGGCGGCTGCGCCGGCAGCGGCTGCGCCGGCAAAGAAGAATAATTCTTCATACGGCACTGCCCCTGCTGTTCCAGTAACAGGACCAATAACACCGCCGACACCGCCTACATACCCCTATCCTAAGGGACCCAAAATTCGCACCCCGCTGTTGGACGCGCTGTATGGCAGTTATTATTAAGGGAGATAGTCAATGGCTAATGACGTGAGTGCGAGCATTAAAGACGCTGTGGCTGAAGCTGCCAAGGAAGCTGGGGTCAATCTCAACGAGTCTGGTGGCATCTCTGGTGGCGACAGTAGAGAAGATGCATCAACAACTGAGACTACTCAGGTTGCTGCCGCCGGCGAGGGTCAAGACGAGACAACTGAGGAGACCAAGGAACCTGAGAAGACTTCTCCAGTTGCTGAGGGTAAGGAGCCGAAGGAGACCAAGGAAGTCAAAGAGGAAGCCACCACCAAGACAGAGGATGAGGATGCCCTCGCTACTGCCGAGGAGTTGGCGGCCATTGATGCAAATCCTGCTCTGAAGAAGGTTTACAGGGGGATTGTCCGGGCTCTTCACTCCAAGACTTCCAAACTCGCGGACAAGATGAAGGAAGCGGACATCGCCCTCAAGTTGATGCAGACCATCCGAGAGCATCCTCAAGATGCGGTCAGAACTCTCGCAGCTGCGATCAAGATGAAGGTTGTGGACGATGCTCCAGAAGCGGCCCCGGCTACAGCAACTGTCGCTGCAGCGGCAGAGAAGACCTTGCTGGATGAGGTTCGCGAGGAGATGGAGCCTGAAATTGGTAAGGAGGCGGCTAGCGTCCTTGCCCCGGTCATCCTCAAGGCGGCTCAGAAGATTGCCGGCAAGGAGATTGAGCCGGTCAGGAGCAAGCTTGAGAATACTGAAAAGGAAGCCCAAAAGACTGCCCTCAAGAATGGCATTGCGTCTTTTGGCCTCTCAGTACAGGAAGAAGGTGGCGTGTGGGACGAGAGCGTTGAGAAGGAGATGACGGCACGCATCGCCTTCGTCCGTCCTGCTGAAGGCACCACGCTGCCCCAGTACTTACGTATTCTCTACAATGACTACAAGGCCAGTGTGGACCAAACTGAGAAGACGGTCAGACAGGTCAAGCGGCTTGAGCAGGCAGCAGCCAATGCTGAGCCTGTTCGTCCTTCTCGTCCCTCATCTGGAAACGTCCAGGCTATCACCCCGGGAATGAACGCCAAGGAAGCCGTAGCTTTGGCTGTGGCGCAGTCACGCAAGGAACTTTCTACACGGTAAGGTTTGAGAGTAAGTGAGTTAGTGAGCACGTAACCGAGCAGGAGACCAGAGGCAACCGAGCCGGCCCGTAATGGCAACCGTGCGAGGCCCAATAAGGCGACCAAGCAAGGTCGTGCCAGTGATACAACATAGCGTCCCTAGGGAATCCGACAGACGGCGGACTTAGGGGTTGAACCCGTCACTGAGCATGTACTAGAGCAGAGGTAAAAACAGATGCCGAGTTCTTCGCAGACAGTCGTATACAACACGATTGCGGCTCTGGCCCTCGACAAGCTTTCCCCCATCATCGCGGACAACGTGTCCACGGGAACCAAGTTGTTCTACTTCATGAAGAAGTCTGGCAACTGGGAGGGGATCGCGTTTGGTGGTCGCCAGCTCCGCAAGGCCGTGATGAGCACCCTCAAGCCCCTGAAGCCTTTGGGGGCCTACGGGACAGTCAACATCAACCCCATTGATGGGGACACCGCGTGTTTCTACGCTTGGGTACAGACCGCGGCTGACATCACCTTCGCCGACATGGAAGAGTTCCAGACCGGCGGAACCGAGTCCATCGAGTCGATTGTTGACGCCAAGCGCCGACAGGCTGAGGCGTCCCTGATCGACATCTTCAACCAGTCCATGCTCCGGGGTCAGGGAGCAGTTGACGGTGTCTCTTTGGAGACTCCGCTGACGTCTTCGGTTGATGGTTCGGTGTTCATCAGTCCTCTCCCGCTTCTGATCAAGAAGGACCCGACGACTTCGACGACAGTCGGCGGGATTGATCAGGCGGCCAACCCGTGGTGGAGGAATCAGATTTTTGACTCCGCCGCCTCCACCCTCATTGCCTTTTTGAATGAGCTTCGTGTCCTTCACATCCGCTGCCAGCGTGGTGGCGGTGGTGCCGATTCGGCTCCGGACTTCCACGTGTGTGACGAGCGTACGTTCGCCTTGTATGAAAAGGCACTCGCCCTCACGCACCGGAACCCGGACTACAACAAGGGCGACATCCCCTTTGACACTGTGATGTTCAAGGGCAAGCCTTCCTTCCCCGATGAGCAGGTGCCTGACGTCTCGACCGGAACAACTGCGATCACCAAGGGCACTTGGTACATGGGGAACTCGGCGTGGATGGGCTTCACTTACGACAGCCGGAAGAGCTTCAAGACCGGTGAGTCCGTCCGTCCGGGCAACCAGCTTCTGGAGACGGCTCTCATGCCCGTCCGTGGAGCATTCTGGACCAACAACCGCCGGAAGCTCGGCGTTTGCTTCGACATCGACCTCACGACACTCGAAGCGGCGACGACGTAGGAAGGCAGAAAGGAAAAGGAGAGCAAGACTTATGATGATTCCACACGTAGTCTCGACAGAGGCCGACAAGGCTTTTGTGAACTTCTTGAACGTTCAGGCGGTCACCGTCCAGAACGGCGACGTCATCGCTTGGGACGTGGGCACGGCAGACGGTGTCCGCGCAACCCAGCCGGTTACGGCTACTCTGAGCCTGTTTATGGGCATCTGCGACGCAGACACTCCGGCGAGCTCCTATGGGCTTGCCCAGGTGTATGGTTTCAGGACTCAGGCTCTGATCACCAACGACACTTCCGTCAGCGTCGTTGCCGGGGATATCCTGATCCCGGTGACGGCGACCGACCGATTG
>Ga0070704_100000871_pt1 | contig 15088 bp, 14 predicted proteins | sample KBSK5252metaG_FD_65467 | JGI IMG/M metagenome (GOLD analysis project Ga0070704, IMG submission 65467) | Corn, switchgrass and miscanthus rhizosphere microbial communities from Kellogg Biological Station, Michigan, USA - KBS K5-25-2 metaG | ecosystem: Host-associated > Plants > Roots >...
GCGCGCGAGCTCTGGCCGAACCGCCACGTCACGGCCGGCCACACGATTCTCTCGGAATATCGCGAATACGAGCGGGGCGTGACCGCCGCAGTCAACGCCTCGGTGCAACCGATTTTGGCCCGCTACCTCGCGAAGCTCACCGAGGAATTGAAAAGCCGCGGGTTCGCGAAAGACCTGCTCGTCATGCAGGGCAACGGCGGAACGGTCTCGGGCTCGATCGCAGCCGAGGCCGCGGTGAACACCGTGATGTCCGGGCCCGCGTCGGGCGTCATCGCGGCCGCGTATTCGGCGGGCGCCGCCGGCTTCCCGCACGCGATCACCTACGACATGGGCGGCACGTCGACCGATGTGGGCCTGATCCTCGACGGCGTACCGCAGGTTTCGTCCGAGCTCGAAATCGAGTACGCAATGCCGGTGCATGTGCCGATGGTCGATGTCCATACCATCGGCGCCGGCGGCGGATCGATCGCATTCGTCGGCGAGGACGGCATGCTCAGGGTCGGACCGCGCAGCGCCGGCGCGCACCCTGGCCCGATCTGCTACGGCCGCGGCGGCCGAGAGCCGACGATCACCGACGCAAACCTCGTGCTCGGCCGGCTCAATCCGGAGCGGCTGCTTGGTGTAAAAGGAGCGGCAGACATCGCGGCGATCCGTGCGATTCTCGCGGAGAAACTCGGCGCCCCGCTCGGCCTCGACGACGTGCAGGTCGCCGCGGCGATCGTGCGCATCGCCAACGACCGGATGGCGGGCGCGATCCGCATGGTGTCGCTCGCGCGCGGGCACGATCCGCGCGACTTCGTGCTTTTTCCGTTCGGCGGCGCCGGGCCGCTGCACGCAGCGGCTCTTGCGCGAGAGCTGGGAATTCCACGGCTGCTAATCCCGGCGCGCCCGGGCATCACCAATGCCCTCGGATGCGTGGTCGCGGACCTGCGCCACGACTACGTCAATACGGTCAACCGGCCGGTCGAAGCGCTCGACGTGGAACAGGTCAGAGTGATCCTGCAGTCGCAGATCGCCGAAGGACGCAGGATGCTGGAGCGGGAGGGCGTTGCAATCGAAGGCGTGCGGCTTCTGCACTCGGCGGACATGCAGTTCCAGGGGCAAAGCCACATCCTTACGGTGCCTCTGCCCGCGCCGGAGGTCACGCGTGAGCAGATCCAGAAGCTTTTCGACCGCGCCTACTGGGAGCGGTTTGAAGTCGAGCTGCCCGAAATCCGCGCGGTGCTGGTAAATCTGCACACCGCAGTCATCGGCCTGCGTCCTCGCCTCGATCTTCGGCTCTTATCCGATCGCGGCGCACCTTCTGCGCCGCGAAACCGGCCTGTGTGGTTCGCGAACGCTTGGCATAACACGCCGGTTTTCCAACGCGAATCTCTGCCGCCGACGCTCGAAGGACCCGCTATCATCGAGCAGCTCGACTGCACGATCGTGCTCGAGCCCGGCAACGTCGCGAGCACGGACGCGCTCGGAAACCTGATCGTGGAGGTGAAATGAGCAACTTCGGGCTTCTGCTGACGATTACCGAACCGCGGCCCGAGCTGGAGGCGGAGTTCAACGCGTGGTACGACACCGAGCACATTGGCGAGCGGCTGTCGATCTCGGGTTTCCTGTCGGCGCGGCGCTGGGTCGCGGACGTGAAGCCCGGCGAGGGCAAATACCTGGCGACCTACGAGCTGGTGACGCCCGGGGTGCTGCAGACGACCGAATATCTGGAGCACTACCACAACCAGAGCCCCTGGAGCCGCCGCACCCTCGACAACACGATCGTGCTGCGGCGCTGGGCGTGCGAGCAGATCAATCCCGGCGATGCCCCGCCGCACATGATGTCGCATGCCCAGTTCGTCGTCATCGGCGACTCGCCGCCGGAGCACGAGGAGGAATTCAACCGCTGGTATGACGAGGAACACGTGCCAATGCTTTCGCGCGTACCGGGCGTGCTGCGCGCACGCCGCTTTTTCGACCCGAACGGCAAGCCGCGCTACCTGGCGCTCTACGACCTGGCCGACGAATCGGTGACGCAGCATCCCGAGTGGCGCGCGGCGACGCAGACCGAATGGGCAAGGAAAATCGGCAAACTGACCAGCGGCCTCGAGTGGGTCCTGCGCCTGTATCGCAGCTACACGCCTGCAGCGTAGCGCTGTTGCTCGCCGCGGGGATGGCGCTCGCCGGGGCCGCTTTCGCCGCGAGTCCCGACCTGGTCGACGCGCTGAACGCAGTGCGCGCCAGCGGCTGCAGCGGGCGGGCCGGCGTGACGCCTCCGCTGCGCGAGAATGTCCAACTGAGCGAAGCAGCGAGACGCAGCACCGGCCCCGCGTTCAACGATGCGCTCGCCGCAGCCGGCTACCGTGCCAACCGCTCGCTGCTGATCCGGGTCAGCGGAACCGCGAACACGGCCCCGGTCGTCGAGCTGCTGAAACGTGAGTACTGCGCGCAGCTGCTCGATTCGGCCTATTCCGATGTCGGCATTCACCGGCAGCTGCGTGAGACCCGCATCATCCTTGCGGCGCCGTTCCTGCCGCCGCCGGCCCAGGCGGCCGACGCGGTCGCCCTCCGCGTGCTGCAGCTCGTCAACCAGACCCGCGAGCGTCCCCGCACCTGCGGTACGACCCGCTTCCCGGCAGCGCGGCCGCTGCTGCTGAACGACCTGCTGAGCCGCGCATCGCTCGCCCACGCGGCGGACATGGCGCAGTACGACTATTTTGCGCACGAGGGCCGGGACGGCAGTTCTCCCGCGGACCGTCTCACCCGGGCAGGCTATGGCTGGAGAACCGTGGGGGAGAACATCGCCGCCGGCCCGACCACCCCGGAAAGCGTGGTCGAGGGCTGGATCCAGAGTCCGCAGCATTGCGAAAACCTGATGGCGCCGCAGTTCCGCGAGATGGGCGTCGCCTACGCGGTGAACCGCGCAAGCAAAGCCGGGATCTACTGGGTGCAGGTCCTTGGTTCGAAACGCTGAGGAACAACGGCCATGGCGGTGCATCCAATGAGCAATGGCGACGATCGGCGCGAAGGCGCTCTGGGCGCTCACGAAGGAATCGGCTTCTGCCTGGGTCGACGACTATGCGTCGAGCATGGGCGCTGCGCTCGCGTACTACAGCCTGTTCTCGATCGCTCCGCTGCTGCTGATCGCGATCACGATCGCCGGCCTGTTCTTCGGCGCGGAAGCCGCGCGCGGCGAGATCCTCGAGCAGATGCGCGGCCTGATCGGCGACGAGGGCGCCGTCGCGCTCGAGGGACTGCTGAAGAGCGCGAGCCAGCCCAAGAACAGCGTGATCGGCATGGTCACCGGGGTATTGCTGCTGGTCCTCGGGGCCACGACCGCATTCAACGAGCTGCAGAGCGCACTCGACCGGATCTGGCGCGCGCCCGCGCTCGAGCGCCAGTCGGGCATCGTCAAGCTGATCCGCTCCCGCCTGCTGTCGCTCGGTCTCATCGCTGCGATCGGTTTCCTGCTGATGGTGTCCCTCGTCGCGAGCGCGGCGCTTTCTGCGCTCGGCAAGTGGTGGGGCGGCTGGTTCGGCGAGTGGAAGATCGTGCTCGAGATCGTCAACCAGATCGTCAGCTTCGCGATGATTACCGGCCTGTTCGCAGTCGTGTACAAGGTGCTGCCGCGGGTGAAGATCGCGTGGCGCGACGTCTGGGTCGGCGCGATGGCGACCTCCCTGTTGTTCACGATCGGTAAATTCCTGATCGGCTACTACCTGGGCACGAGCAGCGTCGCTTCGGGCTTCGGTGCGGCAGCGTCGCTCGTCGTGCTGCTCGTCTGGGTGTACTACTCGGCGCAGATCTTCCTGTTCGGTGCTGAGTTCACCTGGGCGTACTCGCACCGGCACGGGTCACGCGTGGAAAAGCCCGAGCCCTCGCCGGCGCCAAGCGTGCCGCGCCGCACGGCGCCGCTCGGGCGCGGCGAGCGGGCTTACTGAAAAGTCACCTTCACGCTACCGATTCCTTCGATTTCGACGACGACGGAATCCTCCGCGGCGACCGGCGCCATGGGGCCAAGCGCGCCTGTCATGACGATGTCGCCGGCTTTCAGCGGCCGGCCGACCTTCGCCATGGTCCGCGCAAGCCATACCGCGGCAATGAGCGGATTGCCCATGCAGGCTTCGCCGGTGCCCTCCGAGACGACGTCCGCGTTCTTTCTCATCCTCATCGCACAAGTGCGCAGCTCCACGTCGCGCAGCAGGCGCGGCCGGCTGCCGAGCACGAACAGGCCTGACGAGGCGTTGTCCGCGATGGTATCGACCAGCTTGATGTCCCAGTTCTCGATCCGGCTGCCGACGATTTCGATCGCCGGCACGCAGTACGCGGTCGCGCGCACGATGTCCGCCACCGTCGCATCCTCGAAACCGAGGTCGCGTTCGAGGATCAGCGCAACCTCGCCTTCCACCTTGGGCTGCATCACGGCGCCGCGCGCCACCACCTCGCCGTCGCCGCAGCACATGTCGGCGAACAGCATGCCGTAGTCCGGCTCGTCCACGCCGAGCTGCTTCTGCACGCTCTTGGCCGTCAGGCCGATCTTGCGCCCGACCAGCCGGCGACCTTTTGCGAGCCAGTGTTGCGTGTTCGTGTCCTGCACGGCATAGGCCTGGCTCGCGTCACGCAAATGCGAACGCAGCGGCGGGCAGGGCCTGCCGGTCTCGTGCGCCTGCCGAAGCGTCGCTGCAAGTTCGTCGACCGTCATGTGGGTTTCGCCTCAAGCATGATCTTCACCCGGATTCTCCGCTACCCGGCGCTCAACCCCGCGCAGAAATGACCCACGTGCGGATGGAGCTTCTCGCCCAGCGCCTGCGCCTCCGCGTTCGCCGCGCGCAAGCGTGCGACCGCTTCCTCGGCTTTGCTCCTGAGCGCATCGGGATCCACGGTGAGCAGTTTGCGATCGCGCACCACCCAGCGGCCGCCGACCATCACGCTCTCGACGCCGGTCCCGTCTTCGCCGAACACGATCTGGTTGGCGAGGTCGTTCAGCGGAACGTAGTGCAGCGCGCCGAGATCGAGCACCACCAGGTCCGCCTTCCATCCCTTCTCGATCCGGCCGAGCCGCTCGAAACCGAGCGCCCTGGCGCCTCCCTCGGTCGCAGCGCGTAGCGCCTCCCGCGCGCTCACCCAGAGCTCGGGCGGGTTCCCTTTGACGCGCGACAGGTAGCAGGCGAGCCGCATCGCCTCGAAGGCGTTCAGGTTGTCGGAAGAGGCCGAGCCGTCGGTGCCGATTGCCACGTTCAGCCCGCGCATCAGCATGGCCCGCATGTCGGCAATGCCCGCGCCGAGCTTCAGGTTGCTTCCGGGATTGTGCGAGATCGACGCGCCCGCGTCGGCGAGACGCTTGCGATCGTCTTCGCCGAGCCAGACACCGTGCGCGACGCAGAACTTTTCGTTCAGCAGCCCGAGATCGTGCAAGTGCGCGACCAGACTCTTGCCGTAGATTTTCGGCGCCACCGCCGCCTGCAGCTTCGACTCGGCGACGTGCATCTGCACGCCGAGACCGCGCTCGGCGGCGAGGTCACGGCAGGCGACGAGAAACTCGTCGCTGCAGTGGTGCGGGATCGTCGGCCCGAGCGCGGGCCGGATGGCATCGGGATCGTACTTCCAGCCCTGCAGCAGGCGCGCGACCGACGACAGGGTCTCCTTGTACGGCGCGTACTTCGCCTTCAACGCCTGCTCGCGCAACTCCGGCGGCAGCGCGTCGGCGAGGCCGGGGATCGCCTGGTAGAAGCTGCGATCCGCCATCATCGGCGCGACCACCGCGCGCATTCCGGAGTCGGCATAGGCGCGCGCTACCGCCTCAACGCCTTCCGCGGTGGGCAGCGGGAATTCGGCGAACATGTCGTAGCCTGCGGTGCAGCCCTTCCTCACCATCTCCGCTGCGCCGATGAGCGCCGAAAGATGCTTGTCCTCGAGCGTACGGCGCCCCGAAACGCCTGGCTGGGCGTTGAGGTACGTCTCGAGGTTGTAGCGGTCGAAAAGGCCCTTCGAGAGCGCGGTCTGCGCGTGATTGTGTCCATTGACGAGGCCGGGCATCAGCGCGCGGTTGCTGGCGTCTACGCGCTCCATGCCCTCGCCTTTTACCGATCCTCGCGCGACTACGTCGGCGATCGCGCCTTTGTCGATCAGCACGTCGAGCGGCCTGGCATCGAACGACGGCGTGAGCACCAGTGCGTTCTGGATCAGGATCATGTCGGCAGCCCGGTCGCCAGGCGCGCTTTCTCGAGGCGCAGGAACGACGCTCTTCCCTGCGCATCGACGACAAAGCCGTAGGACAGCACTCCGCGCAGCATCACAGGTCCTTTCGCATTCTCGAGCCGGAAAGCCGGCAGCGTAATCGCTGGAATCGGAACGGGCGAGCAGTCCGGGCAGCCGCCCGGTTGCGCAACCAGCATCTGCACGCAGCCATCGTGGCTTTCGGTGACGAAGCCGGTGATGTCGACCTCGCTCCCGGACAGCGCGGCGCAACGCGCGCTGTAGCCGAAGTCTTCAAATAATTCACTCCACTTCAGCCGCACGCATCACCTCGCGCTCCATGTGCGACGTAAGTCGCACGCGGTATTCGTTGAACGCCGGATCGGTCATGCTGCGCGGCCGCGGCAGCCCGATGCGAATCTCTTCCAGCACGCGGCCGGGCGAGGCGCTCATCACGACGACCCGGTCGGCAAGCGACACCGCCTCGTCGATCTGGTGCGTGACGAAGAGGATCGTCGACTTGAAGCCCCGCCACACGTCGAGCAGGAACTGCTGCATCAGCACGCGCGTCTGGAAGTCGAGCGAGGCGAACGGCTCGTCCATCAGGATGAACTCCGGGCTGCCGACGAGCGCGCGCGCGATCGCGACGCGCTGCTTCATCCCGCCGGAGAGCTGGTGCGGGTAGTGTCTCGCGAACTTGACGAGCTTCACGCGCTCGAGCACCTCGCGGCCGCGGCGCGAGCGCTCGTCCGCGCGCACGCCCTTGGTCTTCAGGCCGAACGCGACGTTCTGCTCCACGTTTAGCCACGGGAACAACGAGTGCTCCTGGAACACCATCACCGCCTTCGGGTTCGGGCCGGCCACTTTCTCGCCGTCGATGCGGATCTCGCCGCCCGATACCGGTTCCAGCCCGGCGCACAGCTCGAGCAGCGTACTCTTGCCGCAGCCGCTCGGGCCGAGGATGGCGACGAACTCCCCCGAGGAGACCTCGAGGCTGACCTCCTCGATCGCGTGCACCTGCAGCCCGCCCGGCGCGTGCCAGGTTTTCCGCACATGGTCGATCGTGAGCGAGCTCATTCGGCCGGCTTCCACCACAGGATCTTTCTCTGGATGAAAAGCAGCAACGCATCGACCGCGTAGCCGGTGACGCCGATGATGCAGATGCCGAGCATGATCAGGTTCGGGTTGAACATCTCGCGCCCGAGGATGACGATCATGCCGACGCCGTTCTTCAGCCCGACCATCTCGGCCGCCAGCACCGCCATCCAGGCAGCGAAGAAGTTGATGCGCAGCATCGTGAACACTTGCGGCAGCACCGCCGGGAAGATGACCCACGCCCACACCTGCGAGCGCGAGGCGCCGAAGGTGCGCGCAGTCTTGACGAGCCGCGCGTCGACCGACTGCACCGCCGCCACGGTAGACAGCGTCAGCAGGAAGAACACGCCGGTGAACACCACGAAAATCGCGGTCGGATTGCCGATGCCGAAGACGATGATCCCGACCGGAATCCACGCGATCGGCGCGATCGGCGCCAGGCCGCGCACGATCGGCAGCAGCGACGCCGACGCGATGCGCGACATCGAGACGAGGATGCCGGTCGCCACCGCGGCGATGAAGCCGAGGAAGAGTCCGGCGACCACGCGAAACGCGCTCGCCAGGATCGCAGCGGGGATCGTCATGCCCTCTTTTCCGAAGCCGACCCGGAAATCACTGTCGATGGCGAACTTGATGAACGACGACGGCGGCGGAAACAGCGTCGTGGTCATCCAGCCGCGCCACGCGGCAAGCTCCCACAGGCCGACCAGTACTACCCACGGCAGCAGGGCCGCTGCCAGGGCCCGTGCCATCTACGTCTTCAGCGCTTCGTTCAGGAAGCGGAAATCAATCAGGTTGGCCGGCACGTTCTTGATGTAGCCGAGCGTCGTCATGTCGGCGATCGCGGTGCGCATGCCCGCCTCGCCGGCGCCGATCAGGTTGACTTGCGGCATCTGGCGCGGCAGCGCAGCGCGCAGCGTCTCCTTGTCGACGCGATAGAACTTCGAGGCGTCGAGCACCTCGACCGCCTTGTCGCGGTTCTTCTTGATCTCGGCGTCGGCCTTGAGCAGCGCGCGCAGGTACTTGGTGGTGGCTTGCGGGTATTTCTCGAGGAAGTCGATGCGCGCGTTGGTGACGCAGTCCGGGCCGTCCTTGCCCCAGGTGTCGAGGTTGGAGGCGATCGGCACGCCGCCGAGCTTGTCGACCAGGCGCGTGGCGAAGGGCTCGACGTGCGTCACCACGTCGACCGCCTTCGCCTCGAAGGCCGCAGCCATCGACAGCGTGTCGCTGAACCAGACCATGTTGAAGTCGTCGTACTTGAGCCCTGCGCTGGCGAGCGCGCGGTAGGCCATCAGCTCGAAGGTGTTGAGGCGCATCGCGCCGATCTTCAGCCCGGTGCCCTTTTTCGCCGCCAGATCCTTCATGCTCTTGATGCCGCTCGAGCCCTGGGCGATCAGGAACAGGCCGCCCGCGCCGCTGCCGGCAATGATGCGCACCGGCGCGCCGTTGTTCGCGGCGACGATGATGTTCGTGAACGGAATGTGGACGATCTGCATTACGCCGCCGGTGAGCGCAGTGAGCGCGTCGCCCGGGTTCGGCATGAACTTCATCTCTACCTTCAGGCCCTCCGCGGCGAACATGCCGGTCGCCTGCGCGTAGAACAGCGGCGACATGCAGATCCCGACCAGGTGACCGACGTTGATCACGTCGGGCATCGGCTGGGACGAGCTGCTCCGGGAAAAACCCAGCCCTGCGGCGGTGCTGGCAATGGCGGCGGTGGACTTCAGGAACTGGCGGCGCTTCATGGGACCCCCTATTTGGATTCGCTAGTTTGCGCCACTCCGCACGATGCGTGCCAGTGGCGAGGGCGAGAAACGGGCACCGCCGGAGCGAAATGCGCCCAGCGGTAGTGCCTGCTGCGCCGCACACGCCTCCGAGCGGTGCATCCCTTAGCTTACTATCCAGGTTGAAGAATGCGGATCGCGATTGTAGGTGGTGGCCTCGGCGGACTCGCCGCCGCCCTGTTCCTTCGGCAAGCGGGGCTGGAAGCAACGGTCTACGAGCAGGTTCCGGAACTGCGGGAGGCGGGCGCGGGGATCGTCGTCTCGCCGAACATGGTGCGGCCTCTGCGAAGGATCGGGCTCGGCGAAAAGCTGTCGGCATTCGCGGTTCGCCTCGAGGCCGCGTGGGAGTTCCGCCGCTGGAAGGACGGTCGCGTGCTCTTCGCGCAGCCGATGGGCGACGAATGCGAGCGCCTCTATGGCACGCATTGCTACGTCGCCCATCGCGCCGACCTGCTGGCGCTGCTTCAGCAAGCGCTCGCGCAGCGCGCGCTCCGCCTCGACCATCGCTGCATCGGCGTCGATCAAAACGAGTACGAAGCGGAGCTCACCCTCGCCAGCGCCGGGGGCCGGACCACGAAGGTCACCGCAGACGTGATCATCGGCGCAGACGGGATCCACTCTGTAGTCAGCCGGGCGGTTGTCCCGCAAATCGATGCGCGGTTCTCGGGCTTGTGTGCGTTTCGCTGCCTCGTGCCGGCGCAGAAGGCGCCGGAGATCGCGCTTCGCCCGGTGCAGACGCTATGGCTGGGCCCCGGGCGCCACTTCGTGCACTACCCGATCTCCGCCGGCCGCCTCGTAAACGTCGTCGCGATCGTTCCAGCCGGCAACTGGCGCAATGAGTCGTGGACGGCCGATGGCGAAATCTCGGATTTGTCCGCGGAATTCGAGGGCTGGGATCCCCGCGTGCAGCAGTTGATCCGATCGGCCGCCAGCACCAAGCGCTGGGCGATGTACGACCGCGATCCGCTCGAACGGTGGTCCAAGGGCCGCATCACGCTCCTCGGCGACGCCGCGCACGCGATGCTTCCGTTCTTTGCGCAGGGTGCGGCGCAGGCGGTAGAGGACGCCGTCGTGCTTGCCGATTGTCTGCAGAAAGCAGATGCGGGTTCGGTACCGCAGGCGCTGCAACGCTACGAGGCGATCCGTCGGCCACGAACGAGCGAGGTGCAGTTGATGAGCCGCGGCAGGGAGATGCGAAACCATCTTCCGGACGGTCCGGAGCAGGAACGGCGCGACCGCGAGCTTGCGAGCGGCGACCCTCTGCGCCAGAGCGCCTGGCTCTATGGCCACGATGCGGAACGAGTGGATAATCCTCTCTCCAACCCATGAACCTCCCCGCCACCGCCCTCCTCGACCCGATTACGCTCGCGGTCATCCAGAACGGCCTGCAGCAGGTCTGCAACGAGATGGACCTGGCGTTCTGCCGCGCCGCATTCAGCCCGGTCATCTCGGAAGGCATGGACCGCTCGGACGGGATCTACTCGCGCGAGGACGGTTCACTGATCGCGCAGGGAGACCTCGGGCTGCCGGTATTCGTCGGCACGATGCAGTTCTCTACACGCAACGTGATCGAGCACGTGCGCACGAAGCGCTTGTCGCTCGATCCCGGCGACGTGTTCATCGTCAACGATCCGTACCTCGGCGGCACGCACCTGATGGACGTGCGCTTCGCCAAGCCGTTTTTCTACCGCGGCGCGCTGTGGTGCTGGCTCGCGAACACGGGGCACTGGCCGGACGTCGGCGGGATCGTCCCCGGCGGGTTTTCGGCGAACGCCACCGAGGTCGAACAGGAGGGCCTGCGGCTGCCGCCGGTGAAGCTCTACAAGAAAGGCATGATGGACGAGGAGATCCTTTCGATCATCCTTTCCAACATCCGCATCGCCGACCAGCGCATCGGCGACATCAAGGCGCAGGGCGCGGCGCTCGCGATCGGCGAGAAACGGTTGACTGCGCTGCTCGATCGCTACGGCGCCGATACCGTAGAGCAGGCGGTCGCCGAGCTGAGAAAGCGCGCCGCACGGCAGATGCGCGCCAAGATCGCGAAGATTCCCGCAGGCGTCTATCGCGGCCACTCGATCGTCGATTCGGACGGCGTCGTCGACGAGCCGCTCGATATCCGCCTTTCGGTCACCAAGACGGCCGAGGACGACCTCGTATTCGATTTTGCCGGCTCTTCGCCGCCGTGCCGCGGTCCGATGAATTCGGTCATCGCGACCACGCTCTCCTCGGTCTATCTGGCGGTGAAGCATGTGTTTCCCGACGTGCCGATCAACGCAGGCACCTACGAGCCGCTCAAGGTCATCGAGCCCGAAGGGACGTTCCTGTACGCAAAATATCCGCGGCCGGTCTCCGGCTGCGCGGCGGAGGTCAGCCAGCGGATCGCCGAAGCGGTGTTCGACGCACTCACCCAGGCGATTCCGGAGCAGCTGTTCGCCGCGCCCGCCGGGACTTCGGGCAACCTGGCGATCGGCGGCACCGACCCGAAACGCGGCCGCTCCTACGTGCTTTACCTCTTCACCGGGGGCGGCTACGGCGGCAGCCCGGTCTCGGACGGGATCTCCAACGGCTGCTCGACGATCGGCATCTCGAAGATGCCGCCGGTCGAGGTGATGGAGCAGTACTACCCGGTGCTGTTCGAAGAATTCGCGATCAACGAAGGATCCGGAGGCGCAGGCGAAGCGCGCGGCGGATTCGGCGTCAACTACGCGATCCGCGTGCGGCGCGGCGAGGCGCGCGCGTCGATGGTGATGGATCACGGCCGCACCGGACCGCTGGGCGCGCTCGGCGGCGCGAACGGCGGGGTGAACCGGGTCGCAATCGAAAGAAACGGCGAGACCTATCGCCCGCTCCACCTGTCCAAGGACCAGGACATCGAGATGCGTCCCGGTGACGTGGTCCGCGTCTCGACGCCCGGCGGCGGCGGCTATGGCGACGCGCTGCGCCGCGATCCGTCCAAGGTGGCGCACGACGTCATGCGGGGCTACTACACGCGGGACCAGGCGGAAAAGCGCTTCGGCGTGCGCTTCAAGCCCGACGGCAGCGCCAGCCGCGAAGACTAGGCGATCGCAGGCTCCGGCGCGAGCGACACACGCTGGTACTCCGTCAGCGAAGGGATGTCCGGCGCGACATGAATGGTGGCGTGCGCCAGTTCCATGATCACCGAGGCGACCGTCTCGATGCGTGCCTGCTCGGGTAACGACGGATCGGGCCTTCTGCAAATCGACAGAAAGCCTTCGGACTCGTCGCGCAACAGGCACTTCAGGTCCTCGAGGCCATGCATTTCGAGCGCCGCTGCGTGCCTTCGCGCACGCTCCAGCCGCGGCCCGGTCGAGAGGCTGTCGGCAAGCTCGAGCTGCCAGCCCTCGGTGCCGGAAGCGATGAAGTGATTGGTATGGCAGAGCGTGCCACCGGTGGCGTGCACCACCCGGACGCCGAGCGGCGAGATCTCGAGGCTCGCCGCTTCGCCGGTGACATCCGCGCAGAGCACGTTCGATGACGCGCCGAACGAAAGCCGGCTCGCGAACGCGATCGCTTCGGCGACTGTCTTGCTGCACGCGAGCAGCGCACGCAGCAGCACGTGCACCGGCACGCCGGTGCGCTTGCCATCCTCGACGCTGCGCAGGATGTTGAGGCAGACGCCGAAGCCGAGCGTGTTCATCCCGATCTTCGCGAGCATTCCCGCTTCGGTCAGAGTCAGCAGTCCCGGTCGATCGGTCTCGGGAATGCGCAGCAGGATCAGCGCCTCGCGCTGCGCCCCCAGCCAGTCCCAATTCTGGGCCAGCAGCGTTCCCTTGGTGCTCGCGCTTTCCTGCACGGCGATCGCGGTGCACTCGCCCGACGGCGCGCCCGCCTTTCCGAGGTACGTCGGCGGCAGCAGCTCGGTGCGCGCATTCAGCGCGAGGATCTCGCCCGGCTTGCGTCCCGCGCCGGCCGCGATGCCCTCGATCTCGTCCAGCAGGCTTGCGTCCAGCCCGCCGATCGCATCGCGGTACGCGAGGGCGCGCCGCTGCGCCTCCTCCCAGGCGATGTCGCAAAACGCGAACAAATGCGCGTAGTTCGCGATCGAGCGTTCGACCCGTCCGCGTGCCTGCTCGCCGTGCATGCGGCCGCGCTCGAACGCGTTGCCGGAAACGTCCACGATCGGGAACATGTTTTCGCTCATGGCTCTGTGCCTTCTTTCATCGGGTAACCGGCTTCGCTCCACGCGACCATTCCGCCGTCCAGCGCGACGGCACGCGTGTAGCCCATCTCGCGCAGGGTTGCCGCCGCGAGCGTCGAGACCTTGCCGAAATCGCAATAGACGAGCACCCGGCGCGTCGGATCCGGAAGCTCCTGGTTCACGCGCAGCTCAAGCTGTCCGCGCGGCAGCAGCTTGGCGCCCGGAATATGCGCCTCTGCATAGGCATCGCGCTCGCGCACGTCGAGCACCAGCAGGCTGCTCTCGTGCGCCTCGACCCGGCCCTTCAGTTCTTCCATCGACATGAACGATACCTTGGCTGCTGCTTCCGAAAGCAGTTGCGCGATCGTCTTGCCACCGCTCATGTTGGTGCGCAACGCTTCGGTCAGGTGCGTCGGCATGCTGAGGTTGAGGCTTCCCATCATCTCCACGAACGCCGCGCGCTCGCGCTTTTGCAGCCGCGGGTTTCCCGCCAATTCCCGCTCCAGCGTGCTGTGTCCCTGCTTCTTGTAGTCGTGCGCCGGGTACACGAGCAGCTTCGAATCGAGCTTCAGCAGGCGGTTGAAGAGGCTGTCGTGCAACGCTGCGGCGTCCCCGGTCGGCAGGTCCGTGCGGCCGGTACCGCCGATCAGCAGCGTGTCGCCGGTGAGCACCCGGTCCGGCAGCACCAGGCACATCGAGTCGCGCGTGTGACCCGGCGTATGCAGCACGCGCAGTCGCAGATCGCCGACAAGCATCATCTCGCCGTCATCGACGCGCATGTCGACGAAAGGCGCGGGGCTCTGGCGATGCATGATCACAGGGACCTCGAGCCGGCGCGCGAGTTCCTGCGTCGCGGAGAAGTGATCCGCGTGGGTGTGCGTGTCGACCAGGAACCGAATCCGCATCCCGTGCTTCGCAGCGAGCGCCAGGTAGCGGTCGATCTGGCTGATCTCCGGGTCGATCAGCGCGGCCGCGCAGGTCTCGTCGCAACCGACGAGATACGACTGGCATCCACCGCTGGCGATCTGCTCGAAAATCATCAAGGCCCCGACGCGCGCAGAGTGTAGATCGTGGCTGCGCAAAAGGCGAGCACGGGAACGACGAACAGCACAAGGCTGAGCCCGAGGGTAATGCGTGGCGGGCCGGCAGCGCGAAACCGCGACACGGCGGTCATCACGATGAGCACCATCAGCACCCAGCAGAAGAATTCGAGCACCACCGCGCTCCAGGATTTCCCGAGCAGGACGCCGATCCCGCCGGCAAGCCCCAGGATCCAGATGCCGAACAGCATCGCATCGTCGATGACCCGCGAGGCGAGCTGCTTGCGCGCGTCGTCGCCCGAGAAATGCACGCCGATCACAAGCCACGCGCCGAGCACGAGCGCGCCCCCGCAAACCAGCGTGTACAGCCAGCCGACGACCGGCAGCGGCAGCGGGGCGTCCACCCGGGCGTCAACTCAGCTCTCGCGCCCGCTCGCGCAGCACGTATTTCTGGATCTTTCCGGTGGCGGTCGTCGGCAGCTCGCCGAACACGACCTTCTTCGGAATCTTGAACTTCGCCAGGTTGGCGCGGCAGTGCGCGATCATTTCAGCTTCGCTGACGCCCGCGCCCGGCTTCAACTGCACGAACGCGCACGGCGTTTCGCCCCACTTGTCGTCTGGACGCGCGACCACCGCGGCAAGCTGGGTCGCCGGATGCTTGTAGAGGGCGATCTCGACTTCGACCGAGGAAATGTTCTCTCCTCCGGAGATGATGATGTCTTTCCTGCGATCCTTGATCTCGACGTAGTTGCTGGGGTGACAGACTGCGAGGTCCCCGGTATGCATCCAGCCGCCTGCGAACGCTTCGGCCGTGGCCTTCGGGTCCTTGAGGT
>Ga0070704_100000872_pt1 | contig 15087 bp, 11 predicted proteins | sample KBSK5252metaG_FD_65467 | JGI IMG/M metagenome (GOLD analysis project Ga0070704, IMG submission 65467) | Corn, switchgrass and miscanthus rhizosphere microbial communities from Kellogg Biological Station, Michigan, USA - KBS K5-25-2 metaG | ecosystem: Host-associated > Plants > Roots >...
TGCAAATGACGGAACAGGAGGCGGGGTGAGCCGATTTTTTGCGTCGCCCAGTTATCAACAAAATGCTGGAGTGCCTCCAGAAGCCGATCCCGCGGGTCCAGTGATGCGCGGCGTGCCAGATGTTTCCGGAGATGCTGCGCCCTCATCGGGATATCGCATCCTTTGCGATGGAACGAGTTTCCCGGATCCAGCGCAAGGGATTCCTCCAGTTGGCGGCACCAGCGCCGTTGCACCGCTGTGGGCCGGGCTTATCGCGCGAATCAACCAAGGTTTGAACAAGCCGGTAGGCTTCATCAATCCTCTGCTGTACGCTGCACCCGCAAACACCACATTCCGAGACATCACGCAGGGAAATAACGGCGACTACAAAGCGGGCGCTGGGTGGGACGCTTGCACGGGACTGGGCAGTCCGGATGGACAAAACCTGCTTCTCGCTCTCATGGCTTGAGACAAGAGAATCTTCGCGTCCGAAAGACGAAAAGGAATCGCGAGCGGCACTCACCTGTTGCGCCGCTCGCGTCTTTTTCGATCAGGGGTGGGAGCAGGAAGCACTCTTTAGTTCTTGCGCTGAGGATTTCCATGGCGCGCTCAAGCAACTCTTCAAAATCGCACTGTTCGATTCTTGGGCCCGATTGAGAAACAGGCTCGCGTTGCACCGCAACCACGGCTATTTGTTCGTCTGTCTTAAAATTCGATTGAGCTTGATTCACCGGGACACCTCTTGCAAGAGATTTGCTGAACTTGGAGTAGTGACCGGGACGGTGAAATCGTTTCACCTTGCGGGGGGGCCCGGAATAAGGGCAATGGGATGCAGAGCGCCGACAAGGAAGCCGGCGCTACAGGGGGCGGGGCGGGAGGCCGTCAGGAGCCGGCATAGAGCTGGAACGGCGCCCAGTAGTAAGGCTTCCTGAAGACGCCGTCTGAGTGCAGAAGCGAAAGCTTTGCGGCTCGCAAGGCGGAGGCAGGATCCTCGCCGTGGCTCAAGCCGTCGTAAAGTTTGTCCATGAGTTGAGGTGTCGAGGCGTCGCTCACTTCCCAGAGCGCGCCGATGACGTTGTGGGCCCCGGCGCGCAAGAACGCCCAGGAAAGACCGACGAGCCCTTCACCGGAATAGGCGCGCGTTCCCGCTCCATTGCACGCGGAGATGGTCACGAGATAAGCGGAGAGGCGGCGCTTGACGATATCTCGCGCATAGAGCTTGTAAGTATCCTCGTCTTTGCCTTTGCTGAGGATGACTGCGGACTCCAGCGGGCGCGCGCGGCTGGCCGTGCCATGCGTCACGAAATGGAGATAAGAGAAGTTCTCCGGCTCACTGCTCAGGTAGGCCGCCGGAGTGGCTTCGCTGCCGGAAAGTATCTCGCGGTGTGGCGGAGGGAAATATTGTTCGACGTGCTGCATTTCTGCAGCGGCCTGCGGCAAGGCGGGAAAATCCGCGCTTGGCGAAATTGTGTTGCCGACGAGGAAGAGACTCTTCTCTTTCGGAGCGGGTCGCGCCGCGGCAGAAGCTAGCAGAGTCAGCGAGCTCGCCGTGGTCACGGTGACATCTTCGATCCAGAAGTGAGGCTTAGGGGCCGGAACAATCAGCGTCTCAAAGTTTAACGAATACAGGCTGGCATCAGGCAGCAGAATCACGCGCGAATTCGGCGGGATTAGCTTTTGCGCCGGTGCCACGAGCGTCGCGTAGAGTTTTTCTCCAGCGAGCCGGTGCGTTTCGGCGACATCATCCGATGCCGCGACTTCATTTTGATATGACTTTGCGTCCGAGTTAATTTCCGAAGCCGCGGGCAAAGTGAGGCAAGTTGTCTTCACCGGAGTGATGACCCAGAGATACGAGTGCTTCTCCCCTAGCCAGTAAAACAGCAGCGTCGCGCCCAGACGCCTGGCGCTCAGCTGAGGCTGAGTATTCTTGGATGAAGATTTAGTGTGTCTGACGGAGCCCCGCAGACCATCCTCCAACGTGCGCGCGCGGCTGAGTTCGCCAACTTCCAGCGCATCAGTTTGCCTGCCGTGGGCGATCAGGAATCCTATGTAGTCGTCATAAAACTCTATTCCACGTGAGAGGAAGCTCACTCGCAACTCTTCCTGGGTGATCAGCGAGCGTGCCACCTCGATTGTGTCAATGGATTCGTGATATTCCTTTTCGGCCTTCTGCGTTAAGCCTTGAGCATCGTGTAGTTTCGCAAGCCTGGCCTGTGCCTCCCAGCGAGAGGGTGTATCTGCCTGGCGGTCCTGAAGGACGCGTTGGAACAGTTTCTCGCCTTGCGCGAAATGCTGCCTGCTTGTCTCTATGCGGCCGGCTACGAGCCACGACTGGAGCGTCCCAAAATGATCCAGGCCCGCCTCCTCAACCTTAAGCGCTTCCCGATTGTAATCCGCAGCTTCGTTAAGCCGGCCTACCTTCAAAGAGATTTCGGCCAGTGAGTCTAAACATATTGTGATGGTCGCCGCGTCTCCGAGCTGACGGGCACGCTTAAGAGTGTCTGTGAATATGGACTGGGCAGAGCTGGGATCGTTTAGCGCAAGGTAGGAATTTGCTACGCCGGTAAGCCAGTAAAAACTGTAGCCAGTCTGGCCAATATGCTCCGAGACTCTCGCAGCCTCCTTGAAGGAGGCAAGCGCCTTCTCGAAGTCGCCTAGTTCGTAATAGCTCCAGGCCGTGTTGCCAAGAATTGTGGCAACGAGCCCTTGCATGTCCAAGGAGCGAGAAAGATCCAGTGCACGCTGGTTCCGGTCGATGGCATCGCCGAAGTGTTCCTCGCTGGTGGCGAGCCGGGCCAAGTCGACTAACGCTCCCGCGATCTGATCTTGCCTATTCTCCTTCCGGGCAAGTTGCAACGCTTCTCGAAATGAGGCATCGGCTTCCGAATATTTCTTTTCGTCGACCTGCAGTTCGCCAATCGCTTTTACAGCTTCGCACACCAAGCGCGGTTGGGAGGATCGAGCCAAAGCAAGCGCATCTTCGAGGTCCCGCGCTGATTTCTCAAACTCCTGGCCGTACCGGTGTGCGATGCCTTCCATCAGCTTTTTACGAACGGCAACATCCGACGCCGCTAATTGGGCGGGCAATTCGTCATGAAGAAGATTGAGGGCGTCCTGGAAGGAAGAGCGGGAAATGAGAATCCGTGCTTTCAGTACAAGAAAGCGCCAATGCCATTCTATGGAATTGCCCACGTTCTGGTTCAGGGCCTTCTCTACATTAGCGAGCGAAGCGTTCAGGTCGCCATGGTCGACGGTGCGAACGATCTGCTCGTAGATCTCATTGGGGGTGTCTGCCTTCCGACAACCAGACGCCCACGACTCGATCACCAATGTAGAGAGAAGAATGACACTCGTAAGGTGAACGACGGAAGCCCATTGCGTTCTTGCCATATTCCCAAAAAGTGGTGCTCGCCGGCCGAGTTCTTTTCAGTTTGAGAACCTGATTGTCAGGGCGTGGATGAGCAACACGACCACGCCAGCAGGTCCATACCAGTTCGGTTAAGCAAAATACTTCAAAACAGTCCGTACTCATAGCCAACATCATGGTGGCGGTGGTTTTCCGTTGGTGCCGCCCTCTGCAACCGTCAGATTCGCGGTCTGTGGTGACCCTAGCTCCAGATGAAGCATGGTGAGGGTTCGGGCAGCCGGCTCTGCGAATATCTCTGCGACGGTGACTTTGCCGAAGTTTGGTACTTCGAAGATGTAGCCCCCGTCTTTTGGCACGTATGGCAGATCCGTAACGATTTTTTCCACAAGCGTGAAAACCACGACTCCGTCGCCGACACCTACGACTTTGCCGGATTTCTTTTCTGCCGCTATCTTGTTCCGCAGCTTCTCAAAATTGTTGCATTCTTCGAGGACTCCGTGCCGGAGTATGACGTCTACTTTGTGTCCTGCTATCCGCAAGTTTTCAAACCTGCTCCCATCGGCCAGGATTAGACCCTCCGGATGTTTGGAGTCGTAAGTGGAATTGAGACGGCAAACGATGCGATCGGCGGTGAGAACCCCCTCAATGTCCAAATTTTCCACCATCGTCGTGGCATGGGTCACATAAACGTTCTTGGCCACCTCCCTTCCCGAGACGTGGGTGCGGGCCCTTTTGAATGACACGAACTCGTGGCAGGAGAAGTTCTCATGACGAGCGGTGGCAAGACCGCCGATAGTGGGCAAGGAAGTGGCGGCCTTTGCTTTGATGGGATACCAAAAGGGGTGATGAATTTCACCGCTAAATGCGTGGGCTTGGGCCCGGAAGTGGAAGGGAATGCGGGGGACGCGAGCCATTGGTGGCACCTCAAATAAGCTAAATCGAAGCTTAATACTCTTCTATCTACTTGAGAAATTCAACCGCAAATGCGAGCCGCTGGACCTCGATTGTCGTTTGGCTGTCGTCATTGACGCCGCCAAAGAAGACCAGATTGTACTTGCCGGCCTGCTCTACACCGCCGAGAACAGCCAAGCGCACTGCCTGGTTGGTCTTTTCGCCGGCAAGAATTCCTTGCCTTATGACACGGCCAGTTTGGTTCTGTAGCTCCCATCGATACGCGCTGTATGCGCGACGCGGAGTGAAGTCAAAATCGAGGATGAAGCTCTCCCCCGAGTGGACTTGCACCTTAGTCACGGTCTCGCCAGCTTCACTCCCGCCGCGTACGCTACCCGTCAAGTGGAAAGAACTACTGACGATCTGTGCCAATCGGGAAGAAGAGGATTCTTTTAATTGGGGAATCGTAACGCTATTCTGATAGCCGATGAAGAGGAGAAGAGCGGCAAATACGGGAACCGCGAAGGCAGGCCGCAGCAACCTGTTGAACCATGCCTCAACAAGTGAAATAGCTGGAGCAAGGTTTTTATCTTCAATGGTTTGCGGAATTTCTTTGCGGACCACTTGCCGCGCGCTTTCCATAAAGGCGACCGTGGCCTTGAGCTCTTCGGCGCACGCGTGGCAATCGAAATAGTGTTCTTCATACGCCGCGTGCTGTTCCTTGGGGAGTTCCCCGAGCAGGTATTTCTCGGCGGCTTGCAGCCGCACTGCTTCGTTATGGTCCATTTTTGTCATCCGATGAGTAGTGCATGAGTGGACCGATTCGTTTCAAGCATGTTCCCTTTAGTGAAACCTTCCAGATAGCCCTTCCCTGTCTTTCTCATACAAAACCCTGAACTTATCCTTGGCCCGGTGAAGCAAAACCCGAAAATAGTCGCGGTCCACTCCAAACTGCACGCAGACTTCATCCTTCTCCTTTTCGTCCAGGAAGTAGGCGCAGAGCAGATCGCGGTCTTTCTTAGGGAGATCCTCAATCAGGTGGCGAACCCTCTCCTTCGATTGCTTGGTAACCAGGAGACCTTCCGTGTCCACGGCATGGTCGGGTAATTCCAAGTAGGAGTCGTTCCAAGGGCTGGTCTTGGAACAGGCACGGTAAAATTCCATTAAGACGTTGTTGCAAATGGAGTTAACGAATGCGCCAAAGCGCTCCGGCTGGTGCACCTCACCCTTGCGCACCTTTATCAGCACGCGAATGTAAGTCTCCTGGCGAAGGTCCTCGACGGTTTCCGAAGCGAGCATCCTTGCCCGCAGTTTAATCCTGAGAAGTTGGTCAAAATACGCGACAAAGTGCTGTTCCGTCAAGGGATCTCCCTCGCGGAGGCGCTCGACGTATTCCCTGGTGAACGCGAAGAGTTCCAAATGGCCCTCTAAATTGTGCACAGGAGTATAACGTTGCCATGCACCTGGAGCAATCATTCCCATGTTTGCGTCGTCATTTGCCAATCCAAATTTTGCAACTGGCCGATGAAACGAAATGCGTCTCTTCTTCACTAATCGGTTGTAGGAACCCAGCGAAAGCTGGGAAGTCCTTCTGCGAAGGGACGGATCCCCTGTCCCACGCGTGTCCCACCAGGGCGCATCTGAGCCGGACCTGGACCGGCGAGGATGCGCCTCCCCAAGAACGGGGAGGACCGATCCATTTGGAGGCGCTGTGCCACGCTCGCTACAAAACCCCATTCTTTCCCACACAATCCCTCAGCCGCGCGATTCGAATGCGTTGGGTGCGCGAACACCCGGCATGCGCCACTCCAGTTCGCGGATCACTGCTCTGAACATAGAGTTTGTCGCAAAGCCAAATGAAGCGCACAAGGTGCACGCCGCTCTGCCGGCGGCGATCCATGGGGCGTTCGGCGAAATAGCCGGTTTCGCAGGAAGCTTTGTGATGATTGCAAATCATGAAGCGCGGCTGGTCACAGTCATCACGCTCTGGCGAGGGGAGGAGCGCATGCAGCGATGCAATGAAAACGTGCGCTGGGTAATGGCATTGTTGGCGCCCTACATGGATCGCTGCCTGCGCGTGCAAAGTTCCACGGCCTATGCGCCGTGTGCGGCGCAAGTCTCCCAGGAATTTGAGCAGAAATGTTCCGCACAGGCGTCAGAAAATGAGTTCAACAAGGAAGAAACCGTGTGGGTGGATCAAGGGCGCGTTCGGGATGATTCTCCGTCCGAATTTGCGGGCGTTTCGGCAACCGTCGAATGCCTTCGGGACATCCAACCTTCGTAAGGGCTAAAAGTGAGCGTAAACGGAATGGGAGTATCAGATGTTGAGTTGGGGGCTAGGTCAAAGATGTTTGAGGATAAAATCTGCGCAGTGGATTTTTGTGAAGGGGCCGGTGTGGCTTCACTGGCTCAACAGGATTTTTGCCTGAACCACTTCATTGATCTCTGTTACGAAAACTTGCAGCGCATCGATCCAAGAGGCCAGGGGACGGGACGTTTACCTCTCGACCTCCCGGCTTTGCGGGCGTTCATCGAGGAGTGCTCCCGCAGAGCCCTCGACGTGGCCTTGCACTGCGAGGACATCGACAATCTGCAACGCGGCCGCCTACTGGACATTCTATTGTGGGCCGGAGAACTTTTCCTTCTGTTGAGGGCTCCCGCACGCGGTTTCGCAGATTCCATATTGCAGGAACACGACCCCGTTCTCACTCGCCTGGCCGCCCGCCATTCCTGAGGAGCTCCTGACTGAAAATGAAATCGTGTACGCTCCCGGGCTTGCTTAGTCTGCGCTGGAATCCACCGCGGAGCCGCGTCTGAACAGGCGGCGGGACGCGGTTGCCCAGGGTAGCGACTCGAACTCGGCAAGATACGAATAGGCTACGGGCACCACGAGAAGCGTCAGGACCAAACAGAGCGTCTGGCCGCCTATAATCGTGACAGCGATGGAGGCGCGCTGTTCAGAACCGGCGCCGATGCCGATGGCCACAGGAATCAGGCCAGCGACAATCGAAAGAGTGGTCATCAAGATGGGACGCAAGCGAACGCGGTTTGCTTCCAAAATAGCCTCGCGTACCGGCATCCCGCCGGCGCGCAATCGATTCGTATAGTCCACTTGCAAGATTCCGTTTTTCTTGACGATGCCAAGCAACAAAAACATTCCCAGAGCACTCCACAAGCTCAGCGCGCGCCCTGTGATCCACAAGGAAAGTAGCGCGAACGGGATGCTGAGCGGCAGCGTGAGCATGATGATGAAGGGATGCGAAAAGCTCTCAAACTGAGCCGCCAAAACCATATACATGAAGATCGAGGCGAGCAGCATGGCGAGCAAAAGGTTCCAAGTGGTTTCCTCGAGGACTTTGACCTGGCCAGTAAACCGATAGGAATAACCCGCCGGAAGCCCAATTTCCTTAATGGACTGGACGGTATGCGCGGCGGCAAGGTCAAGCGGATAGCCGGAAGCCACGTTGGCGTAGACAGTCACCTCGAATTCGCGATTATAGCGCCAGAGTGTCGCGGGGCCCGCTCCGCGAACGATCGAGGCCACATTTTCGAGGCGTACCTGCCCAAGTTTGGTCGAGGGGACCATCATTTGAGCAAGCACGTCCGGATTGTCGCGCTGCCGCTCGAGCAGCTGCATGACGACTGGATACTGCTCGGAGCCCTCCTTAAAGCGGGTGATTTCATCTTCCCCGGAGTAAAAGAGACGGACGGCATCGCTGACATCGCTCATGCGCACACCGATGTCTGCAGCGCGCTGCCGATCGAGTTTTACCTGGAGCTCCGGGGTGTTGAGGTTGAGGCTGGGGTTCACGTCAACAAGGTCCGGATACTTCATCATCAGGCCCGCGACTTGCTTGCTTAGATCAGCGAGCTGATTCAGCTCCGGCCCACGGATGACCGCGCCGATGGGAAAGTAGGTTTCGCCCCCGAACACGGATGGCAGGCGCACATTTGTAACCATATTGCGATAGCTGGCAAGAATTCCGCGAACCTCCGTGGCCAGCTGCTCGTGGCTGCGTTTTCTCTCGCTCCGGGGCACCAAACCGATGAAAAGATGGGCATGATTTGTCGGACCATGCGTAAAGGACTGCACGAAAGCAACTTCGGGCAGGGCAACGATGCGCCGTGCGATCTCCGCCCCACGTTCAGTGGTCTTGGAAAGCGCCGTTCCTTCCGGCAGCGTAAAGGAACTGATCAGCTCGGATTGATCGTCGGAAGGTATCCAATCGCGCCCGACCAGATGATAGAGGCCAAAGGTGGAGAGAAACGTCGCCACGCAAATCAAAATAATGACCCAGCGATGCGCGAGCGACCACTGCAAAAGCTTCAAGTAGGATTGCTCGACCCAATGCAAGATTCCGCTGGCGTGCGCCTTTTTCTCCTTTTCGCTGACCTTCAGCAAGCGGGAGCTCATCATCGGCGTAAGCGTGAAGGCCACCAGGAGTGAGACGAGAATTGCCATCGCCATGGTCCAGCCGAAGGAATTCACGTACTTGCGCGCGTAACCGTTCATAAAGGCGATGGGAAGAAAAATGATGACCAGAGAAAGAGTCGTAGCCATCACGGCAAGGCCGATTTCTTGAGTCGCTTTGATGGCGGCGTTTTTGCGGTCCTCGCCCTTCTCTTCCATGAAGCGGAAAATGTTTTCGAGGACGATGATGGCGTCGTCTATGACAATCCCGACGGCCAGCGTCAGCGCGAGAAGCGTCATGTTGTTCAGGGAAAAATCCATGCCTCGCATCAGCGTAAAGGTAGCGATGATGGAAGCTGGGATCGCGACGGCAGCGATCAGGACGGCGCGCCAGTTGCGCATGAAAAGAAAAACAATGGCGCTGGCGAGAATGCTGCCAAGGATTAGGTGTTCGAGGAGCGAGTGGACGGAAGCCTTGATGAAATCCGAAATGTCGTGAATGACCACCAGTTGCACGCCCGGAGGGAGTTGCGCCCGCAATTCATCGAGCTTGCTTTTTACGCTGTCAGCAACTTGGACTGTATTGGTGCCGGACTGGCGCAGCACCTGAATACTGACGACATCCTGGCCCGGCGTGCCTTTGCGAAAGAGAGCCGACCATGTGCGCAACTCCTGTGCGCTGTCCTCCACTTGCGCCACGTCGCGGACGCGGACTTGCGCGCCCCCTCGCGTCCCTACCACGATCTCGCCGAACTGCTCCGCGGAGGTGACCCGTCCGAGAGTCCGCAGGCCGAGTTCCTGCGGTCCGGTGATCATTCGCCCGCCGGGCGCTTCGATATTTTCGCGCTGCAAAGCGTCGCGCACGTCAAGGACGGTGAAGTTGTGCGCGGTCAGTTTCTGCGCGTCGAGCAAAACACGTATTTGACGCGCTTGTCCGCCGTTGAGCTCAACGCTGCCGACGCCATCCACCGTTTGGATCGCGCGACGGATTTGCTTGTCCGCGATTTCGGTCAACTCGCGCCGGCTGATTGGACCGCTCACCAGCAAGGTCAGAATCGGGTCGGACTGCGGATCTTGCTTGGTGATGACTGGAGGGAGCGTATCGCGCGGCAAGCGATTCACGGCGGCGGCTACTTTTTCCCGGATATCTTGCGCGGCGCCGTCAATGTCGCGTTCGAGAACGAAGGTGCACGTAATGTCCGCAAAGCCTTCGCTGGAGTAGACGGTGATTTCGTCGATACCGCTTACGGAAGAGATGGCGTCTTCCAGGGGAAGCACCACGCCCGTGACGACTTCTTCGGGCGTTGCTCCAGGCAATTGAACATCGACGTTCACTGTGGCCGGATCAGCCTTCGGAAAAAGATCCACGGCCAGGCCCCGGTAAGAAAACGCGCCAAGCGTGACGAGAAAAGCGATCAGCATCACGGTGAAGACGGGATACTTTACGCAGGTTTCGGCTAGCTTCATCGGTGTGTGATTGAGCTTCCGGCCAATATCACTTCAAAGCCGGAGTGTTCCCCTCGGCTTTTTCTTGCACCGTCGCGCCATCGTGCAAATCTCCGGAAACCGCCACAGCGACGCGGTCTCCGGGCTTTAATCCTTCAGCAACTTCGAAACGTCTTCCGCGCTGGTCTTCCGTCTGGCCGGCCGGGCGTATCTGGCGCTCGGAAACACGACTCCCGTTCAGAAGAAAAACTTTGTAGACGCCATAACGGTAGTTCACGGCGCCTTCCGGGAGGAAGATGGTCTTCTCTTCTTTCTCGCTGGGAATGGATGCCTGAACAAAAAAGCCCGGCTTCAAGCGGCCGTCCCTGTTGGCGATAAGGGCTTCCGCATCGAATGTGCGCGAGTCTTGCGCGACGGAAGGATTGATGCGCGAAATCTGTCCGTGAAATGTTTGACCGGGATATGCTTCGACCTGTAAATCAACGGTGGCGCCTTCATTCACCCATCCGGCCCAGCGCTCGGGAACAGCGAGGCGGGCGCGCAGCGTGTCCGTTCGGACCAGGACCATTACCGGGCCCTGCACGCGGAGGTATTCGCCAGGATGAACGTTGCGCGTTTTAATGGAGCCGGAAAAGGGCGCCCGTATCGTCGCATCGTTCAGCTTTTTCTCGGCTAACTTCTCGCTTGCTTCACTGGACACCAGCAAGGCCTTCAGCCGGTCCACTTCCTGCAAGGCCACCGTGTAGCCCGCCTGGGTGCTTTGAAAACGGCTGGCGGCTTCATCCAATTGCTGCTGCGAAATCAATTTGCCCTTGAACATCTCCTGGGCTCGCCCATACTTGCGTTCCGCATCAAAGAGATCCGCGGCCGCACGTTGCACGGAGGCGAGTTTTTGTGGATCGGCGGGGGGAGGGTCATTCGGACCAATCGCGAGCTGAGCGCGCACCTGCCTCACCAGGCCGCGCTGGCGGTCTACTTCCAACTGAAGTTCTTGCGGGTCGATCAAGATCAGTGGCTGGCCTTCCCGGACCGTGTCTCCGACGTCGGCCAGCACTTGGGAAACAGGTCCTTCGACTTCCGAGCTGAGGACGCTCTCTTCGAACGCGTAGAGGGAGCCCGAGGCCTGGACGCGGCGCCGGGCGGTCTCCTCCGCAACGGTATAAACGTGGACAGGGGTGGGATGAGCAGAATCCCCGAGCACAGTGCTGGAAACGGACTTCGAGCAGCCGCTCGCGAGGAGTGCGACGAAGGCGGTTGCGCCCGCCAAAGATTGGAACTTTTTCATAAGCTTGCTTGGGGAGCTGTCCGTCCGCGTGCCCTGGAAGGTACTTTTCTGACCATTCTCAGAACACACTCTGACCGTCATCTCCTGCTTGCCTTTTGGACGTGGGAACTTACCACAACGTTTCGCCCCTCTGAGCATGATTCTGCGAGAAACATTCGTTGCAATTATGAACCGGAGTTGCGCGGGAATCCAGCGCAGGAAGACCCGACCTGGAGAAGCGAGCCATTGAGATTGTTTCGTCGTGGGTGTTCTCAGCGCCGTTATGCAATGGAAAGCCAACTATTGTTAGCGCCGGCCTGGTCGTACATTTTGCGCCGCAATAGGAATAAGAGGGTATTTTCGCGCGCTAAATAAGCAGGCGAAAATGGTGCGCCGCGTAGGAATCGAACCTACAACCTATGGATTAAGAGTCCATTGCTCTGCCAATTGAGCTAGCGGCGCACAGCGGTTCTAGAAGTTTACATAGGACGCCCGATTTTGTCGAACCGGCTAAGTTGCGCAGATAGTTTGAATGTTCAAACAGGCGTTCAGGGCGGTTCACTTGGCTCGAAGCTGCGCGGCGAGGTCGCGGGCAACTTGGCGGGCGCGTGGAATGTCGCCAGGGTCGAAAGAAATGGCGGAGACGCGGGGATGGCCGCCGCCGCCGAACTTTTCGGCCAGCGAAGCAAGATTTTTGTCCGCGGTCGCTTGATTCCAAGGGTTGGTGCCGAGCGAAACTTTGGCGCGGACCGCCGACGCGCTGACACTCACGGAATAAACGCACTCGGGATGCAACAGATAGGGGATGAACTTATTGTAGCCCTCGAGGTCCAGATCGCTGACGTCAAAAAAAATCACGCCATCGACGGCTTCGGACCGCTGGCGAAGAATTTCGATGGATTTGCGATGGCGTTCGAGCAAAGGCGCAAAGTGTTTGGCAACGATAGGAAGCTTGACCATTTCGGCCAGCGGCCGATAAGCCAGCTCCGGAATGATGCTCGCCGGCAACCCGTCTTCCGGCGCCGCTTCGATAACCAGGGCGAGCTGCGTCGCTGGCTCGGCGAGCTCGACCGCGGACTCCGGGGTGGGATATTGCGCGCCATCGATGATGTCGCCCCAGTGAATCAATTCCTCAAGTGGTTTGGTGTTGAAGCCAAACTTTTCTCTAGCCACTGTGGCGATCAGTTTTGTGCACGATTTATAGCCGGGCTCGTAAAACATGTGCGCGCCGGGATGACTGCGGAACTGCTCGGCATCTGCCGGTGTGAGAAACGCGCTCTGATGATGGTCGAACCACCAAGTCACTTTGGGTGAGTTCGAGTACTTGAAATCGACAATGGCGTTTTCATCTCCGTCAAATAGGCCCGGCGTCCACGGCTGGGCGGCGCGATGCGTCATGCCCGTAAAGTGAAATTCCGCGGAAGCATCGAACTTTTCCTTATAAAAGCGGTAGAAAAGAGCGGCGGAGGCGGTCCCATCAAAACAACGGTCATGAAAGCATAGCCGGACTCGGGTCATGTCGTCGCGAGGGCGCCTTTCGGTTTTTTCCGGCATTGCCCCAGAGGGGACAAAGCCTTTTAGGGTGGCGGGACCCGAAAAAGAAGTCAAGTGGAAAGCGAAGATGCTAAGCGCCCAAAAAAGAGTCGTCCGGCACGGCCGGACGACTCGAAAAGCGCAGACTTGAATTCCGCTGCTATTTGTTGACCATCTTCTCCACGATGTTTCCGATGATCGGCAGCTTGAACATTTCGTGGTTGTAGGCTTTGTACATGAGGAAGATCCAGACCGCGAAAACAGCGAGACCGAAAACCGGGAACATGATTAATCCGAGGAACCCGATAATCGGAATATGTGCCAGGATCATTTCGAGGATCCACAACGCAATCCAACAAGGGAAAATACAAATATTGGCGGCAATCGACTGAGCGGCGTGGAATTTTACGAAGGGACGCTGATCGATAAGCAAGAAGATCAGGCCCGTAATCCAACCCAAAAGGTAAGAAACCAAACCTGCGACGTTTTCGTCCATCCCTGCAGTGGCGGAGGCCGCAGCAGGGGCCGTAACCGCCGCGTTTTGCGCCCCGCCCGATGCCCCAGCCTGGGCGGCGCCGCACTTCGGACAAAATGTTGCCTCGCCTACATCCTGACCACACGCTTTACAAAATGCCATAAACACACCTCCGAGGGGTCCAACTGTGGGCGGAGAGTAGCAAAACGCGGTATCCAGGGCAATCGATATTGTGACCGCAGTTGCACAGGGAAAAGTGATGCCGAAGAGGAGGGCGACGAAGCTTTCTCCTCTTCGGCAAACAGCGGTTCGATTGCACAGCTACTTTTCAGCTTTTTCCTGTTTTTCGGACGCCGGGGCGATCGCCGGAATGTTAGCTTTCTGGATTTCAGAGTTCAGCGCGGCGAGATCCTTGGATTGGATTTCATGCCACCCGGCCAGCTGAACTTCCAGACGTTTGTTGAGCTCTTCGTAGACAGTCGACGCGGCGGCAGTTGGCGCAGTATCCGCGCTCTCCACGGTTTCCTGTAAGGCTACGAATTGGTCGGCCACCTGAATAGGATAATTTAGCGGGTCCTCTCCGCTCTTGGACTTAGGCTGGATGATTTTCTCTTCGACGGCATTCATTTTCTTGGTGAGAGCCTCCGCCGCGTCGAGAACCGGCTTTGCGCTGGCGTCCGCGGAGAGACGTTTTTTCAATGCATCAATCTGGCTCCGCACGCTGCGAATCTGATTCACCGCTTCGTGCCCAGCCGTCACGCGATCGCGGATCCGGAGTGCAAGCTCTTCCTGCTTTTCGAGATCGGCTTGCGATGCAGAGACTCGCGGATCTTTGGCGATCTCAAGCTTGGCTGTTTCTGATTTTCCCGCAACCGTCAATTTGAGCTCGTATGTGCCGGGGACTACCAGCGGACCTTCTGGACGGCCGCCCCAGCCGACAGCGCCGGGAACCCGCGTAGGAGAGTCGAAGTGCATATCCCATACGAAGTGGTTTAGGCCGGCTTCGGCAGGAAGTTCTTGCCCAGGCCTGCTGATGCCAAACTCCTCTTCGTCCGGAGAAGCGCCTTCGCCGGTTTTCTTGCTCGAGTATTTGCGAACAAGTTTGCCGTGTGCGTCCAGCACCTCGAGAGTGATTTGTTCCTTGGGCGCGGTCTTCAGAGAATAATAAATCACAGCACCAGCAGGCGGGTTGGCGCCCACGGGGATAGTCGCCGGAAGTGTGAAACCGGGTCCACGGAATCGGAGAGTTGGTGACGGCTGATAGAGATGCGCCTCTCCACTTTCCGCAGCCGCATTCATCTGGCGGAGAGGAGCGATATCATCGAGAGCCCAAAAGGCGCGGCCATGCGTGGCCACGATCAGGTCATCGCCTTTTATGGTGAGATCGTGAATGGGTGTGGTTGGCAGATTGAGTTTCAGCGATTGCCAGTGCCCGCCGTCATCGAACGAAATGTAGATGCCGTTTTCCGTGCCCGCATATAGCAAGCCCTTGCGCTTTGGATCTTCGCGAATGGCGTGCGCGTAACTATTGTCCGGCAAGCCCGCTGTGATTTTCGTCCACGTCTTGCCATAGTCGGCCGTTTTGAAAAGGTACGGATGGAAGTCATCAAGTTTGTGACGGTCAATGGCGATGTATGCTGAGCCGGCGAAGTGCGGCGAAGCTTCGATGATGCTGACCAGGCTCCAGTCCCCGAATTCTTTGGAAGTGACGTTGGACCAGT
>Ga0070704_100000876_pt1 | contig 15057 bp, 26 predicted proteins | sample KBSK5252metaG_FD_65467 | JGI IMG/M metagenome (GOLD analysis project Ga0070704, IMG submission 65467) | Corn, switchgrass and miscanthus rhizosphere microbial communities from Kellogg Biological Station, Michigan, USA - KBS K5-25-2 metaG | ecosystem: Host-associated > Plants > Roots >...
GGTTCCAGTGCTGGAGGTTGCGCCCGTACCCGTTGGCCTGGCGTGAGGCGATGATCGTCCGGTCCTTGCAAAGCTCGATCGGGAGTCCTTCCGCGTCCACGCCGCCAGGCCCGAACCAGCGCCAGCCCGTCTCCGCGGCGAGCCGTTGCGCGAAGGCCCTGTGGTCCGTCCACACGATCCCACCTTCGCGTCCCCAGATCTTCGCATAGTCCAGCGCCTTCGTGTTCAGCCACACCGGCCGGAACTTCGGCTCGAACGTTGGCCACAGGGCCTTCCACTTGAGCCAGGTGGGGTCCTGGATCTTCTCACACCAGCGGCGGACCTGGAGCTCCGTGCGGAAGTGTCCGGCCAGGATCTGGCGGCGCACCAGCTGAAAGTAGCGTTTGCGGGCCTGGGCCCAGGGACGCGGCGGCGCCGGGTCCGGCTTGTAGTAGAACCCCAGCGCCAGCTGGCGCTCCGCGGCCCATGTCGTCCCCGCTGGCGCGTCTTCGTCCCCGCCGACCTCCGGGGACACGTCCAGCCCGTCCGGGAGCTCTCCGGTCAAGTATAGCGCCGCCAGGGCCTGTTGCGTTCCCGAGTCCAGCGCCACGGTCTCCAGCTCCAGCGGGACGCCAGTGAACTGGTCCACGGAGATGATCACGCCAGGTGTGTGAAACAGGCGCTCCCGGAACGCGCGCTTGACGTCCGCGTCCTCCGCGACGCCCAGTTGCTGGCGCATCTTCGGCCAGACGCCCGTGTTTCCTTTGAGCCCGCGTTGCCACGACTCGATCTCGATCGGAAGCGCGGGGATAGGCGCCCTACCCTTGAGCGCCCAGTTGACCACGTGGCCAAAGTCCTTCAAGCCTTGCTTGAACAGCGTTCCGGACAGGCCCATGAACATGGTTTCCGGGTGGGCTACCATCCAGGAATTGACGCGCGCGGCCATGGCCGAGCCGCCGTGCTGGACGTTCTGGAGCTTGGAGACTTCGTCACAGATCAGGACGCGCGGCTGATACGAGCGCAACAAATGTTCGTCCAGGTCGTTGGACAGCTTGTTGTACGTCTCAACGTGGATCTCGTGTGCCAGTTGCCAGTGCTTGCGGTACTCCGCCAGCTCGATATCCGTCTTGCCGTCCTGGCCGCCGGGTACGAAGATCAGCGGGCGCTGGTCCGCGTACAGCGTGGCCAGGATGGCCGCAACAAGCGTCTTGCCGGCGCCCACACGCGCGTTCATGACCAGGCCTCCGACCTGTAGCGCCTCGCGAATCGAGATCGCTTGAATCGGTCGGAGGTCCTGGTCTCCGTCTGGCGTCTTGAGTGCGGCCGTCAGCTCAGTGACAGCCGCGTCCGCGTCCTCGCGCCAGTCGCGCCAGCGAAGTTCGCTGATCCGGCTCACAGCAGTGCGGGTGCCTGTTGGCCGTCGATGTGGCCGCGCTCGACCTCGCCATGTGTGGACCTGGCGACGGACGCCAGCTCCGGCGCGACCTCCAGCGGTTCCGGCTTGAGCTGACGGAGCGCGGCGCGCCAGTCCTCCAGCTGTTTGACGGCCCGGAGCACGATCCGGGACAGGGCGGCCTCGCCAGTGCGGATCTGGCTCTCCAGGTACTCGATCCGCGCGGCTTTGATCTTCGCTTCGGCCGCCGCGCGCTTCTCCAGCAACGTGGCCTGGCGCTGGGCCGCCTGTTCATACTGGGCCATCTCGTCCACCACGATCTCGTTCACCACTTGCAACTCCTGGTCCTGTGTGCCTCGCACACGGTTCTGTACATGTTCCGGAGCGCGTGGTCCACGCGGCCCGGCTGTTCTTGGTCCGCGCAGTATGCCGGGAGCGCGCGGAGCTGGAACGTGAAGTCACCCGCCTGGGTGCGTGCGTCGCGGCGCGCCAGCTTGCGCGCCAGACCGTGCGGCTTCTTCGCGGCCGCTTCCCGGGCGCGCCGGCAATTGGGCGCCCGGAATGTGCTCCTGGAGCTCACAGCTCCACCTTGACCCGGCGCACGACCTCCGCCAGGAGCGCGGCCAGCGTGAACTCGCCCAGCTTGCTGACGTCGCCCGCGCTATTCACGGGCGAGCCAGTGGCCGCACCGGTAACAGGTGGCGAGGTCGTGGCGGTTGATTGCGTCGCACTGGCCGCACTTGCGGCCTGGGCCCGCGCTTCGGCCATCTGTGCGGGTGTGCGCCGCGTTCGCCGCGTCGTGGGCGTATCGGGCAAGGGTTGCACAGGCTTGTCGCCGGTCTGGATCGGCTGAGCTCCACCAGTGGGCGTCTCCTCCGTCCGCGGCTCCAGCGCCGTCTCCGGGACCTTGCTCTCCGGCGGATTCACCCCGCCGCTCCCCGCCAGCTGTGTTCTGAGCTGGGATAGGTCGCGGACTGGAGCTGGCGCCTGGTAGCCGGTCGCGGAAGAAGCGATCCCACCAGCTGGCGCCGGAGCTGGTGCGGGGTTGTTGTATCGTAGAGGCATGTTCGCGATCTTTCATGGCCAAAGGCCGGTTAGAAGACTTCCACGACGCACTCGCGCCGGTTGCTGAGCTCCTTGACGAAGTCACCCTGGAAGGCAACCCAGGCGGACTCCTGTGTGAACGCGCCGTCCTGACCGAACAGCCCGTCCGAGCCTTGCACCGTGGCGAACTTGAACGTACCGTTCAGGTCGAAACACGCGGCGTCCAGGAGCTTGTTCCGCGTCTTCTCGTCCTGGTTCAAGAGCGCGCCGATCAGCGTCTCACGATGCGTCAAGGTGACCACGTGGCCGCCCTCCACCGTGACGCGGATCAGGCTAGGGATCGAGTCAAAGTCGTCCGCGTACTGGGCCTTGTCGGTCGCTTCGTCCACGATGCGTTGAAAGTCGATCTTGAGCGCCGGAGCGCTGAACTGGTAGGTGTCACGTGCTTGCATGGCTTACTTTCCGTTCTTGTATCGGACGATCTCGTCCAGGGTAATCAGCCTGGGTTCCTTGGGTCCCCACAGCTCCAGGCACTTATCGGCCATGTCGCACAGGAACCCGCGGCCTTGACAGGCTGTGTCGTCTCCTGGGAGATCCTCCCAGTGGACGCCGTTCGCTCGAACTACACTAATCAGTTCAATCGTGGCGTCAAGGTTATCGTGGATCCATTGTTCGGTGGGCCCGCGCTTGAACACACAGCCCAGCGACCACGCGGAGTGCGGCGGCTTCTTGACGGTATAGATCCAGTGGGCGTTCGTCCACGGCCGATCCTGTAGGTACATCAGCCCGGCCGCGTACAGGTTCGCTTGCGGGTCGTCCGTCAGCGAGGTCAGCGCGTATCGCTTGTCGCTGATGTACTTGAAGTCCACCAGCTCGATCATGCTCTCCGGCGCCCAGGCGCAAGCGTCCGGCCGGAGGTCAATGTCACACGCCACGCCCTTCCCTGTGGTCCACGGAAAGCTCCACTTCGCTTCTGTGATCCAGTCGCGGCGCGGAATCACGTTGTCCGCCCACACGGGAACGATGTAGTTCTGGGGCATCCACACCAGCGCCTTGCGCGCCCAGATCCCGTACTTGCTCTCCGGAAGGCAATCCTCCGCCGTCAGGTCAACCTGTGGCTCCAGCAACGCCGGCTCCGGCATGTTGCCCGTCTTGAGTAGCGAGTCCGTGACCCGGTGCGCCTTGACGCCGTCCACCAGATACGAAGCCTTGACCTCCGGCCGGATGTGGTCCACGTACCACGCGGCGTAGCTACGCGGACAACCACCCAGGCGGCCCTCCTTGAGGAACCGCTGGCCGAACATCGTGATCTGCTTACTTGAGATGCGAAGCCTATCCGCCACGGCGCTGTTTGCCTGGTCGTACCCTGGCGTCATAGCCCCAGCTCGCGCGCCTTCGTGCAAAGCTTGCAATCACAGCCGTACACTGGTCCGGACAGGCTCTCCTTACGGAGCTGGGCCTTGTAATAGGACTTGCGGCTGGCGCGAGCCTCCTTTGCTTTGGCCTCCAGGCTGTTGCGCTTGGCGCGCTGGCGCCTGTTGCGATTGAACTTCGCGACCTCGGAGAGCTCCACGATATCGTAGAACGAACGCGGGCCCTTGCCCTGTTTCTGGCCGATCTTGATCGCTTCGTTGGCCGCCTCGATCGTCTCGAACTTGCCGGGATAGTCCCGGCTCCGTTCGGTCAGATCGTTTTTGAAAAACACACCATAGGACATCACGCAAACCTCGGATCGTTGGGGGGAAGTGGTGGCATCTCGTTCTCGCGCTTGCGTCGCACCAGTTCAGCGCACGCGCCGTTGAGCCTGGCGATCGAATCCGCCAGCTCGGAGGTCAGGATAACCTGGCCCCAGGTGATTGCATGGGCCAGCTGTTGCACGGCCTGTGCATTCTCGTCCCTGTAGGTAGGCACTTGAATTACGTTGTCAACGGGGTTCATAGCTCTCCTTTCACCCACAGGACATCTACGTCCGTAGGTTCGGCGGACTTGCCGCCGCCGTCGCACATTAGATCCGTGTGGCCTTCGGGACAGTCTAGGTGCCCCTTCGTTCCGTGCATGATGTGTCCCAGTTCGTGGTTGACGACCTCGGACAGCCGATCCTGGCTCATGTCCTTGCGGAGATGGATCCAGCGTTCGCGGGTGGATGAACAGCCTAGCGTGTTGCGGCCGACCGTAGCGCACTCCTCCTGAAGCGCTTGCTCGTCCTTCCAAGTGATCTCCGTCACGCACGTACCAGCGAGCATGCCGGCGCCGGCTTCGGCCCATTCAACGCGGGCCTCACGCAACATCTCCAGGAGCTCCGGCGGACCTTGCGTTGCGCCTACCACCTGTTCGCACGTCTGTTCAGCTTCGAACACCATCTGTGTGGCTTGTGTGTTGCAGGCCGCAAGCGGCGCGAGCAGAATCAGCGCCTTGACGAAGGCCTTAGCGGCCCTGACGCGAGCCAGCGTAGCGCGGCGCGCGAGATCCTCAATCTGTTCCAAAGAGGTTGCCATGTTAGTCGATCCACGTTGCGTCGGAAGCTTCATCACGGGTGAGAACGGCGTGTCTCTGGATTGCTTGAGCCTCTTCGCGCGTCAGCGGGCCTTCGTTCGTCCACAAGGCTAGGGCCTGGGCCGCGCGCTTCGTGCAATCGCACGCGCAACAGCACTGGCCGATGTCGTGGGCCCACAGCACCACACGGACTGGCGTGCTGTCCTCGATCAGCGGGTTCTCCTCCAGGACCACGCGCTTGAGCTCCGGGTTGTACGTCACGTGGCTGGGCGGGTAGGACTCGCCGAACTCCTGATTCATGCCGTGGATCTGCGCGTCGTCAGGAACACCGATCAGAACTTGCAACAGCTGGGCTTTGGTCATGGGGACCTCCTTGAGTCAAGAGCATGGATCGGAGCTCACAGACCGTCAAGCGCGTTGCCGTTCTTTTTTTCGTGGCTACGTTGATCCAGCACTTTCCACAGAAGGGACCCCATGCTGGCCGAACAGTACGCCAAAACATTCCGAGTCTGGCCCATGCGCCAGGACAAGACGCCGCTAGCGCCAGGCTTCGGCGCTGACCACCCGAACGCCACCTGGAACCCGGCGCGTATCCCGGACGAGATGCCGTGCGGAATCCTGTGCGGGCCGTTCGCGCCCGGCTCGATCGAGGCCGGCGAGGGCTGGCACGTCCTGGGCCTGGACCTGGACAAGGCCATGACGCGCGAGAAGCTGGAGGACGCCCTGGGCGTCAAGCTTCCGGAGACGCTGACCAGCAAGGGCTGGCGCCATGCGTACTACCTGATCCCGGACGATCACCCGCTCCACCAGCGGAACAAGGCGATCACGTGCGAGGGCGGCGCGCTGGACATCCGGCCCACAGCTGGCGGGTACCTGATCGAGAAGAACCAGTGGGACCGTGGCTTTGACCCGTCGCTGATGGCCATGTTCCCAGAAGAGGCACTGGCCAAGCTGGCCCAGTTCATTGGGGAGAAGCGCGCGGCCACTGGAGCTCCGCCGGAGCTGGCGCCTATCCAGCTCTCCGACCGGGACGCGGAGATCGCACGCGACCTGGCCTCGATCTGGCAACACGAGACGAAGGGCGATCGAGCCTTCGGCGGCCTGGGCGGCTGGCTCGCGCGGCGCGGCGTTGCTCGGGACAGGGCGGAGGCTATCGCCGGCAAGATCGCGGAGCTGACGGACTCGGACCACGTGGACCCTGTGGAGCGGGTCGGCCAGGCGTATGACGAAGGGAACTGTCCGTTGGGCCGGCCTGCATTGCAGGCGGCGCTGGCGGAGAACGCCGAAGAGGCCCTGGTCCAGGTGATCCTGGACGACCTGGAGGACAAGATCAGTTCCAGTGTGGCTGGCTTCCGCCCAAAAGCCGAAGCGGAGACCGAACCTGGGAAACGCCACGGTCTCCGGATCCTGTCTGGTGCCGATCTCCGCGTGGAGCTCCCACCCGTTGAGTGGCTTTGCCGTGACCTCCAGCTCGCGCCAGGTCGTCCCCCGGTCGTAGCAGCCACGGCCAGCGCGGGTAAGTCCTGGGGCATACAGTGCGCCGCAATGGCCGTTTGCAAGGGGTCTCCCATCTTCGGGCGCTTCCCTGTTCAGACGCCAGGGCCTGTGGTCCACGTTTGCACGGACTCCGGCGAGCGCGCCACCCAGCGCCGGTACCAGCTGATCGGCCGGGCTATGGGGTTCGAGGTACCGGACAACCTGTACGTGATCCCTGACCGGATAACTGGCCTGGTGGATAAGTACGGCCAGTTCCAGAAGGCTGGGCTCCGTGGCCTGTCTGACCTGGTGGACAAGATCAACCCGCGTCTGGTGATCCTGGACAGCATGTTTGCGATCGTGGCTGGTCTGGACATGTCCGCGCCGCAAGCTGGAGCTCCGCTGTACGCCACGAAGGACGATACGCGCGTGTGGCTGTGGACCATGCACATTCCGAAACAGGGCGGAGACTACTTCGGGAGCGCGGCCATCGGCGCGGCGTGCGGCGTGATGTGGGGAATCGACAAGAGCGAGCGCGAGGACGATGCCAGGATCTGGACGTGCAAGAAGCGCTCCGAGGACTTCGAAGGCGCGAGCCTACAGACGTTTGCGACCGTCTGGCGGACCGAACAGGACGAAGACGACCACCTAATCTCCGGCCAGGTCCTTGTGGTGGACGATGAACCGGAGGCGCAAGGCGAACGTCCCGAGCTGGAGGTCAGACGCCTGGTGCTCAACGCGCTAACGCGCTTCCCCATGCTGTCACAGGGCCAGCTCCTGAAGCAATTAGAGGGCGTGACGCTACGCAAACAGTCGAAAGTCCAGGTGATTCAAAGCCTGGTGGAGGCTGGGAACATCGTTCAAGGGCGCTCGGGAACACAGTCGTTTTCGTACTCGCTCGGGACAAGGGACCTGGACCCGGGTCCGTCAACCGGGTCCCGATAAACAAGGACTCGGTGCAAGTTATGAATAAGACAACCGGTTCCCGTCAAAAAGCTCCTTTGCTTCTCGCACACCGTTCCCCCTCCCCTTTAGAGAATATCCTATTCTCTAAGGGGAACGGGTGTACGGGACTCGGTTGGTTAGGACTGACCGAAACAGCCTACTCCACCCTGGTGTGGATCATCCGGCGCGGCGCCGTCACGCTATCGCAAGCGACTGTGCGCGGCCAACCGGAGGAGCGCTGGCGCCGCCGCAAGGCGCTTGACGAACTGTTCGCCGCCGGCTACGTTTACAGGGACAAGGACGGCTGGATTAGGCCGGCTGTACAATTAGGAAAGTAGGGTCATGTATGGTCAATAGAGAAGAACAGGCACTGCAACGCGAACTGGAGCTGGAAGGCTGGGAGCTCCCAGCACAGCGGCTCTCCTTCGTTCGGGACGTAGGACTGGGCGTGGTCATTGGGCTGGGCGCCGTGGTGGTCTCCGCGCTGGTGGCGTGGCTCGCGCTCGCTGTGGCGGGTGTGTGATGGCCCACATGTGGCTGGACGACCTGGGCCAGAATCAGCGCGGCTGGCGCGTGATCAGCGACCGGGACCGGCTACGCATGGCGCTCCAGGTCGAGCGCGATCCGGTCGAATACGAGAAGCTGTACGCGCGCTGGCTGGAGCTCCAGCGCCTGGAGGCCGCCGCGAAGACTGACGATACGTGACCATACACGATTGTAGCTAGCGCGTAGCTGGACTTGATCCATAGTAGCCTTTCTGGAGGTTAGCAACATGCAGATCGATAAAGCGAAGGCCCAGCTCGAACAAGTACGCCAGCACGTCCGCGTGTCCAAAGGCTACCACGCGCTCGCTCACCAGGGCCACGGCGTGTGTTACCTGACGTACTTCGCACTGATCGCAACCCATAGCTCCTACGGAGAGATTGCGATCGTGCTGTTCGTGCTGGGCCTGACACGTCTGGTCATTGAGGGCGAGGCGTAACCCCACCACAGGTGGCCACGTATCGTCACGTGGCCACTTGTGACCACTGGTGACCATATGTTTGACATCCTGCTCTTTACGTACGCGATCGTCGCACTTGTCGCACTTCCTGTTGCGGCCGTGGTGCTAGCCTCCGGTCCGAAGGGCCCTTGTCGGTGACCATACACCTGAACTTCAACGTGAACGTGATCCTGGGCCTCCTGGTCCTGTGGATTCTGATTGCACACGCGCGGCGCACGCGCTAGGAGATCACCATGCGAACAATCGTCTGTCCGAAGCCGGTAGGCTGGGAGAACATCCTGTCCGCCAAGCCTGAACACCACCTGGATCCCGCGGGGAACGATGCGTACCCCAGCGCCCAGGACATGCCGCACGCGCTGGAGTGCCAGCGCCTCCAGGCCCTGGTTAGCCTCAGCCCGTCCGTGCTCGCGAGCTGGATCATGGATCTGAACGAGCGCGCGGACGACCTGGAGAGCCAGCTCCGCGTCGTCTTGCGGGACGGTCTCCCGGTGAACGAGGGCTGACCGTGGCCGTCCTCCAGACTTCGGTGGAGCGCCCGGCCGACAAGCTCAGCCGGTGCGAGTCGTGCGGCGCGAGCTGGCGCGGCCGGTCGTGCTCGTCCTGTCCGGCCTGTGGCCACAAGTACGTGCGCTGGCTGAACTTCCAGGCCTGGGTTGACGCGGCTAGGGCCGCTGGTTATCCTAGAACTTCAGGCTCCTGATCGGAGCAACGGGACAGCATGGGTGGAGGGCGCCGGCAAACCTCAATAAAAACCGGCACCTACTATGCTGACTATGGGTGAGAGGTTGAAACCGCCGGCTTGTGGAGCCGGTTCCCCACAGGGGATCGCGGGTTCGAATCCCGCTAGCCAGCCCAATTACAGCGGGTGCATGGCGCCGGCCGGGTCTCATAAGCCAGGGTCGCAGGGTTCGAATCCCTGTTCCGCTTCCACCACAGGCCGGCTGTGGCTCGGACCGAAGGCAACGACCTGGCGCCTTCATGACGCCAGCGAAGCTAGCGGACGGGCCCAACAGCCGGCCTTCACATTCGGTGCTGGTGCCGCGCTGGCCTCCAAAACCAAGCGCGCCGGGTTCGAATCCTGGGCCGTTTGCCTTCCCCCGCGCGTCGTATAACGGTACAGTATACCGGTCTGATAAGCTGGTGATCGAGGTTCGAATCCTTGCGCGCGGACAATCTTCTGGCTACCATGCCCAGCATGATCGACCTCTTGACTCGGGAGCAGTGGTTCATGTTCAGCGGCGCGTTCCTGGCGCTGGCCGTCCACATGCGCTGGGGATCGGTGGACTTCGCGAAGCGCGGCGGGCGCCGCTGGCGTGGCTGGTGGTACCGGTGAGCCCGCGTCCCTGGACGCCGATCGAGCTCCCGTTGTACGCGCCGGACCCGTACGAAGACGGGCTGGAGCCCGAAGAGGACGAAGACGCGGACGATTCGGAGGACGAGTGACTTGCATCGTCGCGGGTGACGGGTGGATGGCCGCGGACAGGCGGGTGACGGAGGACGATGGGAGCTCCTCCAGTCTGATCAAGATCGCGAAGAACCCCTGGCTGATCGCGGCGGCCGCCGGCAACGCCAGCTCCACGCTTGACGTGCGCCGCGCCGTGCGGGCCGGAGCTCAGATCGTGGAGGACCTGATCGAGCACGTGGACAAGGACTCCGTGGCCCTGGTCATGAACACGGACGGCCAGCTGTTCAAGATCCAGGAGAAGCGCGTGTGGTCGGCGCGCCAGCTGGCGGCCATCGGCTCCGGCGGAGACCTCGCGATCGGCTGGCTCTCCGCGATCCAGGTGGACGGACCATGGGCTGGACAGTGGGACACACGGAAGCGTGATATCCGCCTCGCCTTCCGCTTCGTGGCCTCGCGCCGCGCGGACTGTGGTGGCGGCGTGGACATTCGGAGGACCTATGCGAAAGAACGACCCGGTACAGACTAACGACCGGCTGGACAAGCTGGAGGCCGCGATCGCGGCACAGACGGAGCTGGTCAACGCGCTCCTGGCCAAGCTCAGTGCGCTAGCGCCGGTTGCGCCCGCGCCCGTAGCGCCGCCGCGCGTAGCAGCGCCAGCGCCTGGCGGCCCACCCAGCGCGTTCATGGCGTACGTGAACGCCCAGCGCGGCATGCGCGCGGAGCCGCTCCCGGACGACCCGGAGGCGCCAGCGCTGGAGGCCGCCGCGGAGAAGCTGGCCGCCATGCACCCGATCGATCGCCAGGCGTTCCTGGACGGGCTCCGCCAGAAGGGCCGGCGCGACGATCTCCGCAAGGAGCGCGAACAGCTGGGCCTGGAGCCGCTGACGGACGATGAACTGGACCAGCTCCTCGGGTCCAGCGATGCGTAACGGCGCTGCTGCCAAGTATCGGGCTACGCCTAAAGGTCGTGCGGCCGGGCTAGCCCGCCAGGCTAGATATCGGGCGCGGCCCGAAACGAAAGCTGGTGAGCTAGCGCGCCGGGCTACAATTGCTGGGCGCGCGCAACAGCTGTTGAAGTGTTCGAAGGCGGGAGCAAAGCGCGACGGGCGCGAGCACACGATAACGCTAGCGGACATCGTGATTCCAGAGTTTTGCCCGGTGTACGGGCTACGCCTAGATTGCGCAGCGCCAGCCAGGGCGCCTAACCTCCCCAGCCTAGATCGCGTCGACAATACGAAAGGTTACGTCCCCGGCAACGTGCGCGTAATCAGCTGGAAAGCCAACTGTGACAAGAGCGACCTGTCACAGGACGAGATATTGGCGCTTGCTGCGTACGTTCAGAGCCACAGAGGTACACCATGAGGAACGGCGTCCAGCGCAACCGGCTGGCGCGGCTCAAGCGTGCGCGCAAGTGGCGCCCGTATCGGGTCGAGCGCGGCGAGCGCACGGCGGAGATCGGGCCGCGTGGCCGGCTAGAGATCGTGAACCAGTGGACGGATCAGCTGGTGCGGGTCGTGGAAGAAAACGACGCGCCGGCCGTTGACAGTGACGATACGTAGCCATATATTGTTGATCTAGGGTTGTGCCTAATCCGAGACCGGAGCCCCTACCGGTCAGCTGTTCGGAATAGAGAGTCGCCCGGCTCACCGGGTCTGTAGCGTGGACGGTTTCCACGTTTCCTCTCTATTCGCAACAGGTTCACATGGCACAGACGCCTAGCTCATTCGCTTCCCAGTGGCTGAACCGCTGGTACTTGAAGCTCGATCGTATTCACGCGGCTTCGATCAAGTCGAGCCCGTGGCTCAAGCGTGTCCGGTTCGAGAACACCGGCGGCGAAACCGTGGCCCAGCCCTTCGTGCTGTACGGTCACCGTGGTGAGTCCGGGGACTTCGCAACCTCCCAGGGTATCGCCGCAAACCAGAAGTCTTCGCGGAAGCTCCGCTGGCTGGTGCCCTATGGCACCTATGAAGGCCAGGTCAGGATCCCGCATCGTGACGTCGCCCTGTCCCGCAAGGACAAGGACGCGGCGGCTCGCGCGCTCCAGTTCGATACCGATCTCGCGCTCAAGCAGCGCGGCGCGAACATGGTCCGCCTGTGGTTCAGCAACCCCGGTTACTCGCTGGTTGCGGCGGCTCGCGCCATCAGCGCGGGCGGCGTAGTCACGGCCGGCAACCTCCAGGAGGTCTCGAACGTGATCCCCGGCGATCAGCTGGTGATCTCGCTGGCTTCCGGCAACTCCGGCGCGGACGTGCTCGTCCCAGGCTCCGGTGTGGGATACGTGATCAGCCGCGATCTCCGCGCGCTGACGTTCACGGTCTCCGCGACTCCGGGCGGAACGGCGGGTCTCCCCGCTGGCTGGTCCGCGGCTTCGTTCTTCTACTTCCGCCAGGGCGAGTTCTTGCCGGCGAGCACGGGCGCGATCGACATGATCACCCCGCTCCAGGCGTATCTCCCCCCGTCGCCCGCGACGAACACGCTCCACAACGTGGACCGGTCGCTGGACTCGATCCTGTCCGGGTACAACCCGGCGGACTCTTCGCTGACCGGCAAGTCGATCTCCGCGCGTATCAAGCGCACGGTCAACGAACACCGTGAGGCCCTGGGCTACATGGCCGAAGAGTCGGAGATCGATTGCGCGTACTTGAACCCGATCGACTGGGGCAAGTGCGAAGAGGAGCTCACCACGCACTTGAGCCGCTCGCCCGCGCAGACCGCGGAGGACGGCTACCAGTACCTGGAGATCACCACGGCGAACGGTCCGCTCAAGCTGATCAGCGAGCCGCAGTGCCCGCGCGGCGTGTGCTTCTTGCTCGCCCAGGACGACATCGCTTGGCACACGCCCACCGGCACGGTCGCGGAATGGTTCGATCAGGACGGCTCGATCGTCGGCCGCTCCGCGAACAGCAATGATCTGGAGATGCGTCCGATCTCCTACATCGCCGCGAAGATGTCCGCACCCTACAAGCATTGCCGCTTGTCGCTGACGGCGTAATCGGAGCTGGGGAGCCTTCGGGCTCCCCTTCTTCTCCAAGGAGAAACTAGCATGGCACTTGCTGATTATGCTCTCAATGTTTTCGGATCACGGCAGTTAGGCGACGTCTCGCTTGTCGAGTTTTCGCTTTCTGCCGGTGCTGGTGACGCGGCGCGTATCGTGGCCGAATGTGGCCCAAACACGTCCGTTGACTCCGGCTCGCACGCAGGCGGCGTTTACATCCTGTCCTGGGAGGCAGGCACGTCCAATCTGGTGCTCGGTTTTGATATCCTAGGCTCAACGCGAACCGTTACCGCGTCGTTGGTCACGGTGACGAACAACACGGCTTCGATCACGCTGACTGTCAGCGGTGGATCGATCCTGCTCAGCTCGGAACGTCTCCACGTGGCAATCCTTGCGGGGCGGCCGTAATGGTTCTCGAACCGTCTGTGAGCCCCGAAGTTTTTTTCGAGGCAACTACGCCCGGTGTGTTCAGTCTCGTACTGATCGGCAACGGGACGCTGTATCTCAACAGCGACTCGCTGGGGTTGTCAAACCTCGGCAACGGCCAGCGTTTTGCTGTGCTGTACATGAATGCAGAAGACACCCTTTCATACAGCGGCGCGGCCGCCTCAACGCTGGCCGGTGTTCGGCTTGGCGACGAATTCTCGGAGTAATCATGGCAATCACGAACCAACAGAACATCAACCAGGTTCAGGGCCTGTTCCCTGCTGTGGGCCCGAACCCCACGGACGAAGGCGGCCTGTTCCGGCTGGCGGCTGACGGCGGTCTGAACGCCACGAAGAAGGTTGCCGGTGGAGAAGGCGGGCCAGACTTCGTCTGTACCGCCGTCACCACGGCGGCCGATACTGTGAACTTCGACATTCCGTTTGCGTCGTTGCTCAAGAAGTACGCGGCCCAACAGTCCGGCGTGACGTTCCTGGCGCTCAAGTGCAAGGTTGCGATCATGGCGGCAGCTGTGGCCAACAGCGCGTATTACGAGGTCGTGGCGTCCTTCCAGGACGTCGCGGGGACCATGACGCTGACGGCGGCACAGGTCTCCGTGGTGGCGATCGAAGGCACGGCCCAGACGGATCCCGCGCTGACGAACAACGGCGCGAACACGTTGCGTATTGCGGTCACTGAGACGGGCGCTGTGGCACACGCCGTGCGCGTCGAACTCTTCGTAAACCACGTCCAGTAAGCGTATCGGGTGGCGCGCCCCAGCCCAATGTCCAAAAGTGGGGCGCCTCTCTTTTTTCTGTCACGGGCGCGCATGCGCCAAAGGTGTGTCATGGCAAAGCGATATCTGAACGCCGCGATCCTGGGTGCCGTGCTGGCCCTGGCGACCTCGCTGGGTTGTTCGTTCCTCAAGGCCTCCGTTCCCGAGCAACGCGCGCGCGTCGCAAAGTTCCAGTGTCAGGTGGAGGCCGTGCGGCCGCTGGCTGACGGCGTGTTTGACGTGGAGGAGCTGGTCCGCGACCTCAACGCCGGCAAGGCCTCGATCAGCACGCTCCTGTCCAACCTGGACGCGAAGCCGGCCGAAGTGGCCAAGCTCCTGGGCGACCTCGCGAAGTGCTCCCCGGACGCGGGCGCGGAGCTCCCGGAAGGGGTGAACCAGTAATGGCCATGCCTCCGATCCCGATGGATCAGGGTCCGTTGGACGCGGAGGCGCCCGGCGAGGCCGAAAGTCCGGCGGAGGATAGCACCGAAGACTACACCGCGGAGCTGGATCCCCAGTTCGCGGCGGAGCTCTCCAAGTGCTCGCTGTTCGCGGACGCTTCGGACGAAGATCTGGCCTGTGTCCAGCGGGCCTTCATGGTCCTGGCTGGGAGGTAACCGTGGCCAAGCTTGGAGCCGGTTCCCTGGCCCAGCTGGCGACGTGCCACCCGGACCTCCAGCGCCTGGTCAAGGATGTTTGCCGGCGCTTGCCGGCGCCGCTCGACCTCAAGGTGATCCAGGGCTGGCGCAACGCGGCCGAGCAAGAAGCCGCGTACCGGACTGGAAAGTCCGACAAGAAGCCTGGGGAGAGCAAGCACAACGTCTCCCCTTCGCGCGCCGTGGACATGGCGCTGTATCCGGTCAACTGGCCTGACGAAGTGATGTTCGGATTCCTGGCCGGCTTCGTGCGCTGTGTGGCGCTCGACCTCGGGATCTCGATTCGCTGGGGTGGGGACTGGGATGGGGACGGCAACAGCCTGGAGCACACACTCCGGGATCTCGATCACTGGGAGCTGGCTTAATGGCCGAATCGAAGTGGAACGGCGTCCGGTATGACTTCGGGGACGAAACGGAAGGCCCGTTTGACGGCCCGGAGATGTCCTCCGCGCGCGTCGCCCAGCGCCCAG
>Ga0070704_100000879_pt1 | contig 15042 bp, 10 predicted proteins | sample KBSK5252metaG_FD_65467 | JGI IMG/M metagenome (GOLD analysis project Ga0070704, IMG submission 65467) | Corn, switchgrass and miscanthus rhizosphere microbial communities from Kellogg Biological Station, Michigan, USA - KBS K5-25-2 metaG | ecosystem: Host-associated > Plants > Roots >...
CTTGAACGCGTCGGTCTTCGTCCAGGTCCAGTACTGGTTCCACTTCGTCAGGTACTCGGGTCCGTTCGCGTTCTCGAGATCGATGGCGGAGGGCACGTCGGGCAGCTTGCTCGAATGGCACCGCGCGCAGCGCTCGGCGAAGACTTCCTTGCCGCGCGTCAGCACGGCCTGGCCTTCCGTGAGGTACTGGGCGGAACCGGGCGCGTCCTTCAGGTGGTGCGGGTCGGTGCTCGCGAAGAAGAAGCGCGCCATGTCGGGCGTCCGCATCTCCGTGGCGCGCCAGTAGACGGAGTTCTTCTCGGCCGTCGCGATCGGAATCGGCGAAATCGCCTTGCCGCCGATGATGGCCCGGAAGTGCAGCAGCCACTCCTCGCTGAAGAGGCCGATGTTGAGGTACACGCGGTTCAGCGCGCCGAGGCCGCCGACCGAATCGGACCCGTCCTTCAGGACGCGCGGTGTCCAGACGGTGCCAGGCCAGACGAAGAACTGCGCCAGCGGGTCGCCCGGCGATACGAAGTCGTTGAACTGCTTGTTGTTGCGTTCGCCGCCGCCGATGGCTTCCTTGCCCCACTTGCGCGCGACGTTCATCCGCGGGGCCAGGTAGTAGACCGCGTTCATGCTGCGCGGGTTGTTGATGCTGTCGGTGGACACGAGCGATGTGTCGAGCGTGCCGGGACGCGACACGTGCAGCGCCTGGTAGAAGAAGCTGGCCTGGTTCGAGTCTCCCATCCAGTTGAAGATGCGGTCCCACCAGAAGTACTGCGCGCCGACGTTCGAGCTCAGGTTCTCCCACTTCGGCGCCTCGGGATCGGCCGGCGGCCTGATCGGATTCGGCCCGACATGGCAGAAGCCGCACGACATGCCGATGCGGTACGGCCGCACCAGCTTCGGATCGAAGTAGTAGCTCGAATCGTTGTAGTAGCGCTCGGAGTCCCACCGCGCTCTGGCCTTCTCGTCGAAGTCGGGGTTCGGGAACAGGCGCAGGCCGACGACGCCGGTCGGCTCGCCGTAGTAGGAGCCGACGGGCACGGTGGTGCCGCGCGCGCCGATCTTGATGCCCGGGTACTTGGTGGCGTCGGCAAACGGGTCCGGCGGACATGCCGGGTCGCGGACGTCGAGCCAGAGGCCGAAGCGATTCGGATCGGGTCCGGTCGGCTCCCTGAAGCACGGCTCGTTCACAAGGCCGAGGTAGCGCCAGCGATTCCGCCGCGAGTACTCAACTTTGTAATCGCCGCTCGGCGGGTGCGAGGAGATCGTCTTCAGCAGGTCGAACGTGCCAAGGCTGTCGATCGTCAGCCGATCCCACATACGATCGTCGCCGCCGGTCCAGACGATCCACATGTTGCGCCCTTCGATGTCCGCCTGGTTGAGCGTGGGGCGCGGCACGTTGTCGTCCATGTCGCGGAAGTAGTCCGGCGTCGGTTGCACCAGCGCCTCGGGCTTGACACCGGCACGCATCGCCTCGTCCTGAACTGTCCCGGGCCGCGGCTGTCGCGGACCGCAGCCGAGGACACTCACGGCGATGATGGCCGCACACACCGCAGCCGTACACCGGGTCATCGTGACGCTCCTTGAACGTGGGGGTGGGATGACAAAGCTAACTCATCACCACCAAAACTGAAAGGACGTGTGCACAATTTCCGCGCAAAGGCGGCTGAAAGTCGTTGTGCTGGCACGCGGCCCTCGCTAGCATGCGCCGCATGCCGGACATCCTGTTCGAACCACTGAAGTTCAAGAACCTCACCGTGAAGAACCGCGTCTTCCGGTCGAATATCTCGGGCCGCTTCGACAACTACGACGGCTCGGGCAACCAGGCGCGCATCAACTGGGAAACGAAGTTCGCCCGCGGCGGCGTCGGCGCCATCATCTCGTCGTTCGTACCGGTCCAGATCCACGGACGGATCATGCCGGGTTACGCGACGATCGATCGCGACGAGCGCATCCCGTTCTGGCGCAAGGTCGGCGAGGCCGTCCACCAGTTCGATTGCAGGTTCATACTCCAACTCAGTCACGGCGGCCGGCAGCGCGACATCCCCGGCATCGAGTACGAGACGGGGCAGAGCTCGACCAGCAAGCCCGACCCGCTGCACGGCTTCGAGTGCAAGGCGATGACGAAGGCGGAGATCACCGAGACCGTCAACGCCTTCGCCGAGGGCGCGCGGCGCGCGCGCGAGGCAGGGCTCGACGGGGTCGAGCTGCACGGCGCGAACGGCTACCTCATCACTCAATTCCTGAGCTCCGCCATCAACGATAGAAACGACGAATACGGCGGTTCGTTACAGAACCGCGCCCGGTTCGTGATCGAAATCGTCAAGGCGATTCGCAAGCGGGTCGGCAACGACTTTCATCTGCAGATGAAGATCAGCGCGACCGAGCACAACAACGACCTCGCCTTCCTCAAGTTCGAGGGGGCGGGCAACACGGTGGACGACTCAATCCAGGTCTGCCGCTGGCTCGTTGACGCGGGCGTCGATGCCGTCCACGTCTCGACGGGCAGCTCGTTCCCGCACCCGAAGAATCCGGCGGGCAGCGACCTGCCGATCGACGTTCTGAGCAAGGTGTACGAGCAGCTGGCCTCGAGCGGCACGCACACGTTCCGCAACCTGCTGTTGTTCCGCGGGGCGGTGACTGGGCCGATCTTCAGGGAGCAGTGGCTGCACGCGGGCGTGCCGGCCGACAAGATCGAAGGCGCCAACCTGCCCGATGCACGCAAGATCAAGCAGGCGGTCACCGTGCCGGTGCTGTGTACCGGCGGGTTCCAGACGGCGTCGGTGATTCGCAACGCCATTACGCGAGGCGACTGCGACGCGGTCAGCGCGGCGCGGCCGCTCGTCGCGAACAACGACCTCGTCAAGCAGTTCCAGGCCGGAAAGGACCGCCCGGACAAGCCGTGCACCTACTGCAACAAGTGCCTGGTGCACGTCGTGGAGCACCCGCTCGGCTGCTACGAAGAAAGCCGGTTCCCGGGGGGACATGACGAGATGCTGGCCCAGGTGATGTCCGTGTTCTCGCCGGCACCGTTTGCCTGAAAGGCGTAGGGGCCGGCTGAAGCCGGCCCCTACGTACGCGCGCTCTTCAGACGTCAGACGGCGGTGCCGACGCCGCCGTCGACACGCTCGGGCGCCGTCACGCCGACCGCGGCTTCCTTGTAGACGCGGTAGGCCTCCTCGAACATCTGGTCGCGGCTCGCGAAGCGGCTTTCCTCCCAGCAGGCCAGCGGCTGCAGCAGCGCGTTGACGAGGCACTTGTTGCAGTACGTGCAGGGCCGCTCGGGAGCGTCGTGCCCCTCGGCGAACCGCTGCACCATGTCGGGATTGGCCAGCAGGCCGCGGGCGATCGTCACCACGTCGCAGTGACCCGCCTGGAGCGCCTCGCGCATCCGGCTGGCCGTCTGCCAGCCGCCCACGCAGAAGACCGGCAGGCCCGACGCGGCCTTGATCTTCGCCGCGTCGTACTGGTTCATGCCCTCGATCTTCTCCGGCAGCAGGCGGCCGTTGCGCTTGAAGGCCATGCGCCGGCCCCAGTTCCATTCGAACAGACGTCGGAATACGGCGAACTGCATCAGGAAGAAGGTCATCGGCACGCGCGTGCCCTCGTAGAACAGGCCGGCCAGGCTGTACCGCGAGTCGTCCGCGGGCAGCAGGCCGGCGGGCACCAGCGGATGCGGGAACGTATCGCCCTGCGACACATGGATGGCGTCGAGCCCCGCCTCGGCCAGCCAGCGCGAGAGCTGCATCGTGTCGTCGATCGTGTTGCCGACGGCGCGAACGAACGGCGCCATGAAGGCGTTGTGCTCGTCCCGTCCGCTGAGTTTCATCGACACGAAGAAATCCCTGCCGACCTCGGCCCGCACGGTGGTGAGTACGTCCAGCAGGAGCCTGGCGCGCGTCCTGAGATCGCCGTTGTACTCGTCGCTGCGGTCGTTGATGGCGCCGGACAGGAACTGATGGAGGATGTAGCCGTTGCACGCGACGATCTCGATGCCGTCGGCGCCCGCCGCACGGGCACGCCGCGCGGCCTCGGCGTAGGCTCGGACCAACCCGCGGATCTCGGGAATCGTCATGCGCCGGCAGCGCAGCCCGTAGAGCAGATCCGGCTTGTCAGTGGAGCTCGGAGGATTGACGCCGAGGAACTCCTTCCGCGGAAGGTCACGCTGCCGGCCCGAGAAGTGGAGCTGGATGATGTAGCGGCAGTCGTGCCGGTGCACTTCCTCGATCAGCCTGCGCCACGACGGGATCGTGCGGTCGTGGTCGATGCTCGCGTAGCCGGGCACCGCGATGCCGTCGGTGCGGATGCCCACGTTGGAGGAGATGATCGCGCCGACGCCGCCGCGCGCGAAGCGGCGCTCCCACGCGATTCGGGCTTCCGACATCGAGCCGTCGTAAAAGTCGACGCGACCGCCGATGCTTGAGCGCACGACGCGGTTCTTCAGACGTAATCCGTTGATGGTCAGTGGCTGAAAGATGGGATCGGCTGCTGATGCTGTCACCTGCCCCTCCTCGCGCATGCGCCTGTCGTGTTGCAAAGAATCGTGAGATCGCTGTTGTCGCGTTGGACCGTTACTCATATCATGTCCGCGTACTCCCCTTCCTCCCATCGACATCGAGGCAGATCGGATGGCCAAGGTTGCCACCACTGTGATCGCAACAATCGCAGTTCCACGACCAGCGCTCTGGACATGGCTCGTCCCCGGTGTGTTCTACGACCAGCTCGATAGCGTCGTCCGTGATGAGGCCGGGCTCCCGGGCTGCACCAAGACGACAGGGACCACCGGTCCGTGGGACGTCTCCGGCTCGACCCGCATCGTCCATTTGTCGGACGAGACCTCCGTTCGCGAGACGGTGAAGGTGGCGACCGCCCCGGACTACTTCGCGTACCGCCTCACCGACTTCTCGAGCGCGATGATTCGCCTGCTCGTGAGGGAGGCGGGCGGGCAGTGGTGGTTCACCGACGAAGGGACCGGCACGCACGTCAAGTGGACCTACACCGCCGAGAGCACCAACATCTTCGCGATGCTGATGCTCTTCCCGGTGATCCGGATCGCGTGGAACCGGTACATGCGCAACTCGATGCGGGTGATCAAGGAACGGGCGGAGAAGGAAATCACGGTGGCGGCGCGATGACAGAGTGGAACTTCGATCTGGTCAACCTGCACGGGCCGCAGGAGATGACGGCCGAGGACCGCTCGTATCGCGGGTCCCGCTACTCCGAGGTCCGCGCCGCGCTGTACAAGAATCCGTATCGGGGCGGCGCCAGCGGCCAGGAGCCGGGCCCGCTGCCGATGTTCAGGTCCACCATCCGCAACGCCTGGCGCGGGCTGCTCTCGGGCGAGAACAAGTTCAGGCAGGCGTCCACCCGATCGCTCGACTCGCAGGCGGACCTCCGATGGGGCGCGGACGGGAAGGGATGGCGCCGCATCATCGCGCCGAACGGCATCTGCGTCCTCGGCACGTGGGAGATTACCGAGAAGAACCCGTACACCGGCTACTTCGCCCAGGGGTCGAAGGGACTCACCATCGGCCGGTTCTCGTCCGATGGCAACGAGACGAAGCGTGGCCAGCGGCGGTCGTTCAGCCTCGGCATGAAGATTTACCCGACGACGGATCCGAATCACCCGACGCCGCTCGTCCCTGCCAGCGTGATCGTGCAGGAGGACCTCGGTGGCATGCACACCGACTACATCAACGACGCGGAGCTGGTGAACCGGCCGAGCGTGCATGCCTACCGGCGCGGCATCTACTTCCTGATCATGCTCCGCGCCGGGCCCATCTTTCAGGCGGCCGACAAAGTCGGGGACGCGCGCCAGGTCTACCAGCCGGCGGAGCTGGGGAAAGACCCCTCAGCGCCGACCAACGCCCCCGACCACCTGATGTTCAGGATGGCGCAGGGGCAGCGCCGCGTCGAAGGGACGCACCTCGACTTCCGCGACGAGATCTACGGCCACATGTTCAATCCGGGCGATACGACGCCGACCGGGTCGATGGTGTTCGACGTCTGCGTGTCGAACTACGGCCGCAGGACCGGCTTCCCCGGACTCACGCGCGTGAAGGTCGACGACTGGCAGCGGATCGGCACGCTGCGGTTCACCGAAGCGATCTGCTCGTACAACGGCGACCACGTCATCCAGTTCCATCACCCGAAGTGGCGCGACGACCGCAACGATTCGCAGACCTACATCCGCGTCCGCGAGGAACGCGTCCGCCGCTGACCGCAACGATGGAGCACCGGCGATGCCCACCTCCTTCGACGTCATCGTGATCGGCAGCGGCTTCGGCGGCGCGATCATGGCCCGCCGCCTGGCCGAGAAGGGGATGCGCGTGCTCGTGCTCGAGCGCGGCCGCCGGTGGGACCCGAGCACCTACCCGAGGAAGCCCACCGACCCCTGGATCTTCAGCGACACCCATCCAGCGCTGCTCAACGGCTGGATGGACATGCGCTTCTACCGCGGGATGACGGTGGCGCAGGCCGCCGGCGTCGGCGGCGGATCGCTGACCTACAGCAGCGTGGCCGTGGAGGCCACCCCGGATGTCTTCACCGAGGGATGGCCGGCCGAGATCACCCACCAGGAGCTCAAGCCGTACTACGACACGGTTGGGCGCGAGATGGACCTGCAGGTGCTCCCCGACGGCCAGCTCACGAGGCGGTTCGAGATCGCCCGCGACGCGGCGAGGAACCTGGGGTACGCGAATCGATTCTCCAAGGCGCCGCTCTCGGTGAGCTTCTCCCAGGACTGGAACTACCAGCTCGAGGACCCGTTCAATCCCAAACACTCGCGCCAGTTCACCAACGCGCACGGGCACCCCCAGGGCACGTGCATCCATCTGGGAAACTGCGACATCGGCTGCGACGTGCGCGCGAAGAACGGGCTCGACGTCAACTACATCCCGCGGGCCGAACAGAAGGGCGCCGAGGTGCGCCCGCTGCACCTGGTTCGCATCATCGAGCCGGCTGGCGCCACTTACCGCGTCGTCTTCGACCGGATCGAGGATGGACGCCTGATTCGCGGCGAGGAATACGCCGCGCACGTCGTCCTCGCGGCCGGGAGTCTCGGCAGCACCGAGCTGCTGCTGCGCTGCCGCGATCAGTACAAGACGCTGCCGTCGCTCAGCCGCACGCTCGGCGCGCGCTGGAGCGCGAACGCCAACTTCATTTCCATGGCCGTCTTTTCGCGCGACGAGCACGTCAGGCAGTCGACCGGCCCGACGATCTCCAGCATCCTCGATTTCACCGACGGCGGCTTCCGGAACCAGCGCTTCGTGATCGAAGACGACGGGTTCCCCAACGCGGTGCTCAACGCGGTGAAGGCGTACCTGGATCGCGGCGTCCGCACGCACTTCGGGCGGCATCTCCTGAACGAGCTCGAGGAGCATCTGCGCAACGACACGCCGCTCCGCAACGTGCTCCTCTGGCTGGGCGCCGGGAAGGACGCCGGCGACGGCAGCATCTCGCTCAAGCGCCGCTGGTTCATGCCCTGGAAGCGGGTGCTCGATCTCGCGTGGCGCGTCGAGGGCTCCGAAGGGGTCCTCAAGGCGATGGAAGCGATGCACCAGAGCCTGACGGAGGCGACCGGCGGCCGCTTTCGCTCGCTTCCCACCTGGACGCTCCTCAAGAGCCTGCTGACCCTGCACCCGCTCGGCGGCTGCGCGATCGGCACCTCCGCCGAAAACGGCGTGGTCGATCACCTCGGCCGCGTGTTCGGCTACCCGAACCTCATCGTCTGCGACGGCGCCGTGCTCCCGACACCGACGGTCCGCAATCCGTCACACACCATCGCCGCGCTCGCCGAGCGCATGGCTGCCCACGTCCAGTAGCAGAGGAGACATCGATGCCTCCAACCCACAAGGGCTTGCGCGAGCTGTTCACGTATCCCCTGATGTCCGCGATCTTCGATCGACGCACGCGGCGCGTTGCGCGCGGCACGTCGATCGTCTCCGGTCCGATCAGCTACAGCAGCCCGAACAAGCCGGCGCCGCTCAGCCCGCTCGAGGAAGCCGTACTCGTCGTCTCCACCGGGCTGACGGGCTCGACGACGATGCACGACGTGCCGGCGAAGAACCAGGACGGCAGCGATCGCTTCTCGGCGCCGCTCATCAACATCATCTCGCGCTCGGCCAGCAGCATCGACAACGCGCACGCCGTGTCGTTCTTCCTGATCAACGACGACGGGACGTTCCTGATCAAGCATCCGCGGAACCGGGATGCGGTGCAGCTCCTCAGCGAGCTGCCGCCGCGATGGGAAGACTGGAGCGAGAACGACTGGCTGTCCGCGGCGCAGATGGTGAAGCACCGGCTCTACAAGGAGCGCCTCGACTTCCCGCGGCGCTGGCCGTACTACTTCATCTGGAACAGGCAGATCTCGAACCGCCCGGGGACGACGATCCTGCTGCCGATCGTCGATCTCACGCGCCAGTTCATCAACGTGATCATCAGCCTGCTGTCCGAGGAGGACGGCCAGCGGCCGCTGTTCGTCGACGACTGGTCGAAATTCCGGCCGAGGACGCTGCTCGACTTCGGCGCGAAGATCGGCAGCCTGCTCGGCTTCATCCCGAACATCTCGTATCAGATCATCGGCGGCGCGTCACGCGCGCGCGGCGGCTGGCTGAGCACGGACTATCCGGCGCCGATTGGATACGCCAACACGCTGCGCACCGACTACGAGACGTTCTTCCAGCTTCAGAACCTGATGCTGATCGCGCAGGGGATGGGGCTCGGGGCGTGGATTCACGCCGCCGTCGGCGCGCCGTACCTGTTCGAGCGCGATCCGGCCAACGGGAAGTTCGGCATCGAGTTCCGCATGCAGAAGCCGAAGAAGTGGGGCCGCTGGCAGCGCTCGCCGCCGCTGCCGACGACGATCGACAACCCGATCGGCATCGACGGGGTGCTCGAGTCCCTGACGCCGCCGTACGTGAACACCATGGACGAAGCGGTCGACATGGTGATCGAGGAAAAGTACGGACCGCTCGGCACCTACGGCGACCATACGATCTTCGATCGCGCCTACAAGAAGAGCGAGTATGGCGACGCCTTCCTCAAGATGGCGAGCCACCGCCCGGCGCCGAAGGCGATCGAGTACGCGCGGGAGATCTGCAGGTACATCTACGACACCTACGGCCGCTTCCCGGCGCACGTCAACGCGTTCCACGTCCCGGGCGTGTGGCTGCAGTTCTCGCACCTGGAGCTGGAGTTCTACGACAAGTACTTCGACGCCGGCCTCTATCAGCGGCAGGCGGCGCACGATCAATTGTGGGGCGATCACAAGGACGGCAGATGAGAGACGCGGTCGTTGACACGATGAAACCGGACGCCGAGCGGGGGCGCCTGCTGAGCACGGTCAAGGTCTATCAGGCGATGCTGGCGCTCAGCATCGCCTCCAACCTGATCGTCGGGGTCATCATCTTCTTCTGGCCCGATAGCTTCACGAGCTTCGCCGGCCAGCCCGAGGCGTTCCCGAAAGCGTGGCCGCGCCACTGGGGCATGCAGCTGTGGGCGATCGACTTCCTGTACCTGCCGGGCTTGTGGAATCCCGAGGAGAACCGCTGGCCGAACTGGATGGGGATCGTCATCCGCCTCACCTTTTCCGCGTTCTTCTTCAGTCAGGGTGACGGCTTCACGCCGATGGCGATCTACGACGGCATGTCCGGGGTGCTGCTGCTGATTGCCTACCTTCCGGTCACCCGCGCCACGAAGCTCAAGCCCTGAACCGCAGCTCCTTCCACGATCACGGGCCACGGAGACACGGAGACACGGAGAGCGGTCGCCGGGTCGGCGCGCGTCGCGCGCCGACACGCGCGAGGGCGCGTTCCGGGAACAAACCGCGTCGTCATCCAGGCGGCTTGTTCCCGGAGACGCGTCCTCACGCGTCGCCGCCCTTGGCGGCCCGGCGACCGCTTCTGTTCTTCGCGTACTTCGTGAACTTCGTGGTTGACGGTCTCCGAGTCTCCGTGCCTCCGTGGCCCGTCGAAGTGAAGCTCTATCGATTGTTGGATCGTCAGCGGGTCTTGAGGTATTCGACGAGCGCGCGTTTCTGCTCCGCGGAGAGCGTCGTGCCGTACGTGTGCCCGCCGTTGCCGTTGCCGGGCTGCGTGACGTCGAACAGCGTGCCGAACCGCCGCGCGTCGGGGCCGTCGCTGATGAACCCGACTCGCGCCTGATCGTAGACGTCGTAGCCACGCCAGAAGCGCGCCGGGCGGTTGGCCGGCGGCTCGAGCAGATCGCTCAGCGTCGGGACCGACCCGTTGTGCAGGTACGGCGCGTTCAGCCAGACGCCGTCGAGCGGGGGCGCGACGTACCCGGACGCCGGCTTCCTGAAGCTCGAGAACTTCCAGCCGTGTCCCTCGCCGAAGGCGTTGAAGGCCTCGGCCGACCGCGCGGTCCACGCGTCGAGGCGGCTGCCATCGGTGCCGATCTCGGCGACCGGGATGGGCGAACTGGCGCGCGCGCCGTTCGCGTCGTGGCACTGCGCGCACGTGGCGGCGTAGGTGGTCGCGCCGGCCGCGGCCAGCGTCGAGTCCACCGCGAACGGATATTTCGGCGGCTTCAGATCGCTGAGGTACTCCTCTACCTGGCGCAGGCTCGACGGCTGCCTCGCCTCTCTGCGATCCCACATCTCCGTATCGATGTCCATCCACCGCTTCGATGCGCCTTCGATGACGGCCGCCGAGCGGACGACCTCGCGGAGCGAGGCCGCGGACCGATCCCACTGATACCCGTTCGTTTCGCGGCTCTTCAGGTTCCACAGCGGCATGGCGTCGGCGGTGCCGATGGTCGCGTCGGCTGGCTGGCGAAGGACGGTGAACTTCGCAAGGCTCACCAGGTCGGTTCGCCCGCGGCCCCACTCCCGCTTCGCCGCCGGTTCCTCGTCCGCGAGCCGCAGCAGCGCGCGGCGCGTGTCAGGGATCAGCACGAAGCGGTAGATCAGGCGGTCGGGCAGCGACAACTGCACGTTCTTGGCGATCTCGTTGAGGATGGTGTCGGCGGTGAAGCGCGGGTCGGACGCCGCGGCGACGAGGAACCGCGCGTACTCCTGTGCGCCGGTCTGGTGCGCCGGTGCGCCGGGATAGACCGTCGGCGCGTCGGTCGGTGCGGCACGGACCGTCGCGGTGTGACACAGCGCACAGTTGACGCCGACTCGCGGTACGCCGATGTCGACTTTCGAGAAGCCGATCGGCATCTCGTGGCCGTCATGCGCCATGATGCCGATGGACGCGTAGCCACCGGGCGCGGGCAGGTACTGCGGGAAGATGCGCGGCAGCACCAGCCAGATCCAGTAGGGAACGCCGTGCTCATCCTCGGTGCCGATCGAACCGTAGAGAAAGTGTTCTTGCGCCGATGTGAACCGCGGCACCGGCGCCACGCGATCGAGGCGGTAGTAGGCGTGCAGGCAGACTGCGCCCGTCAGCAGCACCAGCACGATCAGCATCCACCCGAGGCGCGACATCAACAGTTCGCTCAGAACGTCTTGAGATACTCGACGATGGCGCGCTTGTCGTCATCGGAGAGCGTGGTGCCGTAGACGTGGCCGGTGTTGGCGTTGCCCGGCACGCTGGTGTCGTAGCGGGTGAACACCTGCCCGTCGGCCGCCGCGACGTCGGACACGAACCCGAGCTTGGCCTGGTCGTAGACGTCGTAGCCACGGTAGAACATCTTCGGACGGGATTCCGGCGCGTCGAGCAGGTCTCGCAGCGTCGGCACCGAGCCGTTGTGGAGGTACGGCGCGCGAAGCCAGATGCCGTCGAGCGGATGGTTGGCGTAGCCGTTCGTCTTGCGGAAGTGCGTGAACCGGTACGGCGAGTCGGGATACAGGCTGTACTGGTTGGAGGCGAACGCGGGCGTGTACGAGTTGAAGCGATACGGATCGGTGCCGATGATGCGCAGTGGCTCGACCTGGCCCACGCGGGACCCGGCGATCACGCCGTCCCGGAAGCGGTTGTCGGCATGGCAGCTCGCGCACAGCTGCTGGTAGAGCGGCGCCCCGCGCGAGGCCATCGCCTGGTCGACCGGCCAGGGGTACTTCGGCGGCGGCAGCGTCCAGATCCAGTCGCGGACGCGCTGGAGGTTGTCGTGATCCACCGTCACCGGCGTCACGCCGGCGCCAAGCGCGGCGCTGAGGTTGCGTTCGTCCACCGAGTCGTTGTCGCCGTCCCAGTGCAGGTGCATCCCCTCGCGCGACTTCTGGTTCCAGATTGACGGGTAGTCCGACGCGCCAATCAGCTCGCCCGGTGGAAGCTTGCCGAGGTCCCAGTTGAACTGCACCGACTTGTACGGGTTGAACGTGTCCACGCGTCCCCGGCCCCACTTCGGCACACTTTCGGCCAGGACGGGCGCGATGCGGTTGCGCAGGTTCAGTGTGGTGATCTTCAGCCGGTCGACGAGGCCGAATTCGAGCAGGGCGCGCTCGAAGAGCGACGGTCCCCCTTTCTTCGGCAGCCGGTCCTTGATCGCGTCGGTGGTCAGGCGATTGTCGAGCGAGCACTCGAGCACGAACTGGACGAAGGCCTGGAGGTCGAGGCGGTTGGCGGGCATGCCGAGCACGATCCGGGGAGGCGACTGCGGCGTCTCGCGGACCGTGCCGCTGTGGCACACCGCGCAGTTCAACCCCACCTCGTCGAGGCCGAGACGGCGGCGCCTGGAGACGCCGATCGGCAGGTCCTTGCCGGGCTCGGCGATGAAGCCGAAGGTCGCGTACCCATTCGGCAGCTTGTCGCTGCACACGGATGGCAACGACTTGAATATCCAGTAGGGCGGCAGCGCGCCGCCAACCGGAGCGAACAGGCTCCCGCCAGGCTCGCTCCCGATCGACCCGTACTTGAAATGCTCCTCGATCGACTCGTACGTCACGGGTCGATCGATGGTGATCGAGACGACGGCCCAGATGCCGACGAGCACGCCCAGTGCCACGACGGCAAGGCCAAGGAACGCGAGCGCGCGCCGAATCATGTCAGCGGTTGGAAGACGACGTCGAACATGTCGGATGTCGCGGGGAGCGGAGCCATTCAAACACGGCCCCTCCAGCCGCACCAAGCAGATTCGTCGGGTTCTGCACAGTGCTGATCGAGTGAGGGATGCCGGGTCCGCGTCGCGCTGGGCTTCAATCGCTCCGCGGGACCCGGCCTACGTACGTGGGGCGGGTTCCGTCGAGCGCCGGTGCGACGTACGTGGGGCGGGTTCCGCCGAGCACCCGTTGCCACGCGAAGGCGGACCCGCCATGCCTCACCAAAGGCTGCGAACCTTCGTGCAATCAATCGGCGCGCGCTCCGGCCGCCGCGACTCCAGGAAGCGGAGCATGTCGGTGTTGCGGCGCGCCGCCGCGCCGCACCAGAGCACCGCGTAATTGCCCTCGTCAATGCGCGCGCCGCGGTCAAGCAGCATCTGCACCGGGCCGCTGCGGATGGCGCCGGTCGCGGCTTCGAGCGGCGTCATCGTTGTCGCGCTGTTCATGACGAGCCCGCCGCGCAGCCGAGAGGCGGCGTTCGGATCCGCTCCGCCACGCAGGAGCACTGCCGCGTCGGCGTGGCTGGCAACCGCACTCGCCTCCGTCAGCGTCATCGTACGGCTGTCGAAGCCGCGCGGAACGCCAAGCGCTGTCGCGATCAGCCAGATGACCCCCAGCACGATCCAGCCGAGAGCGGGAACCGCGACGCTCGCGAGCATCCAGTGCGATCGCGTCATCGGAACCATTGATCGAGCCGTGGCGAGAGCAGATAGGGATTCACGGAGGAGCGCTGGAGCGCATCCTCGCGCAGCTGCCGCACGAGCGCCTTCCCGTCATCGGTCGTCGGCGCCGACTTCTGCTGGACCAGCCAATCGTCCACGTAGACCCACTCGTTACGGTCGTAGAACGTCATGACGTTCATCTGGTAGTGAAGCCCAGCGGTGCGCACGACCCACGCGGATGCGGTCATTGCGAGGATGAGGGCAAGCGCGCTGGCGGCGGGCTGAACGGGGCGCGACAGCAATGCCGCGACAGAAACACACGCCGCCAGCGCGTAGAAGACCCCGCCCGGCCCCATGATTTCGTCCTTGGTGTAGCTGTAGCTGATCACCCCGTTGGCGGCGATGACCGCGAGCGAGACGACGACGAGCTGGTCGTCACGATCGAACGAACGCTCGCGCCACCACTGACGCCAACGAGCCACGACGAACCAGCCAATGATCGCCGTGGTCACGGTCGACGAGACGACGTTGATGATGGTGCCGCCCGCGATGCGTCCCCGCATAAATTCCGCAGGAACCGTCCAGATGCCGGCGCGCGGCTCCGAGAACAGCACGGTCAGGATCGACGACAGCACGTTGTACGCGTAGAAGCCGTACGGCCACGCGCCGAAACGGCGCTGCAATTCGGCCGGGTCCAGCTGTCGGAGGCCGAAGCCGGTGCTGCGCTCCGACAGCGCGGGCACGCCGGTGCGCAGGTACGCGAAGCGCATCGCCAGGTAGCCCGCGAGCAGCACGGTGACGATCGCGACGCCGCGGCGCGAGATGCCGCGCGCGCCCGTCAGCCACGCACCGACGATCACGACCCACACAAGCAGCCCCGATTCGACGGTGAAGATCGCGGCGATGAACGTCAGCGCCGCGGCTGCATCGGTCCACCTGCCGGGTTTCGATCGCGCGAGCAGCAGCGCCAGCAGGCAGAACGCAACGACTTCGATCGAATGGTTCACCGGGTAGGCCTCCCACACGGTTCCGCGGAACGTGTGAAGGCCCGTCAGCACGGTGAGCGCGAAAAGCAGCGCGGCGGCGCGCTCGAGCGAGTTCACCTCCAGCAGCAGCAGGAACAGCACGAACACCGCGAGGACGGCGGCGGCCTGGAAGCCCTTGTAGGCGGCGAAGTAATGGCCGTTCGACAGCTCGAAGAGCGCCTGGATTTGCGCCGCGCGGAGCGGACGGAAATACCCCGGGTTGGTCGCGCCGCTGCCGAACGCCGCGATCACGGACGAGGACCGCTGCGCGTCGAGCATCGGAACGAGGCTGTCGGTGACCTGCAGCGGGATGCGGAGGACGCCGGCGCAGACGGTCGCCGCCATGATCGCGGTAACGATCCAC